>OBEQ011741428.1_pt1 | contig 10611 bp, 14 predicted proteins | sample 1670901 | NCBI WGS metagenome assembly OBEQ01 (sample SAMEA104232315, study PRJEB22302) | groundwater metagenome | biome: forest; feature: aquifer; material: groundwater | place: USA | collected 2011-08-07 | depth 5.4 m | reverse complement strand
TGGGGTGCTGTATTTGGATTCGTTGCACGTGAAGCAGCAGCAAGCGGTGGAAATCCACTCTATCAATTTGGTCTTGTCATGCTTCCAGTATTGCCGCATATGATTACTGAAGCATTAAGCTATTTATCAGCAGCAATTGTTGGTGGAGTTGTTTCAAAAGCAACCATGCGAGAAGATTTATTCTCTCAAAAATTTCATCATATTATCACTGATGCATTACTTTTGCTTGCATTTGGATTAGTCATTGTATTCATCGCAGCAGTATTAGAAGTGCATGTTTATCCATTATTACGATAGATTAATAATTATAAACTATTTTAGGTAATTTTTATGGGTGAACTTCGTAAAGACTACATTCTCGGAAGATACGTAATTATTTCTGACACAAGAAAGTATAGACCTTATGATTTTGAGAAAGCAGGAGCAAAAAAAGATAAACAATCGGGAGCTTTCTGTAACTTTTGTCCAGCTAATCAAGAATTAGTTCTTTCTGAAATATTGCGCACTAAACAAGATGGCAATTGGTTTATCCGTGTTATTTCAAACAAATATCCTGTTATTGAATTGAAAGGAACAGTAAAATTAGAAACGCAAAATAAATTCTATACTTCTTCAAATAATTATGGTGTTAATGAAGTAATTATTGAGACTAATAATCATGCAGAGCAAATCTATGATTTGTCAAAAGAGCAGCTGTTCCAATTGCTTCTTGTCTACAAAGAAAGAATAGCAAACGCAATGAAGAATAAAGCAATTCAATACGCACAGATTATCAAGAATCACGGCAGAGATGCAGGTGCAAGCATTGAGCACAGCCATTCGCAGCTTTTTGCCTACAATATAATTCCAACAGTCATTCAGCAGAAAGAAATGGCTTGCAAAAAAAGTTGTTTATATTGCAAATTAATCAAAAATGAAATAAATTCCCCAAGATTTTGTTTCGAAAACAATTCATTCATCGCATTTGCTCCCTATGCCTCTCGATTTGCTTATGAATTAATCCTCTTTTCAAAACAGCACAAGCTTTCATTGCTTGACTTCAATAGAGAAGAACTAACTGATTTAGCAGAAATCCTTCAAAAAATATTGCAAAAACTCAAGCAATTAAATGCTGATTTCAACTTCTTTTTTCAAAATGGAATCAAAAACATGCACTTTCACATGGAATTCACGCCAAGAATTAACATCTACGCAGGCTTTGAGATTGCAACAGACACCTTTGTGAATACGATTTATCCTGAAGATGCAGCGAAATGGTGGAGAGAAGAATAACTTTTAATAGTCTATAATTATTTAAAAATGATAACATAAATTATTTTAGAATAAAATCGAAAAAAATATCAGTAATAAACAAATTTATGTCGTTGACTCTAAACCTTTAATTCTTTTATATTCTTCACGATCAATCTGTTTCAATACTAATAATAATTGATTAAGGCGAGTAATATCACTTTTTGCATCCTTTAATCCAGCTTCTGGATTGCTGCCCCGTGTTCCACTGATTCTTTCCAAATCAGTCATTAATTTACCAATTGTTGCTGTTAAGAGTTGAAACATACTCATATCTTTTGTTAATAAATTTTTTAAATTAGGGTCGCCTTTCATTTTATCGCTTAATTGTTTAACTGTTAATTTTGTTTGCTCGAATTTTCGGAGATCATTATATTCTGCAACTAATCGTTGTGCTTCTACTTGTACTTTTGGTACAGCAACATCTGCTGCTTTTTTCTTATCGAGTAATGTTCGAAGGGTTGAAACATCGGTTAACATTTTATTTATTTCAGCTTCTTCTATATAGATCATTCTTTCTTCTTCTTTCTCTTCTTTTTTCTCTTCTTTACTTTTTTTGAACCAATCTCTCATTTTTTCAGCCGTATCACCAACACCGCCGCCAAAATGACCAAACATTCTAAACACTTCCCATAATGTTATTATAATTAAAACAATTTGGAAATAGGTTAATAATGAGCCTAATGATGCTGCTAATTCTTCTCCTGCCATTATATACCACCACTAACTGCTTTTGTGATTACATTTAATAAAATCCAAACAAATATAACTAATGAAATTCGAATTATACTCCACATTACATTAGTTCCAGGTAAATAATAAAGAAGGGCACCAAGACCGACTAAAGGTGCACCGAGAACAATCACTGCGACGAGTGTTGTATACAACTCAGACATTGCTGTTAATAAAACAACAGGGAATGCAATAACTGAAATAATTGAAAGAATTAATGCAAGCACAATTCTAATGTTATTATTAACACCTGGGATAAATTGTGAAGCTACATAATAAATGGTGAATACTAAAATAAAAAGAGAAATTCTAAGTGTTGCAACAACACCATCACCTGCTCCAAATGTCTGAGCAATAAACCTTCCTAACTTAACAAATGTTTCTCCTGGTCCAGTAACATAAGCCATTGCTACAGTACTAAAAATAACCAATAAACTAAGAAGCAAAATAATTCTTGATGCCTTTTTATTAAACAAACTCATCACACCTCAATTTTTATAATTATTTTTCTATGCAAGCTCTTCTATATAAACCTTTCTAAAATGAAAATGTTTTTAATTTTTTTTACTTTGTTTTAAGTACTTTGAAGTTAATATTAATTTATAACTGGTAACCGAGAAAACCAATTGAACTTCTTAAGAACCAATCATTTTTTCGAACAAAGTAAGAAAAAAAATAAGAAAAACAAACCATAGGAAAAAGAGGTGTGTTTAGCTAAAACCTATGGCTTGTTCCTTGTCACATACTTCCATGATATCACCTATGTGTCATCTATCTAAGGATTTATGACAATGAATTAATTAGATTGAATTAATGGCATTATTAAATCATAATTCAATCAATAATCACTCCCAATACACTATATGTTGTTTTGAGTATATATATTTTGTGGAAGAGAAGTACATATCACCTCTTTAGGACGATGGATGTACTTTTGCAACCAATACTATGGTTGTGGTAACCTAACCATAAGAATAGAGTGGGCAGCAGTATATATATCACTTGTGGAACTAAAGCATAGAAGTTAAAAGAAGAAAGTTTTATATATGTGTACAACATTAGATATCTGTATACAGATGAATTAAATACAGGTGAATAACAATGTCAGATCTAATCTCAACACGAATTGAAAAAAATATTTCAGTAGAAATATCAAAATTAGCAAAAGAAAGAAATATTGGTAAATCTCTTCTTTTACGACAAGTTATTATTCAAGGATTATCAAATTTTAAATTAGAGTTTGCTCTTGATCTCTATAAAAAAGGGAAGATTACAGCATGGAAAGGAGCTGAGATTGCACACCTCTCTTTATGGGAGTTTTTGGATATTCTCAAAAAAGAAAAAATTCCGATGAAGTATCATTTAGAAGATGCAGCAGAAGATATAAAACAAGTGTTTGGATCATGATAATCAGCAATTCTACTCCATTAATTTATCTTGCAAGATTAAGAAAGATAGATTTAGTTATCAAAATGTATGGTAAGATTATAATTCCTCGAGAAGTATATGATGAAGTAATTGTTAAAGGAAAACTGCTTCAAAAAACAGAAGTTGTTTTACTTGAAGAATTAATAAAAAATGCCTCAATAATTATTCAAGAAGCAGGCAAACTTCATCATGAGATTAAATCAATTCATCTTGGTGAGGCTAAAGCTATTAATCTTTGTTTACAGCAAAACACTAAAAAGATTCTAATTGACGATAAAGATGCTTATGAGCTCTGTAAATTCTTTCATCTTACTCCTATAAGAACAACAGCTTTTCTCTTATCCTGTGTAAGAGAAAAACTAATTACAAAAAAAGAATTTAAAGAATTATTAATCGAATTAAGTAAAGAGGGCTATTTTATGAGTGCAGAAGTATTTCAATTATTAGTGACTGAAGTTGAGAAACAATAAAAAAATATTTGAGAACTTAAGTTTTTAAACAAAAGAATAATTACAACTTTTACAAGTCCAAATTCTTAACTTCAGTTGCATGATCTTGGATGAATTTTCGTCGAGGTTCTACTTGATCTCCCATTAATAAGGTAAATATTTCATCTGCAATGATTGCATCTTCAACTGCAATTTGTTTCAGCATTCTTTTTGTAGGATCCATTGTAGTTTCCCACAATTGGTCTGGATTCATCTCACCAAGACCTTTGTATCGTTGAATATTAACATTGTCTTTGCCCAATTCTTTCAAAGCTTTGAATAAATCTTCTTCTTTATACAAATATTGTTCAAACTTTCCTTTTTTGATTTTATATAATGGTGGCATTGCAACATACACATGCCCTTTTTCAATCAATGGTTTCATAAATCGATACAAAAAGGTAAGCAATAAACATTGAATATGACTTCCATCGACATCTGCATCAGTCATTAAAATTAATTTATGATAACGCAATTTTGTAATATCAAATTCATCTGCAATATGTGTTCCAATTGCAGTTATTAACGTGATAATCTCATCATTTTCATAGACTTTGCTCAGCCTTGCTTTTTCAACATTGAGTATTTTTCCTTTTAATGGCAGGATTGCTTGGAACTTTCTGTCTCTTCCCATTTTGGCACTTCCACCTGCACTATCTCCTTCGACGATAAATATTTCGCATTTGCTAGGATCACGTTCTTGACAATCAGCTAATTTTCCAGGCAATGAAGTGGAATCGAGTGCAGATTTTCGTCGCGTTAAATCTCGCGCTTTTTTTGCAGCTTCTCGCGCTTTTGCTGCAGTCACCATCTTTTCAACAATAACCCTTGCAATTTTTGGATTTTCTTCTAAATAGGTTGACAAACTCATTGAAACAATTGAATCAACAATTCCTTTCACATCACTATTGCCTAATTTTGTTTTCGTTTGTCCTTCAAATTGTGGCTCAGGAATTTTTACTGAAATAACACAGCACAATCCTTCTTTCATATCTTCACTGGTTAATTTCAATTCTTTATCATCAATAAGCTTATTTTTTTCTACATACGTATTAAAAACTCGCGTTAATGCAGTTCGAAAGCCAGTTAAATGGGTACCGCCATCAATCGTATTAATATTGTTAACGAAGGAAAATAAATTTTCATTATAGCTAGAATTATATTGCATTGCAGCTTCAACAATGTTGCCATTTTTCTCTGTTGAAAAATAGATTGTTGGGTGCAATGGTGTTTTATTTTTATTTAAATATTCAATAAATTCAATAATGCCGCCAAGATACTGGAAAATATTTTCTTTTTCAGTTCTTTGATCGCGGACAATAACCTTGATTCCCTTATTCAAAAAAGCTAATTCTCGCATTCGTGCAGAAATCGTATCAAAACTCATTTCAATTGTTTCAAAAATACTTTTATCAGGCAAAAAGGTAACTGTTGTTCCTGTTGCACTTGCAACACCTTTTTCAATAACACCGCTCACTGCATGTCCTTTTTCAAAGTTCATTGCAACATGCCTTCCATCTCTTCGTACTTCAACAACAAGCTTTTCTGACAATGCATTGACGACAGAAATACCAACGCCGTGCAATCCACCAGAAACTTTGTAGGTTTTTTTATCAAATTTTCCGCCTGCATGAAGTTTGCACATAACTATTTCAAGAGCAGAAACTTTATACTGCGAGTGAATAGCAATCGGAATTCCTCGTCCATCATCAACAACAGTAATGCTATTATCTTCATTGATTACGACAACGATCTCCGTGCAAAAGCCAGCTAAAGCTTCATCAATAGAATTGTCAACAACTTCATACACAAGATGATGAAGTCCCATTGGCCCAGTGCTTCCAATATACATCCCTGGACGTTTTCGCACTGCTTCTAATCCTTCTAAAATTTGAATGCTTTCAGCATCATAATTATTATCCTGATGATTATGCGAATTTGTTTCATTGATAAACGCTTCTTTCTTCGCATTACTACTTGATCGCTGTTCAGCAGTAAAACTAATCACTTGCTGTTTTTGCTCTTCTTGCGGCTCATCTTGGCTCTTATTTGTGTTATTATTAATATTATTATTGTTGTTTTCGTCCATTCTTTTACCGTCGATAAAATTGATGAGAAAATTATCACTCTTTCCTCGAAAATTTGAAGTTCTAATTCTTTAAATAGTTTTCTGTTATAGGACTGCGGAGAAGTCAGTAAATTATTCTAAATCTTTATTTACCTAGGGGTAGAGTTTTAACATAATTACTGAATGGAATATTTTTATGAAATTTATGTAAGATCGCTATAGATAAGTAGTTGAATCCCATATTATCCCACCTCTTTCTTTTGCTGCATAAAACTGATAATTGCATGCTACTTCTTCTCCATAATCATTTTGTCCAGAGTAAAAAGCATACAAGTGTCCAAAAATATGATCTGTGCCAGATTGACCTCCAAGATTAAATAAAAATGTACTTGGCAATCGTGTTGTGATACTGTCTTGATAAATAATAATCTGTGGTTTTTGTTCACCATCGAATTTTGCTTCAGCGAACCAAGTATTTAGAGGTGGCTTATCATTGGACAAAGACCAGAACGTATCATTAACAACTTTATCTAATATCTTATCATTGCCAAAACGAGATTTAAATGTAACATAAGAATTCTCTTACCATTTGAGCAAATGAGTTTCTTCAATTTGATGAAGGGGACCATATCGAGAAAAAGTATCATCCAAAATTCTATTGAATCTGGTTGTAGGTCTGTAAAATGCTTGATAATTTAAAGATTTCATAACAAATTGATTTTTCACAAACTTAATAAATCTTTTTAATACTACAATCTTCAAGTAATCTAATTTTCTTTCTTGTCTTTTTTTATTAATGTATTTGGATTTTTTAATTTATTTTTTTTAAATAACTCTATCAAATTTTCTTTTGCATTTTTTGAAGTTACAATTTTTTCTCCTAATTGTTTTTCAATATCTTTCCTTGTATTTCCTGCAACAGTTCCGCCTCTTATTGCTATTTTCTTGCTTTCTTCAAATTTATTTGGATTTTCTTTTTTGGACAATTCTGTTGTTGTGGCTTCTGCAAGCATATTGAGCACAAGTTCAAGATTAGTCATATTATCTCTAAGGTTTTCTTTTTTTAAGTTCTTTAATTGTTTATATTCAGCTATTGTTTTGCCTGACCATGCTTTTGTAATTTCATGAGTAAGAATTGAAAAATCAGTTTCTTTTTCTAAACCAACTCTATTCCATTCATCTGTCAATTCTTTTCTTACTTCTATTGTTTTGAGTCTTTGATTAATCCATTCTTTAGAATATCCTTTTTGCAAATAAGTTTTCATTGCCCTATCAAAAGCAAGTTCTGGATCCTCTGTTTCTTCGATTCTTTGATATCCTATTTTTGCAAGCCAAATTTTAAACGGTTCTGCTTTTGGTGAAGGAATTGATTGAATGATTCTTAAAATTTGTTCTGTATTACCTACATCAGTAAGATAGAATTTACCATCTGAAGATTGTAGTTTCAGTTGGTTACAATTTGTAACTGACTCATTTCCTTCTCCTTTTAATCTAAATTTCATCACTTTCCAATAATTATTTGGATCTTGGCTTTCAGTTAAGACTGCAATTACATCAACTATTGAAAAATACCATTTTTCTTCAATTGGATTCCATTCAACTCTAACTTTTTTGTTTTCAAACAATTTTATTGAATTATTTTGATCCATAGTAATTCATCTTCTAAATGATTCAATATATAAATTATTTTATTCAGAAAAAAGAATTAAAAAGAGAATATAATAAAAATAAACTCTATTGTGCAGCAGCTTCTTCTGTTATAACTGCAGGAGCTTCTTGTTCAGAAACTTTTGAATGAGTATCAAGTCCTAAATACTTTAATTCATACGATCGTAAAGGATAAATCTTGTTAACTGCTCCTCGTACAGCTGAATGAATTCGAAAAGTAATTGCGTCCTTAAACACAGTTTCAACATCTGCTTTTTTAACATATGCAGTCAATGCTTGATTGCATGCTTTTCGCACTAATTTTAAAACAGAATTGTTAGTATTTGTTTTTGTAATCATTAATGGTTTAACACGCAATGTTACACCATCTTTTGTCTGCACGGAAAAAGAATCATCTAATCGATCTCTTCCTCGACGGACTTGTCGTTTGATTGCTGAATGTGATGTTTTCAATGCAATAGGATCTGCATATAATTTGTTATCTTTAAATTCTGCAATTTTAAAAGTAACAGTAACGTGTTGTTTTTTAATGTCTCCTGATAAAGTCATTAAATTAACGCCTAATGTTTTTCCGATTAATTCTGTTGGATCAGCTGCTAATGATTCTCCGACAAGAACTTCATTAAAACTTTTTCTACTGTAAATTTGATACCATGTTTTCTTTTTCCATGATTGTTGTGTTGTGTCTTTCTTTTCTTTTGCCAATGTTAATACCTCTCAAAATGTATTTATAATATCACCATATTACTATATTAATAGTATAACTAAAGAAAGATTAAAGACTATTTTATAAAGCTTGTGGTTATCCAAGGAAATTATTTTTCAAAGTTATATCCAAACATATAAATACAACTTCATTACTCTCTATAATTAAGCTTTAAAATAAATTAAAAAAAGAGTAATTACCAAAAGCTTTATAAAGAAAACATTTTTCGTTGGTAAAGAGATAAGAAAATAAATTTCGAATTCTTATCAAATAAGAAGACAAAAAGAAATGAGCGATGAACAATGGCAAAGATGTACGATGCACCAACAGATCAACTATTAATTTTAATCAGCAATGAACTCAAAAAGAAAAGAGAATTTGCTCCACCTGCATGGGCAGCAATTGTTAAAACAGGAGTAAGCAAAGAACGTCCTCCAGCAGATAAAGACTGGTGGTACATGCGAGTAAGTTCAGTTTTACGAAAAGTAGCATTACTTGGTCCAATTGGTGTTTCTAAATTGCGAGTAAAATACGGTGGTAAAAAAAGACGAGGCCATCAACCTGCTGAATTCAGACGAGGTTCAGGAAACATTATTCGAAAAGTTCTTCAACAATTAGAAAAAGCAGGCTATATTAAGCAAGTGCAAATTGGCGTTCATAAAGGAAGAAAATTAACACCATTAGGTGAATCATTCATTGATAAGATTGCAATGACTATTTCAAAAAACAGCAAAAAGCCTGTAAAAGCAACAGAAGAATCAGCTGCAGAAGATGGAATGGAATCAGATGCTGATAAAAAGCAAAAAAAAGCAAAAAAGAAAAAAGAAGAATAAATACGTGATTAACGATGGCAACAGTAAAACATATCAACAAAAAAAAACGATTAATCAAATTAGGTCGGCAAACAAGATGGGCTCCATTTTGGACAGTTCCTAAAATTTATGGAAAAGGAAGAAGAGTTCATCCTGGAAGACACACAGCAGTGAAACGAAGCTGGCGAAGAACAAAAACAAAAGCATAATCAAATAAAAGCATATCAAAATTAAATTATTGAAAAATAAATAATGACAAGAATTAATGACTAAAATTGTGAGAAAATGGCTGAAAAAACAGAAAAAATTGAAAGAACATACAATGTTCCATTACGTCATGAATGGCTTAAGGTGCCTCGATACAAACGAGCAAAAAAAGCAATCGTTGGCTTAAAAAAATTCCTTGTAAAACACATGAAATCAGAAAATGTTTCTATTGGCAAGTATGCAAATGAAGCAATTTGGGGTCGAGGGATGAAATCACCTCCGCATCATCTTAAAGTTACAGTCATTAAACAAGATGGAAAAGTTTATGCAGAATTATTCGGCAAACCAATTCAAATGGAAAAGAAAGAGCAAAAGAAAACTCTCGCTGAAAAATTAGGCATGAAACAAAAAGGATCTGATGACGTTCAAGAGGCAGTTGTGGTCGAAGAAAGTGCAACAAAAGCAACAAAAGAAGAAAAAAAAGAATCTAAACCTAAAAAAGAAAAAAAAGCTAAAGAAGTTGTTGATGCAGAAGTAAGCGAATAAAACAAATACATTTTTATTTTTTAATCACATTCTTATTAATTCATTTTTTTCAATTTAACATAATCATCTTTTAATAGTGTTATTTATTCTCTTATTGAATGGATTCCAAAATCACCACTTATTTTAGAAGTATGTCTTTGAAAGAATATAAAGCGCATGAAACTCTAACTGCAGTTCGTGAAAAAACAGAGTGGGCATCTCAACTGCCAGGCAGTTATACGCTCCATCTTCTCAAAAGTTGGGTTGACAAAGGGCATAATAGAGATGTACTGCAAATCAGTTCAGGTGATCATGATCTAATAGTTATGGTTGAAAATACTAATCCTGAAGAATTTCGATTGAAAACAATGGGAGATATTTTTATAGCATTACCCTATGATGATACACTACAAGTTCCTTATCGCTCAATAAACCTTGTTCCAATAGTATTTTCTCGTCTTAATCCAATCTACGATCCTCGAGGATTAATGAATGGAAATAAAATTGTAGAATTGGAACGAATGTTATCTTCGCATCGATTTTTTTAAGAATAGAATAATTCAACTAACACTTCACTGCAATCTTAATATCTTCTTCATTGACAGTTTTTCTTCCAGCATGTTTTGCAACTTTTGCTGCCTGTATTGCAATTTCTTCTGTAAGATTGGTAATTACTTCAGCAAATGC
>OBEQ012373329.1_pt1 | contig 10612 bp, 7 predicted proteins | sample 1670901 | NCBI WGS metagenome assembly OBEQ01 (sample SAMEA104232315, study PRJEB22302) | groundwater metagenome | biome: forest; feature: aquifer; material: groundwater | place: USA | collected 2011-08-07 | depth 5.4 m | reverse complement strand
TTTGAAACGCCAGGGAGCCAGGGGCGCCAGCTCTGACCAACGCAATCCGACTCACTGGTCGTAGCAAATCCTGATATTCGGCAACTGTGTTTATCCCAGCTGGCGCCCCTGGCTCCCTGGCGTTTTCAACCCCTCTGGAACTGGATCGTTCGCACTCTACTCCCGCTTCTCGATGCGGAAGGTCAGCAGCCACTCGCCTTCCTTGGTGGCGAGCGGGATGCTCGCGTGCCGGCCCACGCCCCAGCGCTCCGAGGGCGTGAACACATGGTCGTAGGTGCCCAGGTGGTCGTCGGGGTTGATCTTGCTGTTCCTGCCCAGGTCCTCGTCCCAGCCCTCGATGTGCACGTGCAGCTGGTCGCTCGTGGGCGTGCCCTGCCAGAGCACCGTGTTGACGTCGAGCGTCTGGCCGTCGTGGACCTCGGGAATGTGCCCGGTCTTGGGGATGCGGAAGGCGCGCCGGCCGCTGCCGTCGTCGACCCAGCCCTCGAAGTAGATCTCGGCCGTGCCGATGTCGCCGCCGTGGACGATTCCCGCCTGCTCGAACATCACCGTCAGGTTCGGACGATCCGTGGACATGCGCCCCTCCGTTCCCCCAGCTTATCCGGGAAACCCGGGCGCCGGCTAGCGCGCCGCGCTCAGGGGATGGGCGGGACGTCGCTGCAGACGCCCAGCTCGAGGATGAGGTAGAGCAGCACGCGCTCCTGCGCCATCAGGCCGGGGTGGACCTTCTCGGCGGTGTGGTAGGTCGAGTACAGCACACGTCCACACTCCGACGGCTCGAAGGTGACGGTGTGCGGCCAGCGCGCCGTCGTCATGGGCGGATCCTTCTCGGTGAACTCGCCCGAGATCCACACCTTGGCCTTCTGCATGATGGGATGGCCCATGGCGTCGTTGCCGATGTTCACCGTCGGCAGCGCGCGGATCATGTTCCAGGCGCCCTCGATGACGAAGTCGTCGGCGTTCATGGTGCCGTCGTGGTACGAGCTGGGGAAGCCCTGATCCTCGCCGCCGAGCGGGGTGATGAGCGGGCCCTTCTGGCCGTCCAGCCAGGCCGCCAGGCCGGGATCCTCGGCCTTGCCGTGCACGGCGAAGTGGCCGAAGTCGCCGTCGCCTGCGTTGACCGTGTTGGCGCTGGCCTGGGCCACCGTGGTGTCGTGCGACTCGAATACCGACTCGGTGCCACCCTGGTCGAACTGGATGAACTCGGGGAAGGCCGCGTCCTCGTACTCCGACGACCAGTCGGTGACGTAGAGGTGGCCGCCCGCGGCCACGTAGTCCTGGATGTTCTTGCGCACCGACGGCTGGTTCAGCCGCGACACATCCGACTGGTAATTACAGGGCACGAAGATGATGTGGTACTTCTTCATCGTCGCCAGGCTGCCGAAGAGAGCGTGGATGGAGCCCTTCTGGTGGGCCGGGAAGGGCGAATCGCCGGGGTCGTCGGGCAGCGCGGGCGTGTTGACGTTGCCGTAGAAGTCGACGTGGTCGGTGCTGTTCAGGCTCGACTCGATGGTGCTGCCCGCGCTGTCGACGGCCAGGATCTTCATCTTGCCGAAGATGTCCTCGACGTGGTCGGAGTCGCCGCCGGCGATGGCCACCTTGGGGATGTACAGGCCGTGAGCCGGGTCGTACTTCGACGGCAGCGTGGTCTGCGCGTCGGTGAGCGTGAGGCCCAGCTCGGAGGTGACCTTGACCGTCTGGACCAGACGGAACTGCGCCTTCTCGATGACGAGGAAGATGTCCTGGTCCTTGGGCACGCTGATCAGTGTGAAGTGACCCTTGGAGTCGCTGCGCGTGGAGCCGGCCGGGTTCTCCTGGCACATCTGACAGTAGACGTGGTCGGGGTTGGCGGCCGGCTCGCTGAGGCTGAAGTAGATCGACGCGTCGGCGATGGGGATCTCCTGCCCGGCTGGCACCATGCCGGGCGCGTTGCCGGGCGCCCACACCGTGCCCATGATGACGCCCGAGCCGCCGTGGCCGGGGTTCGCGTCGATGAAGCCGTTGCCGCCGCTGTCGGGCCCCCCGCCCCCGTCGTCGTCTCCACCTCCTCCGTCCTTGAGGCCGGGGGAAGAGGGTGCACACCCCACGACGAGCAACGCGAGGGCGACCAGGACGCGGGCGAGCGAGCTCATGCGACACCTCCACGGAATGCGTAACTGAGGCAAATCTTCTGTGAATTTCAGCCTACGCACCGCGATCTACGCGCCGTGGACGGTATGCGTCATTACGATGAGCATTTTATTCGGCAGCTTTCGTGCGGGGACGTACGTCACTCGCGCCTGGGTCGCCCACGCCGGCCCTGCTAGATTGGCGCCATGCCGCCCGAGGTCACGCTCGCCAACCTGGCCACACTGCTGGTCTCCTGCCCCGACCGGCGCGGCATCGTCGCGACGCTGGCGCAGGCGCTCTACGGCCACGGCGCCAACATCCTGGACTCGGATCAGCACTCGGATCCCGAGGCCAAGCAGTTCTTCCAGCGCATCCGCTTCGATCTGTCCGAGCTGCACACCGATCGCGGCTCGCTCGAGCGCGCGCTCGCCGAGGTCGCCGGCCGCTTCCAGATGTCGTACCGGCTGAGCTACGCCGATCATCGCAAGCGCGTCGCCCTGTTCGTGTCGAAGTACGATCATTGCCTGTACGACCTGCTGCTGCGCCGGCAGGCGGGCGAGCTGGCCTGCGACATCGCGCTCATCGTGTCCAACCACGAGGACCTGGCGCCCGTGGCCAAGCAGTTCGGCGTGCCCTTCCACGTGGTGCCCATCAGCAAGGACAACAAGGAAGCGCAGGAGCAGCGCGAGCTCGACCTGCTGAGCAGCGAACGCATCGATCTGGTCGTGCTCGCCCGCTACATGCAGATCCTGAGCGCGGCCTTCGTGAGCCAGCTGGCGGGCAGGATCATCAACATCCATCATTCCTTCCTGCCCGCGTTCGTGGGCGGCAAGCCCTACCACCAGGCCTACGAGCGGGGCGTGAAGCTCATCGGCGCGACCGCGCACTACGTGACCGGCAACCTCGACGAGGGGCCGATCATCGAGCAGGACGTGGTCCGCTGCTCGCACCGGGACCTGGTCGAGGACCTGGCGCGCAAGGGACGCGATCTGGAGAAGGTCGTGCTGGCGCGCGCGCTGAGGTGGCACCTCGACGACCGCGTGCTGGCGTACGGCAACAAGACGGTGGTGTTCGACTGACGCCGGAGTGATCTAAACGCCAAAAGAGCCAGGGGCTCTCTTGGCGTTTCAAACTCTCCTCCGGCCGGGCCGCTTCCTACGGCTCGGCCAGCTCGGCGACCACGAACACCAGCGGGCCGCTGAAGTCGATGGCCGGCTCGTTCACGATCCAGTCGCTCTCCTTGTCCTCGTAGAGCAGCGCGTCGGTCGACCACTTCGCGAATGGATCCGAAGCTCCAGGCACGGGTAGCGCGCCGCGGATGACGTCCGCGCCGGTCGGCCCGCCCACCACGGCGCCGTCGAGCAAGACGTGCGCCGTCGAGGCCAGGCCGTGGTGCGGGTGCTGCGGATACGATGTGCCCACGCCGAGCTGGTAGGAGACGCCGAACGGGTTCAGGCCGTACAGCCAGTGCAGCTGGTTGCGCCCGACCTCGAGGCAGCCAGCGTTGGCCGGGCCGGCCAGGCGGCGTGCGGCCAGGCACACCGCGGCCGCGCCCAGCGACTGCTCGATGGTGCCATTGCCGAAGCTGTCGAGCGCGTACTCGAAGGCCGCGCCCGGGCCGCGCGGCGTGGTGATGCTGGCCATGATGGGCGCGGCCAGCGCGGTCAGATTGTCGGCCATCTCGGCGCGCTCGGGGCTGCCGGCGGGGAACGCGAGGCCGGTCTCGAGCAAGGCGAGCCCCTCCATGCCGCCCCAGTAGAGCGTCGAGCCCGGCCAGGCGTCCATCGCGCGCGCGAACCCCAGGGCCTCGTCGCGGAAGCCGCTCTCGCCGGTGGCGCGGGCCAGCGCCGCGGCGCCCAGGGCCAGGTCGTCGCGCACGCTGTCCTCGCCGTAGAAATTGGGAGGATCCGGGCTCTGCGCGCCCGGACGCAGCTTGCCCTGGGCGTAGACCTTGCGCGCGGTCGCCAGCAGCGTGGCCGCGTAGGCTGGATCGTCGGCGTAGACCTGCGCCGCGGCGGCGAACGCGGCGGCGGCGCGACCCATGATGTTGCCCCCCTTGCCGTCGGCGAAGCGGAACACCGGCCGCTGCGTGTACATGGGCACGGGGCTGGCCGTGTCGCCCTCGGGCAGGCGGAAGGCGCCGTCGTGATCGCGCTCGCCCGACACCTGGTGGTACATGGTCGGGCCGCCCAGCATCTTGATCATCCAGTCGAGGCCCCAGCGCATCTCGGCGCGCAGGTCGTCGTAGCCGGCCGCGCCCAGCAGCGCGACCAGCGCGTCGCGGTGGTCACGCATGGCGATGAGATCGGTCGCCAGCATGAACGCGGTCGTGCCGGTGAACTTGATGTAGTCGCCGGCGTCGTGCCAGCCGCCCTCGCTGTCGACGGCCGGGCCGGTCGTGTCGTTGACAATGCCGCTGTAGCCGTCGTCGACCGCGACACCGTCGCCTGACCGGGTGGCGGCGTTGCCGTCGGTGACCGAGGCGTGCAGGTGACAGGCGGCGTGCAACGACAGCGCCATGGTGGTCGCGCCGCAGCGCTGCGCGCGCAGGAAGCGCACCGTCTTGGCCAGCGCCAGCGCGTACGGGCGGTCGACCACATGGATGGGACCGAAGCGCGCGCCGTCGTCGAGCACGACCAGGTAGTCACCGCTCGCCCCGGCCGCCGCCGCGAGATCCACACGATCACCGGTGAGTGGCGTGCCGGCGCGGCTCTGCACGTCGAGCACACGCGGCCCGGCCGTGCCCTCGCCGACGAAGCACGCGCTCGCCAGCGCGTAGAGGCGGAAGTGCGGCGCGGCCTGGCCGGCGCCCAGGACGACCGCCCACAGGCGTCCGGCTCGCTGGTAGCCCAGCTGATCGAAGCGCAGCACGTAGGGAGTGGAGGCCGGCTCGGCCGGCAGCGGCGTGTGGCACGCGAGCGGCGCGCCGTCGGGCACGGGGCCGACCGCGTCAGGCGAGCCGCCGTCGCCGTGCGCGGGCCACTTCGAGCCGCCGCAGCCGACGCTGGCGATCCAGACCACCGCGCCGGTGCCGAGTACGAGCGCGCTTGCCGCGATGGCCCAGGCTGTTCGCATGTGGCAATTGCGCCACGTGCCGGACGCGCACGCGTCGTCGCTTTCGCTCAAAGGCATGGACGGTGTCGCGCAGCGACGGAGACTGGCAAGCCACGTGCTACGTTGCGAGCGTGAAGCTGCGCACACTCGGACGGACCGGAATCCAGGTCTCGGGGATCGGATTCGGCGCCTGGGCCATCGGCGGCAACATGTGGGGCGGCGCGCGCGACGACGACGCACGCGCAGCGCTGCGGCGCGCGCGTGAGCGCGGCATCAACCTCGTCGATACCGCGCTCGAGTACGGCGACGGCCACAGCGAGCAGCTGGTGGGCGAGGTCGCGCGCGAAGGCTGGAAGGATCTGGTCATCGCGACCAAGGTGCCGCCGCGCGCCATGCAATGGCCGGCGCCGGTGGGTGCGCCCATCGAGGACTTCTTCCCGCCCGCGTGGATCCGCGAGTGCTGCGAGCGCAGCCTGCGCCACCTGCGCGTCGAGCGCATCGATCTGCTGCAGCTGCACGTCTGGGCCGACGCCTGGACCGATCGCGACGAGTGGTACGAGACGCTCACCGCGCTGCGCCAGCAGGGCAAGCTGCGCCTCATCGGCGTGTCGATCAACTCGCACGATCCTGCCTCGGCGGTGCGCCTGGCGCGCAGCGGACGCGTCGACGTGCTGCAGGTGCAGTACAACGTCTTCGATCAGTCGCCCGAGGATCAGCTGCTGCCCGCGTGCCTCGAGCACGGCGTGGGCGTGCTGGCGCGCGTGCCCTTCGACGAGAGCGCCCTGACCGGCAAGCTGCGCGCCGACACGACCTTCCCGCCCGGCGACTTCCGCGCCAGCTACTTCGAGGGCGACCTGCTGGCCGAGACCGTGGCGCGCGTCGACGAGCTGCGCCCCATCCTCGAGCCCGCCGCGGGCAGCATGGCGCGCGGCGCGCTACGTTTCTGCCTCAGTCACCCCGCGGTTTCCGCCGTGATCCCGGGCATGCGCAACGTCGCGCAAGTGGACGATAACGTGGGCGCCATAGAAGGTGGCGTGCTGCCGGCGAAGGTCCTGGCGGCGCTGCGTCCGCACCGCTGGGTGCGCGACGCGTACTGACCGGCGCTGACCGTTTGCGCCCCGTCCTGCCCGTCCACGCGCTCGTCCTTGCCAATCCGCGGCCTTCTGGCTTTTATGGCTCCGCCTTTCAGGAGTCCAAAACAGAATGAAGTCCCGGCAGTATTCGAAGCTCGGTTTCCTGGCAGTTCTCGTGGCAAGTGCAGCGGGTGGTTGCGGAGGCGGCTCGGGCGAGCCCCCCGACGCCGCCGTGGTCAACCCCGTCGACGCGGGCATGGACGGCGGCCACATCGTGCAGCCCAAGGCGCCCTGGTTCGCCTGCTCCGACACCGACGTGGTCGGCGCCACGGTCGTGGCGGCGCACGACCACAGCCACCACTACAACGCCACACGCACCATCGACGCGACGGTCGATCTTCCCGCCGGCGACTGGCAGCAGGTGCTCATGCGTGTCGAGCTCACCTGCCCGGCCGACGGCTTCTGCGACGTCTGGGATCGCGGCGCGAGCCTGACCCTCATCGAAGACGAGGGTGACACCAAGAAGCGGCTCGAGCTGGCCCGCTACATGACGCCCTACGGACGCGGCTTCTGCTTCGTCGCCGACGTGAGCGACCTCGCCTCGCACCTGCAGGGCAAGAAGACCATCCGCTCGTTCATCGATACCTGGGTCGGCCCCGACGATCCGCATAACGGCCACGGCTGGGGCGTGACCACCAGCTTCATCTACCGAGCCGGCGCGCGCGACCCCGGCTACGCCAGCGAGGTCATCCCGCTGTGGGAGAACCAGGGCGAGGAGCGCCTGGTCACCATCGGCGATTCTGGCCAGCCCGTCGCCGACGCCCTGCCCAAGCGCACGGTCGCCATCCCCGCCGACGCCAAGAAGGTCAAGCTGCGCTACATCGTCACCGGCCATGGCCAGGGCGGCGGCGACAACTGCGCCGAGTTCTGCCAGCTGCAATACCGCACCAGCATCGGCGATCAGCACCTGGATGTCGTGCCCTGGCGTCCCGACTGCGACCAGAACCCGGTCAGCCCGCAGGGCGGCACCTGGCGGTACGCGCGCGCCGGCTGGTGCCCGGGCGCGTACTCCGCGCCGCACATCGTCGACATCACCGACAAGGTGACCCCCGGCACCGACGCGTTGCTGACCTTCTCGGTGCTCGACGGCTCGGGCGCCGAGTTCGTCAACACCTGCCGGCCGGGCGCGGGCGATGCGCTCAACCACTGCACCGGCTGCACCAGCGATCCCGCCGGCGCCAACAACTGCGACTACAACTACAATGGGCACACCCAGCCCGAGGCGCGCATCTCGGTCGACCTGCTCGTCTATCGCTAGCCGTATCCGCTCCCATTCGTGCCGGTTTTCGCTCTCCGCTCAGCGACGGATCTAACCCCTGCTGACGACGGGCTTGCGGCTTTGACACTCGACAATCGATTCTGTTGGGATGCACGTATGACTTTGTTCGCGTGCTGGAGTAAGTCCACCCCTCTCGCGCTGGTAGCCCTGCTGGGGGCCTGCGGCAACGTCCAGACACACCCCAGCGACGTCACGGATGCGTCGCAGCCCGCTGACGAAACCGACGCTGCCGCCGCTGACGCGCCCGACCCGCCCGACGCCACGCCCGCGCCGCCGCCTGACGCCGAGCCGGGCCCGCCCGACGCCACGCCCGCGCCCACGCAGGACGTGACCGTGACCGCCTTCGACCTGGCGCCGGTGAACTTCAACGGCGGCGGCATGCGCGAGATCGAAGGCCACGCCGACTTCCCGGCCAACGGTCCGTGGCAGAAGGTGACCATGCACCTCACGCTCACCTGCCCGAGCAGCGGCTGCGATCCCTGGGACCGTATCGGTGCCATCGGGCTCATGGACGGCAACACGGCGCTCGAGATCGCGCGCTTCGCCACGCCCTACGGCGTGGGTGGCAGCTGGGACTACGACGTCACCGATCTGCAGCCGCTGCTGACCGGCGCACGCACGATGCGCGCGTTCATCGACACCTGGGTGGCGAGCGCGTACCTCGTGACCGTGCGCTTCGACTTCAAGGCGGGCACGCCGGCGCGCAGGCCGGTCAAGGTCATCCCCATGGGCTGGAAGAACCGCGATCGCCTCGACCGCGACCGCGTCGTCTACGGCGATCCCAACCGCAGCATCCCCAGCCAGCTCGCGCCCAAGACCATCACCCTGCCCGCCTCCGGCTTCAGCAAGGCGGAGATGTTCGTCATCACCACCGGTCACGGCCAGGGCAACGCCGACAACTGCGCCGAGTTCTGCAGCCGCGAGCACCGCGTGATCCTCGATGGTACGGCGCACGGCCATGCCATCTGGCGCAACGACTGCGCGCAGAACCCCATCAACAACCAGCACGGCACCTGGCAGTACGACCGCGCCGGCTGGTGCCCGGGCTCGAACGTGCGCCCGTGGATCCAGGACCTGGGCACGCTCACGCCCGGCTCGACCCACACCTTCGGCTACGACGTGGAGAGCTACGAGAACAGCTGCCGGCCCAACTCCCCGGTGTGCACCGGCTGCGTGTTCGGAACCCCGTGCGCCTACGACGGCGGCAACCACACCGAGCCGACCTACCTCATCTCCGCGTACCTGATTCTCTTCCAGTAGTCGCGCGGTTCGACACTCTCCAGCGGCTGCGGTACCTTCCCGATCATGGACCGCGGCTCCGTGGTCTCGGGACGCTTTCGGGTCGAGGGACGCGAAGCCTCGGGCGGCATGGGTGACATCCACCTGGCCATCGACCTGCAGACGTCGAAGAAGGTCGCGATCAAGGTCCTGCGCTGGCACGACGCCGCCGCGGATGCGCGCTTCGCCCGCGAAGCGGCGGTGCTGGCGGAGCTGTCGCATCCCGGCATCGTGCGCTACGTCGCGCACGGGCAGACCGCCACCGGCGACGCCTACCTGGCCATGGAGTGGCTCGACGGCGAGCTGCTGTCCGAGCGGCTGCGACGCGGGCCGCTGGGCCTGGCCGAGAGCGTGGCGCTGGTGGCGCGCGTGGCCGGGGCGCTGGCGCTGGCGCACGCGCACCGCATCGTCCACCGCGACGTCAAGCCGTCCAACCTGCTGTGCGAAGGCGGTCGCCTGGACCAGATCAAGGTGCTCGACTTCGGCCTGGCGCGCAACGACACCGCCACCTTGCTGGGCGTCACCCGCTCGGGCGAGCTGGCCGGCACGCCCGCCTACATGGCGCCCGAGCAGGCGCGCGGCCTGCACGACGTCGACGCGCGCGCCGACGTCTACTCGCTCGGCTGCGTGCTGTTCGAGTGTCTGACCGGCCGGCCGGTGTACGGCGGCGACCACGTGTTCGCGGTGCTGGCCAAGATCCTGGTCGAGGAGCCGCCGCGCGTGAGCGAGCTGCGCCCCGAGGTGCCGCGCGCGCTCGACGAGCTGGTCGAGCGTCTGTTGCACAAGGATCCCAGCCAGAGGCCCGACGACGCGGGCGAGCTGGTCGCCGAGCTGCGCGCGCTGGCGCCCTTCGTCGTCGACGAGGACGTGGCGACCTCGCCGCTCAGGCCGGCGGCGACCGGGCTGGGCCGGGGCGAGCAGCGGGTCATGTGTGTGATCCTGGCCGCGCACCCGCTGCTCGGCCAGGACGAGGCCACCCTGGCCGGCAGCACGACCATCCACGACCAGGACCACGTCGGGCACAAGGCGGTCTTCGAGGCGGTGCGCAGCTACGGCGGGCAGCTCGAGCGCATGGCCGGTGGCGCGCTGGTCATCCCCCTGGGCGGCGCCGGCTCGGCCACCGACCTGGCCGTGCGCGCCGCGCGCTGTGCGCTGTCGCTGGCTCAGCTGCTGCCCGAGATGCAGGTCGCGCTGGCCACCGGGCGCGGCCTGGCCTCCGAGCGCCTGCCGGTGGGCGAGGCCATCGACGAGGCCGCCAGCCTGATCGCGCGCATCGGCAGCGAGCCGCCGCCCCTGGCCAGCGTCGACGTCGCCCCCGACGCGCACACGCCGCTGGCCAACGCGCCGTCGAGCGCGAGCTCGCCGGTGCGCATCGACGAGGTCACCGCCGGCCTGCTCGACCCGCGCTTCGAGCTCGGCGTTGCCGACGGCGGCATCCTCCTGCGCGGCTTCTCCGAGCACCGCGAGGGCGAGCGCACGTTGCTGGGCAAGCCGACGCCCTTCGTGGGCCGCGAGCGCGAGCTGGCCACGCTGACCGGCATGTTCGCCGAGTGTCAGGCCGAGCAGGTCGCGCACGCCGTGCTGGTCACCTCGGCCGCGGGCGTGGGCAAGTCGCGCCTGCGCGCCGAGCTGGTCAGACGGGTGCGCGCGGGCGAGCCGGGCGTGCAGGTGTGGATCGGACGCGCCGACCCCATGTCGGCGGGCGCGCCGCTGGCGCTGCTGGCGCAGATGATCCGGCGCGAGGCCAACCTGCAGCGCG
>OBEQ012053014.1_pt1 | contig 10612 bp, 10 predicted proteins | sample 1670901 | NCBI WGS metagenome assembly OBEQ01 (sample SAMEA104232315, study PRJEB22302) | groundwater metagenome | biome: forest; feature: aquifer; material: groundwater | place: USA | collected 2011-08-07 | depth 5.4 m | reverse complement strand
ATATCACAGTCAAAAAGGATGGTTGGGATATTTTATCTTACCAATCTTTTGATGGGGCTTCTTGTTATGTTCCCCCTGCGAGGCATGTTAAGTGATTTTGCCGGAAACTCTCTTGCCACAAAAAACTTAGTTGGTGGTCTTAATGTTGATTTTTTGTTTGAGTTTTTAACCAACAATTCAGGTGGCGGACAAATGTTAAGCGGTTTGGTTCTTTTGGTTGCCTGCTTATCGTGGTTGATTGTGCTTTTCCTAACCGGTGGCGCTCTTTCAATCTTGATGAAGGGCGAGCCATACGATCGTGCCTCATTCTGGGGAAACTCAGCGAAGTATTTTGGAAGAATGTTTCGGTTGTGGTTGTTCTCTCTTCCAGTGTTTCTTGTACTCTATCTGGTACAAATGATAGTACCGTTAGTTGTGCGTCTTGCCTACGGAAGCGACCCTTATGAGAATATAAAGTTCTGGGGAAATTTTATTCGAGTAGGTATTGGTTACATAGGTATTATATGTTACTACTTAGTTTTTGATTACGCCAGAATGGTTGTCATCAAGAATGATGAGAAGAGAATGACTGTAGCATTGTTTAGAGGGTTGAGATTTACATTTACTAATATCGGGCGGACATTTGTATTGGGTTTAATTTTCTTTGTATTGGGTATTGCATCACTTTACCTGTATAATGTTATCGCAGGTAGATTCAGTGGAGAAAGCGCGTTTATTGTATTTTTTGTGATACTTTTGCAACAGTTGTACATTCTTTTCAAATCATTGGTTAAACTCAGCCTTTACTCCAGCGAAGTAGAGGTATTTACTCAATTAGTCCCCCCGGAACCTGAACCGGTGGTAGAATTACCAATTTTACCTGAACCTGAACCCCCTCAAACTGAGTTAGGGGTTACAGTGTGATGTGGTTTCTTGCCATTTTTGGAGAATTTTATTACACTTAAGAGAAATCAATGTTCTTTTATCATATAAGAAGGAAAGTGTATGAAATCATTCGTTTATGCATGTTGTGTTATGATGTTGGCATCTGTGTACCTTGTTGCCGCCGATAAATCAGATACCAATGATGAAGGGAGTAAAAACCTTCACCAATACTACAGTGGTAAAGTCGGTTTTTACCAACCGGGAGACGGCTTAAATAACGGGTTATTCCTTGGGATAGATGGGATTACAGAATTTACCCACTATAATTTTTTCCTTTCCGGCGCGGTTGATTTTTATATGAAGCAGACCTTTGATTTTTATGAAAATCCGAAGCCTGAAATACAACAACAGCAAATTTTTCTTTTACCTCTCCACATAAATTTCGGGTATAAGATTTTTGATATTGAGGATGCGGATTGTCATGGGTATATAGGAGCCGGTGGAGGATACTACTTTTATTTTTATAGCGCCGATTATAGAACCACTTCCGGTGGGATTGTTCCTACGTTTACGAGTCAAAGCGATACAAAAAACAGTGGCAATGTTTTCGGTACAATCTTCGCTCGCGTTCTTCTCGGAAAGATTTTTGTTGAGCCTCGATTTTATCTTGCATCAAAAAGTGAGGAGAATTTTGCCGGTTCAAGATTTGTTGTTAATCCTTCGGGGTTTGCTATTACGATTGGATTTCAGCAGTAAAAGGGCTATAAGTTCCGCCGGCTAACCTTGTTCTCTGACTTTGCCACTTTGTGCTCCAAAGGCGCATCGCTACGCGGACCAATTCTACGGAATTTGGCAAGATGGCAAAGTGGCAGGAGTTCAGGATGGCGTTTTTTTTTGATATTTTTGAGGGTTAGGAAGTTTGCAACTTTGCAGTGCCTCAGGGAAGTTTGCAAAATTGCAAAGTTGCAAGGTTGCAAAGTTGTCCCAAGGGATGCACAGTCTGTTCACAAAATGCCAAATATACACGTTTTTTGATGTATTGGGATTTTGTAAGGTTTTCTGACTTTGCCATTTTACCGATTCTACGGTATTTTGTAGAATGGCAACCAAAATCTGATGAAAAAGTTTATTTGGCTTTATTACAGAATCCATAAAGTACTGGGATGGATTTTTATTACTATTTTTACGTTGTCTTATACGGGGATAATAAAGTAGCGCTAAGGTTGTAATTGTAGTTATGTATGACCGCATCCCGAATGATTAGGGAGATGGGGATAAAATATTTGTTTATATACAAAATAATATATATAATTATATATAGTCTAATATAGATTTTGAAAAAATATGCAAAAATTATTACTTACATTACCTGACGATCTTTTGTTTGAAATAGATGAAGCGGTCGAAGAGAGTCAAACAAATCGTACAGAGTTAATTCGTCTGATGCTTAAACAACAGTTATTGGTTCGAAAAAAGAAAAGGCTTCATGCATTGATGGCAGAAGGTTACAGTGAGATGTGGAAGCAAAACGAACAGGAAGCAGAAGCATATCTTTCAGCGACCCAGTATTTAGGAGAAGAATAATGCTTAAGTACAGAAGGGGAGATATTGTTTCCATTCCTTTTCCTTTTATTCAAAACTACAAAAAGGGGAAGATTCGTCCCGCACTTATCATTCAAAATGATATTGCAAATGAATTTAGCCCCAATCTCATAGTCGTTTTAATTTCTTCGACACTTCCATCGAAACAATACCCGATGTATTATTATATCAACCCGAAGGAAGAACAGAATTCCGGGTTGAAAGAACTCTCCATTTTGAAAACTGATATAATTATTACTATTCCCAAAACAGCGGTGATTGAAACCATTGGTTGTGTATCCAAGGTTGCAATGAAGCAGATAGATGATTGTCTTCGTTTGAGTTTAACACTTTAAATACCATGCAACCCACAATAACACTCTTCGGTAGTTCGCGCCCAAAATTTGGTGATCAAGAATATTTGACTGCTTATGAACTTGGAAGAAAGATAGCTGAGGCGGGATTTACGCTTTGTAACGGCGGGTATGGCGGAACGATGGAGGGATCAGCATTTGGAGCTAAGGAATGTGGCGGGAAATCAATTGGTGTTATTTGTGAGCGGTTTGGAAGTAAGGCAAATCAGTATATTACGGAAACAATCAATGTTCAGACTCACTCAGAGAGGTTGCATAAACTCATTGAACTTGGGGATGCGTATGTTATTTTGAAGGGGAGCACTGGTACGCTTGTTGAACTTGCTCTCGTTTGGGAGTACATGAACAAAAGCATCATGCCTCAAAAACCAATTATCGTTATTGGCGAGTTTTGGAAGCCGGTTGTTCAAACATTGCATGATGAACTCATGTTTGAGGGGAAAAAAAGGGCATCTCAGTTAATAACTTGTGTGGAAGGGAATGAAAGTTGTATTCAGGTTTTGAAGGAGAGATTCAAAATGTGATAAAACAGCAGAGATGACAGACAGGTCCCAAGGGGATGGCATAGCCAAATGTCTGTCCTACCATCTATAGTTCGCCGAAATTCCCAAATTTTGTTTTGCCCTCAGTTTTTTATACTTTCTACTCCCTCTTTTCTTAATTTATTACCTATTATCATGGAAACAACAAAAAAATACATACTTACTAAACATCGTTTACGACATATCCCTGAATTGAAAGTAGATACATCATTTTTTGCCCCTGTTTTTCAAAGCGGTTGCTCGATGATGAATTGTAATGGACGTTGCTGTCGAGAAGGCGTTTGGGCTGACCCGACCGAGCGCGATACCATTTTAGCGCATAAAGAGTTAGTTAAACGTTATATGGAGCCGTTTCAGGAGCATGATGAGACGAAATGGTTCGATGCGGGGGAATCGGAAGACCCAGATTTTCCATCAGGAAAAGCTATCGGCACACAGGCGCGCCCTAATGGGTGTGTTTTTTTGAATAGTAACGGTCACTGTGTGTTACAGAAAGCCGCAATGGAAGAAGGAATGAGCAAGTATGCAATAAAGCCATTTTTTTGTTTTGCGTTTCCGGTTGCTATTGAATTTGGTGAGTTAGTATTGGATGATCCTGATTTTACAAACCGTCAGGATTGTTGTGCGACTGTAACTAAAGGGACACAAAATGTGATGGAAATTTGTGCAGAAGAACTTGAATTTATGCTTGGTAAAGAGGGCTTTGAAGAACTGAAAAGTATTTCGGAACTTGTAGCTCAAGAAGCTTTAGGAAGTTAGAATATTAAAAAAGAGAGTCAAAAATGTTTATAGATGAAGCAACGATTGTTGTTAAAGCAGGCAGAGGCGGTAATGGCTGTTTGAGTTTCCGCCGCGAAAAGTTTGTCCCCAAAGGTGGACCTGATGGCGGAACAGGAGGTAAGGGAGGTAGTGTTATTATTCGTGCTGATAAGCAACTTTCGACACTTATGGATTACCGGTATATGCGCACCTACCGTGCAAATAATGGAGCGCATGGTCAGGGTTCAAATAAATCAGGCAGAAATGCAGAAGACATTGTTTTACGAGTACCTTGCGGAACTGTGATTAAAGATACTGAAACAGAACAGATTGTTGCAGACTTAGTTGAAAATAATGATGAGGTTGTCATTGCAAAAGGAGGGAAAGGTGGTAGAGGGAATGGAGAATTTGCCACCTCAACGAATCAAGCTCCCCGTAAAACAGAAATGGGTGAGGATGGTGAAGAACGTTCGATTCAGTTAGAGTTAAAATTGCTAGCTGATGTCGGTTTAGTCGGATTTCCCAATGCCGGAAAATCAACGCTGATTTCCAGAATATCTGCCGCGAAGCCAAAAATTGCCGATTATCCGTTTACAACCCTTGTTCCGAATTTGGGGATTGTAAGGGTTGGGGATTATAAGAGCTATGTGGTAGCTGATCTTCCGGGATTACTTGAAGGGGCACACGAAGGGAAAGGATTGGGAATACAATTCCTGAAGCATATCGAGAGAACAAAAATCTTAGTTTTTCTTATCGAATGTTTTTCGGAAGACATAAAAGAGCAATACAAGGTGCTGTTGAATGAATTGGAACAATTCAATCCTGAAATGCTCAAGAAGCCGAAGATTGTAGCAATAACAAAAACAGATAGTTTGACAGAAGAAGAATTAGAGCCTATCAGAAAAATTAAACTCGGCAGAGGAATACCTGTCCTATTAATTTCTTCAGTGAGCGGCGAGAACATAAAGGAAATTGTAGCAATGATGTGGAAAAAACTTCAGGAGTTGAACAAGAAGAAAGAGTAATTCTTGGAAATTCTAAAATCTAAATTCGAAATCCTAAATCCCAAGGGGATTTGATGTAAATGAGAATCCTTTTTTCCGCACAGAACAACGAAATCAAATAGGATTGATCACTCTGCGAGGACGCAGAGTGGAGCGATGAAGATGGGGCTGTCTCAATAGTCGTTTTGTCTAGCAATCATCAACTAAAATAACGCGTGTACGAATCAAATTCACACTTCGTCTCCGCTCAGTGTGACGAGTTTCTTTTGAGACTACCCCTACTACAAGCTGAGTTTTTTGGATAGGCAGACAAATCTTCGTATTTTACAAACTGAGGTCAAGTCTTATGCAACATGACGCTTCCGAACTCCGCCAGGACCGGAAGGTAGCAACGGTAGGATGTACGTTGTGTGTGACATAAGGAAGCTTGACCTCATTTTTTTTAAAAAAAGACAAGTTGGTTTAACCTACCGATGCTACGTAAAATAGACTAAAGTCCATTTAATCCTTTGGTATTTATCCCACGACCTGAAGGTAGTGGCAATTATTCTGTTACTATCTCCGGCTCGTAGAATGGATTCTAAATAGCCAAAGACTGCATAACATCAATGATTAACTGATATTACGCATAGAGCTATCCAAACATTGATAGGACAGACATTTGGCAATGCCATCCACTTGGGACAGCCTGTTAAGCTTTGATTTTGGTAAAATTTCGACGGACAAGACAGACAAGAATGTCTGTCCTACTATCCTTCCTTTTTTAAGACAAACCATGGGTAACATCAAAGATAAATAAAAAAGGCTGTCTTTATGAGACAGCCTAAATGAAATGAAGAGCCTATACAAAATTGGTTTTTACTCTCTCCAAGAAATAATTTCATATCTGCCAGTTGTGGGGAAGAATGGTGGTGCATCCGAAAACAACCGGGTATCATACTTATAGTTTTTGGCATATCCATGTTCAATTTTTCCGTTTCCACTGTTAAGTGTGCCCACAGCAAGACATTGTTTTTGAGTAATACCACCAAAAAGATAAATTGTTCCTGATATTTTCTTTTTATCATATGAATCGGCGCCAAATCCTTGGTTAAGTGAGAACATAGCCGCCTGTATGACGACATCAGAATCATTAGGAATGCTTGTGGAAATATAAATTTCATTACTTGCAACTAACCCTGTTATGTTTTTGGCGCCGATTACCACCCGTGGATCATCAGTATATTTAATATCATCTTCAATGTAAATCTTCCCCATATATGCTGTACTACTTACAGAGGCAACAGTTATTCTGCCATGATTTGTGCCACTAACATAAATGATATTACTATCAAGATAAATAACGCCGCAACGCGTAAAATCTTTAATTAGTTTAGTGGTATCGGGTTTTGTCCCAAATTTCCACTTTATACTGTCCCCCTTAAAAACTAAACGAAGAGAATCTTTTCTAAAATATCTTCCACTATCTAAAGCTGCCTGTTTCAAAATCGTCAAACTTTTGGGATTGAGTGGGACATTAATGCCAGACTGATAACCTCCAAAAAAATTGGGGGTTCCACTTGAACCTGTTTTTCCTTTATTGGTAGTTACTTTTCCATAGAATGTCGGAGATCCTTTATACGTAATAATATCCTGTGTATGGAAAGGACCCCATATTGTATCGGCGCTAGCCCAATTAATACTACCTTCCAATACCGAATAGTAGGCATATTTACAGTACCCGCTTGGTTGTAAAATGACAATACAGGTATCTCTCACGAAACCTGTTGTATCACCGGTATATGGCTTAACGATATACCCGGGTAAATATGTTTTAACCTCTGAAGTGGCTGTTATGATCTTTCTTCCTCTTGAGTAATCATCTACTGAGGAAGCATTAAAAGTCCCGCCATTAAAACTAATGTTAGAATACGATATATTATTTCCGAGAGTATCAAGAAAAATCCAGTTGGCAGTAATATTTGCGGCGCTCGTTGCAATACTATGCGCATTGGTACGCGCGGCATATAAGATGTAATTAGCATAGGCATCAGTTGCATTTCGGATCATATTTGTGCCTAACGTTAAAAGCGAAAGCATAGCTCCAAGGACTAAAAAAAGTGCATATCTAGCCATATATGGTTCCCTTATTAATGTAATGGTTGTGAGTAAACAGGCGTGTGAAACTTCTGGAAATTCGGTTTGTCTTAATAGTTGAGTCGGTATAAATACTAATTGATATATTGGTAGGGTTATTTATCCTTGTGGGTGTAATCCGATTAGCCTTTCGAATGGATTTTAGAATAATATAATCGGTTGAGCTTGGTTTCACTACACTTATCAAAATAGTATAGTAATTAGTGGGGATTGGCCAGCAAAGGTATTGGCAACGTTGCAAATCCTATATTCATCAATTCCATGAACAGCACGAAGAATGCTATTTGAATGGTAAATACATGGGACTATCGCAAGTGTTTTTACACTACAAGCAATTGAATCAAGTAGCAAAAACAAACTTGTGCTGAAAAAATAATATTTTAATTTGACAACTACGATATATTTGAATTATTTCTAATTAGTAAGCTTATTAGAGATAACCTTCAATAATCTACTTAATTCAGTACAAACCGAATTATCATACACCAAGTAATCCTATATCATCCTATTGGATGAATTAGTTATCGTTTCAGATAAGTTAACGATTACTTAAGCGGTAACTTGGCATAAATTATGCCAAAACCATCTTTAATAGACAGAGTAATGGGGGAAGGATGTCCTGTTAAATCAACATTAATATGTTGATTTAAAGAATAGGTTCGAATGTGGCGTATAAATGTATAAAATTGTACCTAAAAATAGATTCGTTGATACAAAACTAAAAGTCGCGGTTGGTATTAGATTTAATTATACGAAGATATTTTTAAATATTGCTTATCAAAGATTTAGAGAACATTAAAGGTACAAAAGCGATTGAAGAAATATTTTTATGTCGTTTGTTCAAAATCAATCTAACGTATAAAAACACTAAAATATTTCATAAAACTGCTATTTGTGAATAAATATTTCTCAATAATGAAATTTGTTTTATCAACTTTAATAATGTAGAGGTTGTTTGTAAACAGGTTGGAAAAGTTCAATAAGTTTTTGTTATGTAATAAAAAAGGCTGTCTTTTTGAGACAGCCTGAATAGTATAATGAAGCAACATTAAACTTTACTTATTCTCTCCAAGAAATAATTTCATATCTGCCGGTTGTGGGGAAGAATGGCGGTGCATCTGAAAATAATCTAGTATCATACCTATAGTTTTTGGCGTACCCGTGGGTAATGCTTGAACCGGAGATTGTACCCACAGCAAGACGCTGCTTTTGTGTAATTCCACCTAAGAGAAAAATCTTTCCCGAAATTGGCCGCGAACCATAATTTTGAGCACCAAATCCATAATTAAGTGAAAACATTGCCGCCTGTATAATAATGTTATTATTGTTTTGAGTGTTTTCAGTAGCATAAATCTCATTACTTGCAACCAGCCCCGTCAAATTTTTGGCTCCGGCTACGACTCGTGGATCATCAGTATATTGAAGATCATCATCAATGTATATCTCTCCATAATATGATGAACTACTAACAGAAGCGACTGTTACCCTGCCGTGACTTGTCCCGCTTACACGGATGATATTACTATCAACATAAATAACACCACACCGGGTAAAATCCTTAATGAGCTTTGTCGTATCCGGTTTTGTACCAAAGTGCCATTTAACACTATCGCCTTTAAACACTAAACGAAGGGAATCTTTCTTAAAATACCGACCACTATCTAAGGCGGCTTGCTTCAGAATAGACAAACTTTTTGGATTGAGTGGAACATTTACCCCGGACTGATATCCACCTAGAAAAACAGGGGTACCACCTGAACCGGTTTTTCCTTTATTGGTAGTTACTTTCCCATAGTACGTTGGAGATCCAGAATAGGTAATAACATCCTGAGTATGGAAAGGACCCCATATGGTATCGGCGCTAATCCAATTGATACCACCTTCCAAGACTGAATAGTAAGCATATTTACAGTAGCCGCTTGGTTGTAAAATGACAATACAAGTATCTCTAACGTATCCGGTGGTATCTCCTGTATATGGCTGAGTGATATACCCGGGTAGAGCTGTTTTAACCTCTGAAGTGGCTGTAATGATCTTTCTTCCTCTTGAATAATCATCAACTGAGGCGGAGGTAAAAGTCCCACCATTAAAAGAAATTCTACTATAGGAGATATTATTCCCGAGAGTATCAAGAAATATCCAGTTTGCAGTAATATTTGCGGCGCTTGTAGAAATACTATGTGCATTGGTACGAGCGGCATATAAGATGTAATTAGCATAGGCATCCGTTGAATTACGGATCATATTTTTGCCTAACGTTAAAAGGAAGAGTGAGGCTCCCATGACTAAAAGTAGTGCGTATTTTCCCATATCATTATTCCTTATCTATCTAATCGAAGATTCATAGCAGTTAAACGTAATTGTCTCCAATAGGCGTAAGCGTAAAGGTTATCCCACGTTTCCTGGCTTTCCATCATCACGGTCAGCTGGAGCGAGAAAATACCTGTAGCGCGATTTGTTTGAGAAACGGAATCCATCAAAATAGGAAATGTTAATGAATCGCCATTCCAGTTGAAAAATTTGAAATCAAACTGAGTTAATCCCACATACATTGGGGTTACATTGGTGGAATTGACAGACCTATATAACACAAAATCGCGAGGGTTGGTAGTGGAAGAAAGATCTCTTACTGTGCCAGTGTAATATCTAACTGTATCCATTCTTTTATTGAAATCAAGATCAGCAAGAAAAGTGATACTATGTTGAGAAGCTCCTCGAATAGCAGAATAATACATTGTAAAACTGTCAGGTTCAGCACAGTACCCACATTTTCTTAAATCAGTTTCAAGCATGCGAACGACGGTTGTCATATTTTTTTGGACATTCAATTCGCTACCATAGGTATAAGCCATTTTTCCGAATGTTCCATTTGCTCTGATAGCGATGAGTGCAACTGCACCGCCAATAATGATTGCACCAATTACGTCAAATATCGTACTATATCCCATAAGATTTTATCCTTCTATTAACGAAAATACCAATAACTTAAAACAAACGATGATTTTACAGTATCCTCCAGAGAAGGGCTTGTAACACTCACAGTCATCTTTTTATTCCAGGTTCTAACCGATGAAATAACTTCCGGTGAAGTTGATGCAACATAAACAACCTTGCATGTAGCAGTTAATGTTTCCGGCAGTGAAAGTGCAAATTTAACAGAATAGTTGTTATAATCATCAAAATCATCGTAATTAGCATAGGATTCCCCTGATTCCGGTCCTAACGATGCAGGTGCAGTAAGGACTGTTAAGGCGTTGATGGCGGTATCGTGTGCTGAAGTTTTATCAAAATTTTTTCTTTCTGCTTCTTCGATGAGAGAGGTAGAAATGGAAATAGCCGCTAATCCAATCTT
>OBEQ011619954.1_pt1 | contig 10614 bp, 11 predicted proteins | sample 1670901 | NCBI WGS metagenome assembly OBEQ01 (sample SAMEA104232315, study PRJEB22302) | groundwater metagenome | biome: forest; feature: aquifer; material: groundwater | place: USA | collected 2011-08-07 | depth 5.4 m | reverse complement strand
TACTGGACTGATCCCATGATCCCCGGGTACAAGTCCGACAAACCAGGCAAGTCCCCGATGGGGATGGAGCTGACACCAGTTTACGAGGAGGGGACATCGTCAACGTCAGGGGCCACCGCCCCAACCGGATATGCGGCGGTCATGGTGACTCCGCAGCAGCAGCAACTCATCGGCGTGAAGGTCACCCCCGTGCAAAAACGCCCCGTGACCAAGACCATCCGCACCGTTGGAAAAATCGCCTATGATCCGGAGTTATACCAGGCGCAGGCGGAGTACCTGCAGGCGCTGCAGACGGTGAAGTCCGCCCCGACGGGCGGCACGCCGGAGATCATGGCTCGGACGCAGCAGGTGGTGGAGGCGGCCCGCCTGCGGCTGCGCCTGCTCGGGCTGACCGAGCCGGCCATTGAGGCGCTGGCCACGGCGGAAGGGCCGGATCAGCGCCTGCTGCTGGCCGATCCCCAGGGCCGCGTGTGGGTCTACGCCCCTATCTACGAGTTCGAGCTGCCGCTCGTGAAGGTGGGCCAGATGATGCGCGTGGAGGCCCAGGCGCTGTCGGGCCGGACGTTGGAGGGCCGCATTGATTCCATTGACCCGGTGGTGGATGCCACGACGCGGGCGGCCCGGGTGCGGGCGGTCGTGACCGATCCCGCGCAGGCCCTCAAGCCAGGGATGTTCGTCAACGCCTCGATTGCCATCGATCTGGGGGAGCGTCTCCTGGTGCCTGAGACGGCGGTCATGGCCACCGGGACGCGGACCCTCCTCTTCGTGGATCGTGGGGAGGGGCGATTTGAGCCGCGGGAGGTGACCCTCGGGGTGAAGGCCGACGGTGCCGTCGAAGTGACGGCCGGCGTGGCTGAGGGGGAGCGGGTCGTGACCAGCGGGAATTTCTTGATTGATTCGGAGAGTCGGCTGAAGGGGGCACTCGATGGAATGAGCCAAGGGGAGCACCACCATGGCCAGTGAGCACCGCGAGGGACTGGTTGAGCGGATCATCGAATTCTCCGCCCACAATAAGTTCCTCGTTCTGACCCTTGTCGCCTCCGCGATCGCCGCCGCGGTCTGGGCGGTCCATCAGGTCCCGCTCGATGCGATCCCGGATCTCTCCGATACCCAGGTGATCATCTACTCACGGTGGGATCGGAGCCCTGACGTGCTCGAGGATCAGGTGACCTACCCGATCGTCACCGCCATGCTCGGCGCCCCGCGCGTGAAGGCGATCCGCGGCTTCTCCGACTTTGGCTTCTCGTACGTCTACGTGATCTTCCAGGACGGGACTGATCTCTACTGGGCGCGCAGCCGGACCCTCGAGTACCTGAGCAAAATCATCCCGCGCCTACCGGAGGGGGTGCGGACGGAGCTCGGGCCCGATGCGACCGGCGTCGGCTGGGTCTACCAGTATGCCCTCGTGGATCGGACGGGCCAACATGATTTGCAGGAACTCCGCAGTCTGCAGGATTGGTTCCTGCGGTATCAACTGCAGAGCGTCCCCGGGGTGGCGGAGGTGGCCTCCGTCGGAGGATTCGTCAAACAGTACCAGATCACGATCGATCCGAATCGGCTGCTGGCCTACAACATTCCGCTCACGACGGTGATTGAAGCGGTCCGGCGCAGTAATCAGGAGGTGGGCGGGCGCCTGCTCGAATTCTCCGGCGCCGAGTACATGGTGCGCGGCCGCGGGTACGTCAAGTCCTCGCAGGATCTGGAGCAGATCGTGGTGGGAGCCGACGCGCAGGGGACCCCGGTGTTGGTGAAACAGATCGGGACGGTCGCGATCGGACCGGATCTCCGTCGAGGGGTGGTGGATCTGGACGGGCAGGGGGATGTGGTCGGCGGAACGGTAATCATGCGATTCGGAGAGAATGCGCTGACTGTGATCAATCGAGTGAAGGCGCGGCTCAAGGAGCTCGAGCCGTCACTGCCCCCCGGCGTCCACGTCGAGGTCACCTACGACCGGTCCGACCTCATCCTGCGAGCGATTGAGACCTTGAAACATCAGCTCGTCGAAGAAATGCTCATCGTCAGCGCCGTCATCCTCCTCTTCCTCTGGCATTTTCCCTCGGCGGTGATCCCGATTGTCACGATTCCGATCGCGGTCCTGCTCTCCTTCATTCCCCTGTACGGAATGAAATTGACCTCCAATATCATGTCGCTCTCGGGGATCGCCATCTCGATCGGCGTCCTCGTGGATGGGGCGATCGTCGAAGTAGAGAACGCCTACAAGCGGCTCGAGCAATGGGTGGAGGGTGGCCGTCAGGGCGACTACCACGCCGTGCGCCTGCAGGCCCTCAAAGAGGTGGGCCCCTCCGTCTTCTTCTCCCTGCTCGTGATCGCGGTCGCCTTCCTCCCGATCTTCACGTTGGTGGATCAGGAGGGGCGTCTGTTCCGGCCGCTGGCCTGGGCGAAAAACTTGGCGATGGCGATCGCGGCCCTCCTGGCGATCACCCTCGACCCGGCGATGCGGATGCTCTTCACGCGAATGGAGCCGATCCGGTGGAAGCGGTGGCCGTGGGCCTCGAAGATCGCGACGACCCTCACAGTTGGCACCTACTACCCCGAGGCGCAGCACCCGGTGAGCCGCGTCCTCTTCCGCCTCTACGAGCCGGCCTGCCGGTTCGTCCTGCGGCATCGGAAAGTCACCATCGTGGCCGCGATCGCCCTGGTACTGACGACGATCCCGGTCTATCTGCACCTGGGCTCAGAGTTTATGCCGCCGCTGAAAGAGGGCGTGTTGCTCTACATGCCGACGACCCTGCCGGGAATCTCGGTGACCGAAGCCCAGCGGTTGCTGCAGACGCAGGATCAGATTCTCAAAAGTTTCCCCGAGGTGGAGCGCGTCTTCGGGAAGGCGGGCCGGATCGAGAGCTCCACGGACCCGGCACCATTCTCGATGGCGGAAACCGTCGTGGTGCTCAAGCCGGAGCGCCAGTGGCGTCACGGGATGACCTACGAGCGGTTGGTGGAGGCGATGGATCAGGCGCTGAAGATCCCAGGGACGACGAACGCCTGGACGATGCCAATCAAGAACCGCACCGATATGCTCTCCACCGGGATTCGCACCCCGATCGGCGTTAAAATCTTCGGGGCGGATCTCAAAGTCGTCGAAGAGATCGGCACCCACTTGGAGGGGATCTTGAAAGAGGTCCCCGGGACGCGCAGCGTCTATGCGGAGCGGGCCGCGGGCGGCTACTTCGTCGACTTCGACCTGAAGCGCGAGGCGCTGGCCCGGTACGGGCTGTCGGTGGCGGATGCGCAGGCGATCATCGTCTCGGCGATCGGCGGGGAGACCGTGACGACCACGATCGAGGGGCGCGAGCGATATGGGGTGAGCGTCCGCTACGCCCGGGAGCTGCGGGATGACCTCGACGCGCTGCAGCGCGTGTTGGTGCCGACCCCGAGGGGCCAGCAGATTCCGCTCGCCCAGTTGGCGGACCTGCGCCTGGTGTCCGGCCCGGCGATGATCCGCAACGAGAACGGGTTGCTGGCCGGCTACGTCTATGTGGACATGGCGGGCCGCGATGTGGGCCGCTACGTGGCCGACGCGAAACGGGCGGTGGCCGCTCACCTCATGCTGCCGCCGGGCTACGCGCTGACCTGGAGCGGCCAGTACGAGAACATGCTGCGGGTGCAGGAACGATTGAAGGTGGTGCTGCCGCTCACCTTCTTCATCATCTGTCTCCTCCTTTACCTGAACACGAAGTCGGCGGTGAAAACCGGCATCGTGTTGCTGGCGGTCCCCTTCTCGCTGATTGGGGCGGTGTGGTTGCTTGCGCTTTTGGGGTACAATATCTCCATCGCGGTGTGGGTCGGGATGATTGCCCTCATGGGACTCGATGCCGAGACGGGTGTCTTCATGCTCCTGTTCCTTGACCTCTCCTACCAGGAGGCGGTTCGCCAAGGACAGATGCGCACCCCGCGTGATCTGGAGGAGGCGATTGTGCACGGCGCCGTCAAGCGGGTGCGCCCGAAAATGATGACGGTGATGGCGGCCTTCATGGGATTGCTCCCGATCATGTGGGCCGCGGGGGCCGGAGCGGACATGATGAAGCGGATTGCGGCGCCGATGATCGGTGGATTGGGAACCTCGTTCCTGCTGGAATTGCTGGTCTACCCGGCGATCTACGCGATCTGGAAGGGCAGGCACCTGCCGGCAAGGCAGCACCCGGCGCCGAATCGAGCGCCGGTACGGCCCTTTGGCCAGCCGGCCTGAGATGGAAAATCTCCATCCTCTGGTCGTCCACTTCCCGATCGCGTTGTTGGTGACGGCGCTGGCGCTGGAGTTAGCCGGACTCCTGTGGCGCTCGGACGGGTTGCGCCGCGTGGCCCTCTGGAATCAGGGGCTCGGAACCGTCGGCGTCCTGGCGGCCGTGATCACCGGACGGTTGGCCAAGGCCGGGGCTAAACATTCGCCGGAAATTTTTCAGGTGATGTCGCGGCACGAGCAGGTGGGATACGTGGTCGGGTGGCTGACCGTGGCGGCGCTCGGCTGGCGTCTAGCCACCACCCGGCGCCGAACTGAGCGCCGGTACGGCCCTCTGGCCAGCCGGCGTCGGGCGGGGCCGCGGGATCACTGGATCGGCTGGGGGGTGCTGGCGCTCCTGTGCGGTTTGCTGGCTTTTGGAGCGCACCTGGGCGGGCGTCTGGTGTACGAGTACGGGGTGGGTGGGGTCTACGGTCGTGCACATAGCGGGATTGAGGTCGTGGACCAGTAAGTCAAGGAGGTCGCGATGTCTCGAATGATCCGCGTGATGAGCGGTGTGGCGGCAGTGGTGTTGGTGAGTGGGACGTTGGTGTATGCCCATGAGGAAGCGACTGGTCCACAAACCATTCGTGGCGAGGTGGTGGATTTGGCTTGCTACGTCGGGCATGGCTCGCAAGGGGCGGCGCATGCAGACTGTGCGCAGAAGTGTATTGCCTCCGGACTACCTGTGGGAATTAAATCGGGGAAGACGGTCTATCTCGCCGTTGACGGCGAGCATGGCCCGGCGAATGCGGCCCTCGCTCCGCTGGCGGGAAAAACGGTTGTGGTGGAGGGGACCGTGACGGAGCGGGATGAGGTGCACCTGATCGCGATCAAAAAGGTGACGGTCGCCCGGTGATGCGCAAGCCGCGCTTTATCTGGATCTACCCGGTCCTGATCCTCGTAGTGCTGACCGCGCACACGACGGAGCGGGCCCTGCGCGTGGGCATCCTGCTGGCCGGGATCGGCGAAGCGCTGCGGCTCTGGGCCAACGGCTACGTCGGGCACGTGAAAGCGAACTGGACCCCGCCCGGGGCGCCCAAGATCGGCCGGCTGATCACCGCTGGACCGTACGCCTATGTCCGCCATCCGTTGTACGTCGGCAGTTTTCTCATCGGCGTCGGGATCTGTGTCATCGTCGGTAATCCGTGGGTCTGGCTGGCCGCGCTCCTCCCATTCGCCTGGACTTACCGACGGAAGGTGATTCAGGAAGAGCAGCAGATTGCGCAAGGATGGCCCGAGTACGAGACCTACCGGCGCGCCGTGCCGCGCTGGCTACCCACCTGGCAGCACTATCCCGGCGGGGCAGGGACCTGGAGTTGGCGCGGGGTGCGGGCCAGCAAGGAGTGGAAGACCGCGATCTGGGTAGCCGTCAGCGTGATTGCCCTCTACTTGCGCGAGGAGTGGTGGCAGGAGCGTGGGGGATCCTCCCCCGCGACCCCTCGCCAGTTCCTCTGGCTCGCACTCTTAGTGGCGCTCATCATCACGGACCTGGTCGTCGAATGGACGAAACAGTCCCGGCAGCCCGCGTGACCACGCCATCGCCCGAAGCCCCCTGCTGTGACGCGCGCCATCCGGCGCGCCCAAAGCCCTGGTGGCGGCGCCGCACCCTCTGGGCCGCCGCGATCGTCGGTGGGACGCTGGGGGCCGGGCAGGTCTGGCCGTCGGCGCAGCCGGTGGCCGACGCGCTCCGGCATTATCTCGCGCAGGCCGGCTGGGCGCTGGCCCTCGGCCTCCTGCTGGGCGGGCTCATCGATCATTTTATTCCGAAGGAATATATCGTGGTCTGGTTGGCCGGCCACCGTCGCCGGACGATCCTCACCGCCGCCGGCCTTGGCTTCCTCGCCAGTTCTTGCAGCCACGGCTGCTTGGCGCTGACGATCGAGTTGTTTCATAAGGGGGCCTCGATCCCGTCGGTGATCACCTTCCTGCTGGCGAGCCCCTGGGCCAGTCTCTCGCTGACCCTGCTCCTCGTCAGCTTGCTGCACGCGCGGGGGTTCGCGATCGTCGGGCTGGCGCTGGTGATCGCGGTGATCACCGGATTCATCTTTCAATGGCTCGATCGGCGCGGCTGGCTCGACCGGAATCCGCATGCCGTCACCGTCGCCCAGGATTTTTCGCTCTGGGAGGATCTTGGCCGGCGATGGCGGCAGCGGCAGTGGACCTGGCGCGCGCTGGCTGAGGATGCGCGCGGGGTGCTCGGCGGGGCCGTCCGGCTGGCGGACATGGTGTTGCTTTGGGTGGCCCTCGGCTTTGCGATGAGCGCGTTGCTGGGCCACGTGATCCCGTCGGGCTGGTGGAGCCGCTGGCTGGGGCCGACCCCCATGGGATTGTTGGCGACGATGGGGATTGCGACGGCGATGGAGGTCTGCTCCGAGGGGACCGCGCCGCTGGCGGTTGAACTCTATCGGCAGACCGGGGCGCTCGGGAACGCGTTTGCCTTCCTGATGGGGGGCGTGGTGACGGATTTCACCGAGCTCTCGATGGTCTGGGCGACGATCGGCCGGCGTACGGTGTTCTGGCTGTTGGTGGTGACGTTGCCGCAGGTGCTGCTCGTGGGGTACCTATTGAATAGGATGGGGCGTTGAGCCAGAGGGGGACGGCATGCCAGTGATTACCGTGGAATTATTTGAAGGGCGGACGAAACAACAGAAGGCGGAGTACGCGGAGGAGTTGACGAATCTCACCATGCGGGTGCTCGGCACCTCGCGTGAGCACGTCTGGATTATCTTCCGCGACACACCGAAGTCGGAATGGGCGATGGGCGGCACACTCTGTGGCTGACGTCTCGTTGGCGGCCGCGGCCGCGGCGGGTGTGGTCTCCTTCCTGTCGCCGTGCGTCCTGCCGCTCGTCCCTGGCTACATCTCGTTTGTCTCGGGCGCGTCGCTGCAGGAGCTGCAGTCGGCGGACGCCCGCCAGGTGCGCCGAGCGCTCGTCGGCTCGTTCTGGTTTGTCCTCGGGTTCTCGACGATTTTTATTCTGCTCGGGGCCTCCGCGACGATCCTCGGCCAGCTCCTGCTCCAGCGGCTCGAACTGTTCAAGCGGCTCGCAGGGGCGCTCATTATTGTGTTCGGCCTCCATCTGACGGGGCTGGTCAAGCTGCCCTTCTTGAACTACGACAAGCATCTGCAGGTGAAGGCCCGCCCGCTCACCTGGCTCGGGGCCTACGGCGTGGGGGCGGCGTTCGGCTTTGGCTGGACCCCCTGTATCGGCCCGATCCTCGCGAGCATCCTCGCCGTGGCGAGTGTCCAGCAGACGATCGGGAAGGGGATGTTGTTGCTCGCGGTCTACTCTGCGGGACTGGGCATCCCTTTTTTACTGACGGGCGCCGCGGTCGGCGCGTTCCTAAGAATGTTCAGCTGCGCCAAACAGTATTTGCATGCCATCGAGGTGGCGAGCGGGGTCTTGCTCATCGTCATCGGTATCTTGATGATTCTCAATCGGCTGACTGCCGTGGTGGGCACCTTAGGATTCTTGAACCGGTTTGCGTTATAGCGATGAAAGGAATGCCATGATCGATCGACGACACCAGATGATGCGGGCTATCCTGTTCCTCGGAGCTCTCCTGTTGGCGGCCACGTCCAGTGAGGGGGCGGCGATGACTCCCGGCAGCGAGAAGCCATCGGCCGAGGCGGCCAGCACCCGGCGCCGAACTGAGCGCCAGTACGGCCCTCTGGCCAGCCGTCCTGCCGCGCCTCCGACAGTGGTGACCACCCTCGATGGGAAATCTGTGGATCTGGCCGCCCTCAAGGGGCGCGTCGTCCTGATCGATTTCTGGGCCACCTGGTGCCCGCCCTGCCGGGCGGAGATCCCGCATTTTCAGGCACTGTACATGAAGTATCAGCCGCGCTTACAGATCCTCGGGCTCGCGATGGATCAGGATGGGGCGGGGACTGTCACCGCGTTTGTGAAAGCCCAGGGGATGACCTATCCCGTGGCGCTGGGGACGGAGGCGCTCGGGAATGCCTACGGCGGGATCCGCGGCATCCCCACCACCTTCCTGATCGATAAGCAGGGCCGCATCGCCAAGAAATATTTCGGCGATCCTGGCGGCGAGGTGTTCGAGCAGGACGTCACCGCGCTCTTGCAGGAGCCGTAGGGGAGAGCGTATAATAACCCCTTCCATGCCAGCCCCCAAACGGCCCGACCCCAAGGTGGATTTCACCAAGGAAGATCCCTGGCGGATCTTCCGCATCATGAGCGAGTTTGTGGATGGCTTCGACACGCTCTCTCAGATCGGGCCGGCGGTGGCGATCTTCGGCTCCTCACGGGCGAAGCGGTCGAACCGCTACTATCCCCTCGCGGAGCAGACCGCCCGGCTCCTCGTCAAGGCTGGCTACGCGGTGATCACCGGGGCCGGCCCCGGCATCATGGAGGCGGCCAATAAGGGGGCCAAGCTCGCCGGCGGCGAATCGGTCGGCCTCAACATCCTCATCCCGGATCAACGGAAAAACCGCTATCTCACCAAATCCCTCGACTTCCGCTACTTCTTCTGCCGGAAGGTGATGTTCGTCAAGTACGCGAAGGCCTACGTGTTCTTCCCCGGCGGCTACGGGACCCTCGATGAGTTCACCGAAGTGCTGACGCTGGCGCAGACCCAGCACCGGGACTGGTCCATCATTCTCTACGGGAGCGACTACTGGGCGGGCTTCCTGCATTGGTTGAAGGGCCACGCGTTGTCGACGGGAGCCATTACCAAGGAAGACCTCGCCTTGTTCCAGGTCGTGGATCGTCCTGCCGACGTCGTCACCGCAATCGAAACCTTCCTGAGACGGAATCACGCTCGGAACCACCGTCCTGCCACGGCATGACCTCAACCGTGGCCACCCCCGCGCTCCGGCGCTCACCGATCCACGCGACCCATCAGGCGCTTCGGGCGAAGTTCAGCACCTTCGGTGGATGGGAGATGCCGCTCTACTACGCCTCCATCATGAAGGAACATCAGGCGGTGCGCACGGCCTGCGGCCTGTTCGACGTTTCTCATCTGGCGCAATTGGAGGTGGCCGGCGCGGCGGCGGAGCGATTCCTCCAACAGGTGATGACGCAGGATTTCGGCCGGCTCATGGACGGCCAGGCGGCCTACACCCCGATGTGCAACGAGCAGGGCGGGATTCTCGACGAGATGATCATCTACCGGCTCGGGCCCCAGCAGTACCGCCTCGTCGTCAATGCCGGCAACGCGGACCGCGACCTCGCGTGGCTGCGGGACCATCGGTTGACCGGCACCGAGATCCAGGACCTTCGGGAGACGACCGGGATTCTCGCGATCCAGGGGCCGAAGGCACTCGGCCTCGTCGAGGGGTTGGCGGGGACCACACTTGGCGCGCTCGGCTACTATCATTGTCAGCTCGGGCAGGTGTGCGGGCGGCCGGCGGTGATCGCGCGGACCGGCTACACCGGCGAGGATGGATTCGAACTGATGCTGGCGGGGCAGGATCTGCTCCCAGTTTGGGACGCGGCGATGGCGGCCGGCCGGGCCGTCGGGATCCTGCCGGCGGGGCTCGGGGCCCGCGACACGCTGCGGCTGGAGGCCGGGATGCCGCTCTACGGGCATGACATTGATGAGACCACCACCCCGTTTGAAGTGGGGATCGGGCGGACCGTCGCCTTCCAGAAGCCGGAGTTCATCGGGCGGGCGGCCCTCTGGCGGCAGTCGCAGGAGGGGTTGCGCCGCCGGCTGATTGGTTTCTCGATGGAGGAACCCGGCGTCCCGCGGCAGGGCTACGCGCTGCAGGCCCGCGGCCAGACGGTCGGGCAGGTGACCAGCGGCACCTATTCGCCAACGCTGACACGGAACATCGGACTGGGGTACGTGACCGCCGAGGCCAGCGCGCCCGGCACGACCCTCTCCGTTCTCATTCACGAACGACCGACCCGGGCCACCGTGGTCACACTCCCATTCTACAAACACCATGGCAAACGTTAACCAGTTGCGCTTCACCAAGACGCACGAGTGGCTCGCCCTCCAGGGGGCCGAGGGCACCGTCGGTATCACCCAGCATGCGCAGGAAGAGATCTCCGACGTGGTCTTCGTCGAGCTGCCGAAGATTGGCCGGCAGGTGCGGGCGGGCCAGGAGGTGGCGGTGGTGGAATCGGTGAAGGCCGCCTTCTCCATCTATGCCCCCGTCGCCGGCACCGTCGTCAAAGTGAACGAGCAGTTGAGCCAGTCGCCGGCCCTCCTCAATACCTCCCCTTACGATGATGGGTGGATCTTCGTCCTCCAACTCTCGCAGCCGCAGGACGCCGCCGCCCTCATGACCCACGCCCAGTACGAGGCGTGGCTGGTCGAAGAGAGCGATCGCGGTGGAGTACACGCCTAATACGACCGACGATCGGCGCCAGATGCTCGAGCGCATCGGCGTCCGGACGTTCGAGG
>OBEQ010650159.1_pt1 | contig 10614 bp, 11 predicted proteins | sample 1670901 | NCBI WGS metagenome assembly OBEQ01 (sample SAMEA104232315, study PRJEB22302) | groundwater metagenome | biome: forest; feature: aquifer; material: groundwater | place: USA | collected 2011-08-07 | depth 5.4 m | reverse complement strand
GATCAAGATCATGGCCAAGCTGAACATTGCCGAACGCCGCCTGCCTCAGGATGGCCGCATCAAGGTGCAAATGTTGGGCAAAGAGCTGGATTTACGGGTTTCGACGATACCGACGATGTACGGCGAAAGCGTGGTGATCCGTTTGCTGGACAAGGAAACCACGGTACTGGACTTTGCCGCGCTGGGCTTTTCCGGCAAGCATTTGCAACAGTTTGTCGAGATGCTGTCCCAGCCGCACGGTATTATCCTGATTACCGGGCCGACCGGTAGCGGGAAATCGACCACGATGTATGCCGCCTTAAAGCAACTCAACACCTCCGAGCGCAAAATCATCACCGTTGAAGATCCGGTGGAATACCAGATGTAAGGGGTCAACGAGATTCAGGCAAAACCGCAAATCGGCTTGACCTTTGCCTCGGCGCTACGCTCTATCGTACGGCAAGATCCCGACGTGATCATGATCGGCGAAATGCGCGATCTGGAGACCGCAAGAATTGCCGTGCAGTCAGCGTTAACCGGACATTTGGTGTTATCGACGCTGCATACTAACGATGCGGCCGGCGGCGTCACCCGCTTGCTGGATATGGGCTTGGAAGAATACCTGCTTACTTCCACCGTCAACGGCATATTGGCGCAACGGCTGGTAAGAAAACTGTGTCCTGACTGTAAGCAAGCCTATACGCCATCCCCGGATATTGTCGAGGGCATGAAGCTGAGACGCTTCGCTCCGGCAGGCGATATTGTTCTATACAAACCGGTCGGCTGCCCGTCATGCGGCGGCTTAGGTTATCGCGGGCGGCTGGCGATTATCGAGTTTTTGCAAATGACCGATCCCCTCCGTAAATTGATCATGGCGCATGAAGAAGCCGGAGCCATTGAAAAACTTGCCATTGAAGAAGGCATGACCACGATGTATGAAAACGGCCTGGTTAAAGCCTTGCAAGGAATTACCACGATAGAAGAAGTATTACGGGTTACGTCGGAAACATAATGTTATTTGCTTATAAAGCGGTTAATAGTCTGGGAGAAACCGAAGAAGGCGTCAGGGATGCAATTGATGAACGAAAGTTGATTGTCGCTTTACAGGCGGAAGGCTATATCCCGATTCGTGTGGAACCGGCCAGCGCCAAATCGTTTTTGGGTTTAAGTCTGGGCGTAAAGCAGTCCAAGCTATCGCAGAAAGACATTGCTTTGTTTACCGGCGAATTGGCAACCTTGCTGGAATCCGGTTTGCCGTTGGATAAGTCCTTGTTGGTCTTGATCGACTTGACTGAAGACAATGAACGGGTAGCCAAGTTGATCGGCCGGGTGCTGGAGAAAGTAAAAGGCGGCTCCACGCTGGCCGATGCGCTGGAAAAGCAGTCCGGCATTTTCAGCAAGTTTTACCTGAACATGATACGCGCCGGCGAGGCCGGAGGCAGTCTGGGTGAAGTATTGGGACGCTTGTCCGAATATCTGGAGCGTTCGCGGGAATTAAAAGAGACGGTCAGCACCGCATTAATCTACCCGGCTATTTTGCTGATCATGTCGCTGGTTTCTCTTTTTGTGATGCTGACTTTCGTGGTGCCGCAGTTTTCCGAGATGTTCGAAAGCGCGGGCAAGGCGCTGCCGGTATCGACCCAAATCGTGGTCGGGCTGGCCGGATGGCTGCAAAGTTATTGGTGGATGCTGGTTTTAGGCGTTGTTTTAATCAGCGCTTATATGAATCTTCAAATGGCCGATCCGGTAAGAAAAAGGGTTTGGGACGGCCGTTTTTTAAAACTGCCGTTGGCCGGCACCATTATCCTGAACAAGGAAACCGCCAATATTAGCCGTACGTTGGGTACTTTATTGGGTAACGGCGTTTCAATACTGTCGGCTTTGGTGATCGTTCGCGAGACGGTAGACAACCTGGTGTTGGCCGCGGCTATTCAGGATACCGAAGAGCAGTTAAAACAGGGTAAAAATATGTCGGATGCATTATTGGAGAAAGGCATATTCCCCAAGATGGCGATGCAAATGATAAAGATGGGCGAAGAGACCGGACGTCTTGAGGAAATGCTGCTGCGGGTGGCGACGATTTACGATAAACAGCTGAGAGTGGCGATACAGCGCATGCTGGCATTGCTGGAACCGGCGTTGATAATTTCATTAGGACTGATGATTGCAGGCATCATCGTATCGATTCTGCTGGCTATCCTGAGTGTTAATGATTTGGCTTTTTAAAATAGGAAAACATTATGAAACAAATACAAAGGCTCAAGGTGCAAGGCGCAAGGTTCAAGGCGAAAAAGGCAGGGCCTTCGCGCCTTGGCGGCTTCACCCTGCTTGAGTTGTTGGTCGTGTTGGGCATTATTGCGATGCTGGCCGGGATCGTCGGGCCGCAGGTCATGAAGCATATGGGCGAGTCCAAAACCAAAGCGGCCAAAGTGCAGATTGAAGATTTGTCGGCGGCCCTGGATATGTACAAACTGGACTTGGGCAGCTATCCGAGCACCGAGCAAGGCTTAAAAGCTTTGATTGAATCGCCCGACAGCGCCAAACGCTGGAATGGCCCTTATTTGCGTAAAGCCAAAATGCCGTTGGATCCATGGCAACAGGAATATCACTATGTTTCGCCCGGCGAGCACGGAAAATTCGATTTGTTCACTTTAGGGGCGGACGGCAAGGAAGGCGGCGAAGGCGAAGACCAGGATGTTGTTAGTTGGGAGTAATTTATGAGGTGAAAGGCGGAAGGTTCAAGGTACAAGGCGAAAACGGCAGCCCCGTTGTATCTTGTTCATTGCGCCAGCGCGGTTTTACCCTGCTGGAATTAACCGTCGTGCTTTTTGTCGTGGTGCTGGGTTTTTCCGTGATCGGTCTTAACCTGTCATCAGGAAATGAATCGACAGAAATCAAGGCAGCGGCAAGAGACATCGTTTCAGCCTTACGCTATGCCAGAGGGCAGGCTTTAATGACGCATCAGGACGCCACGGTTGCTCTTGATCTGACCAACAACAGCTACACGGTCAGCGGGCGGGATAAGGCTTATCCAATACCCGAAGGTATTAATGTCACCGTGGTGACTGCGCAAACCGAATTGACAGGAGAAGGTTCGGCGAATATCCGGTTTTTTGCCGACGGCTCCTCCACCGGAGGAAGAATCACGTTGGAGCGAGGCAATACAAAGTGGAAAATCGATATAAATTGGTTAACCGGCCAGATTGAGCTTGAAAATGAATAAACAGCGCGGCTTTTCTTTACTGGAAATCCTGATTGCGTTTTCAATTCTGGCGCTTTCTCTGGGTATCTTGCTGAAAATATTTTCCGGCGGTGTTAATACCGCAGCCGTTGCCGAGGAATATACCGCAGCCGTCCGGATTGCCGAGTCTTTAATGGCTGAAACGGCTGAGAAAACGCCTTTGATGCCAAGCCAAAGCGCCGGATTGGAGAATAAAAAATATCATTGGCGGGTGTCGGTCAGCCCGTTCCAATTCACCGCTGAAAACCTGGATGTCACGGCCATACCGGCAGTGCTGTTTAAGGTTAAGGTTACGGTGAGTTGGGGCGATAGGCGGGTTGAATTAATAACATTGAAACTGGCGAATAAAACGTTATGAGGAAGGTTCAAGGTTCAGGGTTCAAGGTTCAAGGCCGGAGGCGCATCGCGCACCATTTCCCAGGTTCAAGATACGCGATGGGTTTTACGCTGATTGAAGTTTTGATAGCGATGACCCTGTTAAGCATCATGGTGGTGCTGTTGTTCAGCAGCTTGAGAACTTGCGCTCAAAGCTGGGAGCAGGGAGAAAACAAAATAACCGAAGTGAATGAGGTTGCCGTCGTTCACAACTTTTTTCAGCGGCATTTATCCTCAGCGATACCGTTATGGAACGATTTTAATACCGGCGGAGCTGCCGCAGGTCGGACCGGAGCCGGTGCGGTTGCCGGAAATAATGCATCCGCCGCGAACCAGCCGGGGGCTGATACAGGCACGGATGATATGAATAGAACATTTGCTTTCCAAGGTAAAAAAGCCTCCTTGCAGTTCGTTTCGGTTTTTCCTGCAAGCGCCGGTAGATCGGGTATGCAGCTGTTTTCCATAACGCAGGATAAACAAGATGGCGAGCAGGTTATCAAGGTGACGATAACGCCGTTTTTTCCGGTAACCGAAGGCAAGGAATGGCATAAGGAAGAGGTGGTTTTGTTAAGATATGTCAGCGCTTTTACCTTGGCTTATTTTGGTATCGATGAGGAGACGGGTAAAAGCCGTTGGCAAGACGAATGGCTGAAAAAGAACGTTCAACCGCAATTGGTCAAAATCGACATCAACACGGCAAATGGCGTTTTTTGGCCGGAAATGATTATAGAACTTAAAGTGACAGGCGCGGCGATTGCAACAAACACGGCAAACGGCGCGCCGGCGGTAAAGGGTCTCGATTGAGCAAGTCTAAAGGCTTTGCGCTGGTTCTGGTGTTGTGGGTGTTAAGCCTGTTGACCATCATGGCCGGCAGTTTCGCGCTTAGCATGCGCCGGGAAGCCGGCATTGTCGCCGGCAGCAGCACTAATGCCCAGGCCGCGGCCATTGCGGAATCAGGGCTGGCGATTGCCGAGCTGATGCTGATGCATCCGGATCAACTGCAACGTTGGCGTACCGACGGCAGTATTTACCAAGTCGACTATGTGGATTCGAGAGTCAGAATCCGGCCGTTATCCGAAGTAGGGAAGATCGATATAAACAGCGCCGATCAAACATTGTTGCAACAGCTTATGGTTCATGCGCCTGTGGATGCAAAAGCGCAAACCAAGCTGGTCAACGCGATTCTCGATTGGCGCGACGCCGATGATCTGGTGCACATAGACGGCGCGGAGAAAAAAGAATATCAGGATGCCGGATTGAGTTATTCGCCGCGCAATAAACCGTTCCAGTCCATTGAGGAATTGCAGATGGTCTTGGGCATGAATGAACAAGTGTTCAAATCGATTGAAAACTTGGTCACCGTTTATTCGGGACAAGCGAAGATTGATTTGACTCAGGCCTCTAAGGAAGTTTTGCAGACCTTACCGGGAGTCGATGCGGGCTTGATAGACGAATACATTGCAGCCAGACGCGAGAGTGCGATAAACGGCCTGCCTGCACCGCCGTTTACGGCTTATACCCCGGTTCAGCCGGGAATTGGCGCAGCGGGAACCGCCAATCAAGGCATCGCGCCGGGGCAAGCGAATCCCGCCGGCACCGCTGCCAATGGCGGCGCAACACAACAAGGCGCGATTACGGTGGTAAGCGAAGCACAATTGGACGACGGCAGCACGGCCGTGGTCCAGGCGCTGATAAAAAAGTCGGATAACGCGCTGGGGGCGTCGCCGTTTCAGGTACTGAAATGGCAGCACAACGCCGTCGATGGGTCATTGTTTGCAGATAACGAAGATGAGTTACTAGTGAGACTGTATGCCGAACCTGAATTCAACAATTGATCTGGATATTAAAAAGTTCTTCCGTTGGTGGCTGCGCGAACTGGATTTTCTGGTGCCTGAAAAAATCAGGCAGTTGGTTAACGAGAAACAGGGTTTCATTATCGTCCGGCCCAAAGGCAAGCAATTAGTGCTGAGCTATGTGCTGAACGCCAGGGATATTCCGTATGATGAAAGTCGGCTGGGAACCGACATAACCAACGGACAAGTCGAGTATTTAGCGGCATTGGAGCGCAACGCATCGGGGATAGCGCAATATAGGGCCTTGCGCGCCAAAGACGAAAGACTGGCTAAGGCGAATTTAATCGTTCGACTGACCGGGCAGGATGCTATTCAAAAAGAGCTGGCCCTGCCGTCCGCGGTAAAAGAAAATCTGGTGCAAGTCGTTGCCTATGAACTTGACCGTTATACGCCGTTTAACGCGGACCAGGTTTATTTTGCGGTGAAACCGATAGAAGGCGAGCATGAACCCGGACAAATCAGGGTCATGCTGGTGTTAACGCCTAAGGAAACGCTCGATGCGCTGTATGAAGACATCAAAGCCATGGGCATGTCGCCGCTATTCGTTGATTATGAGGCCGCGCCGAATGATCTTGAGCAACGCTATGACGGTTACAATTTATTGCCGGAACAGCTCCGGGATAAAGCCGCCAATGCACCGCGCCTGATTTATACGGCGCTGGTTGCGGCGGTATTTTTACTGCTGGGCATTGTGTTGGTCATGCCGGTCTGGTCTGAATATCGGACGGTCAATGTCTTGCAGGAAAAAATCGACGCCATAGAAAAAGATGCCAAGGAAGTTAAAGCCTTGCAACTGGATATCGATGCGATGGTCGATGAAACACGGCTATTGATAGGGGAGAAAAACGCAGCGCCATCGGTGCTGGATATGTTAAACGCCTTAAGCGCGCTAGTAAAAGACAATACCTGGCTGTCTTATTTGCAGTATTCGGACGGGCATCTGCAAATACAAGGCGAGTCGCCTGCCGCTTCAGCATTGCTTGGCAGTCTGGAAGACTCCGAATTATTTGCCAACGCCCGCTTCGTGTCGCCGGTTACTCAGGATAAAGTCAGCGGCCAGGAGCGGTTCCAGATTACTGTTGACGTTCTCCCGGCAGGTGCAGCGCCATCGGCGCAGCCGAATGCCGCGGCTGTTCCCAGCGAGTTTGCCGAACACAGGCCATCCTGGGCGATTGTCGAGCCGGTTCCCGGTTGGTCAAAGGAAATCCCATCATCTTCGGCGGTCGCCGCACCGGTTACCGAATGGCTGGCGAAATACACACCATCTCCGGCGATAGCGGGAGGCGTAAATGGTCAAGACCGGTAGTAAACAGATGCAACGATGGTTGGCAGTAGGCCTGCTGATTGCGGCGATACTGGTGGTCGGTCTGGCCGTTATCGTGCCGGTGGTCAACAAAGGCCTGGAACTGCACGAGGCCAGAAATAATCTCGTGTTCAGGCTACAGCAATACGAACGTATTCTGGCGAAAAAAAACGCCGTCATTGAAAGCATGAACGCGATAAAAGACCAGTACCAACAACGCGGACTGTTGAACAGGCAGAGTACCGGCGCTTTAGCATCGGCCGAGGTTCAGGAGTTTATCAAAAAAACCATTGTCGAGGCCGGCGGGCAATTGAGCAGTACCCAGGCGCTGCCTCTCAGCACCAAGGACGAATTTAGCCGGATCAGCGTTAGCGTAAGGATGACGGGGACTAGCGAAGTGCTGCGCTCCGTGCTGTACAAACTGGAGACATCGACGCCGCTGATTGTTATCGATCAGATAGAGATAAGGCCGATGCGTGGCGTAAGAAGCAAAATAACCCGTCAGATCGAACCGAGTAACGAACTGAATATTAATTTTCAAGCGGTGAGTTTTATGAGAAAGCAACCGGCATGAATAGGAAAATCATAAAATTACTGGTATCCGTCTGCATCGCCCTGTGTCTGGTGATCGCCGCGGAATGGCTATATGCAAGCTACATGCGGCACAGCTTGTTGACATCGATAGCCTCGGCAAAACCACAAGATTATAAAGTAGACACATTGCCGCAAATAGAACTGGTAAAACAGCCGGAAGAAAGTTATGTCGACTTGGTTGCCAGACCGTTATTTATTAAAGGCAGAAGACCTGTAGCTGAAACAAAGCTTGAAACCGCGCAAGCGGCGGCAAAATCGGAGAGCTTCGATTGGCAGCTGGACGGAATCTATAGTACAAAAACAACGGTCTCGGCATTATTCAGCCGATCCACAGCAAAAGTTGCCAAAGACAATTACCGCAAAATAAGCGTAGGCGATGAGATTGACGGTTGGAAATTAACCGAAATAGGCAAAGACAAAGTCGTGCTTAAGCAAGGCGGTAAAGACAAGGAACTGTTGCTAAGAAAACCGAAATCAAAACAATTATCTCAGCAGAAGCCCAGCCGTGAAATGCCGGCGGCACCTAATCATGCGCCGGCTCCTCCTCCGGCTGCACCCGCACCTACTCCTGAAGCTGCCCCTGCACCTGAACAGGCACCTGCTCCTGAAGTTATTCCTGAACCTCCAGCAGACACTACTGAAGAAATTCCCGAGGGTAACCAATGACTACTAACATAAAAAAAATAACAACAGCGTCCGGTTTGGTGCTCGCAGGCCTGGTGCTATCAAGTTGCGAGTCGCTCGGCCCTAAGTCGGCCGCCAAATTGCCGCTAGCGCCGGTGAGCAAAGAGCAGAAAGATATGGTTTTCGATCAACTGCAAAATAAAACGCCCATTATGGAAACAGCGCCGCCCAAGAGCGAATTGTTTCCCGGTACCAACCGGTTTATACCGGAGACGCCAACTCAGCATAGAAAAACCAGGGGTACCGGTGAAGGTTCGTACAGTCTGAATTTTGATGAAGCGGATCTTGGCGAAGTGGCCAAGGTTATCTTGAGCGACATACTCGGACAAAACTATGTACTCAGTCCCAAAGTGTCGGGCAAGGTTACGTTGCAGACAACCGAGGCTTTAACCAAAGACGAATTGCTGCCCACCCTGGAAATGGTGTTGAGGATGAATAATGCGGTGTTGGTTAAGGACGGCAAAATTTATCATATAGAGCCGGCGGCAGAGGCTATGTATGGTTCCAGCTTTTCGGCTCCCGGCAGTGCCGGCAGGGCGGGTTATCAGGTCAGGGTTATCCCGGTTAAAAACGTCGCGGTTGACGATATTGTCAAAGTCATAAAACCCTTGGTGCAGGAAAAAACCATACTGACTGTCGATGAAACGCGCAATATTCTGGTGGCCTCAGGAACGCCCGATGAACTGGCGCGGGTTATGGATATGATCAGTACTTTCGATATTGATGTGCTGAAAGGCCGCTCTTTCGGCCTGTTTCCTTTGGCGCATGTTGACCCGCAAACCATTATTAAAGAGCTGGAAGAAGTATTCGATAAAAAAGGAGGCGCCGAAGAAAGCTCGTTTTTTCGTTTTATACCGATTGAACGCTTGAATTCCATCATGGCGATTACCCACCAGGCGCGGTATTTAAACGATATTGAAAGCTGGATAATGCGATTGGATCGTGCCAGTGCGGCTTCCGGCGGCGGCGTTAATGTCTATAAAGTTCAGCATGTTAATGCGGTAGATTTGGCCGATACCTTGAATGAAATTTTTTCCGGTGCGCAAAAAAGAGAGAAAGCCGCAAAAGTTGCGCCGGGGCAAAGACCGACTGAACTGACCAATAAACCGCCATCCGATAGACAGCGGCCGCAAAGACCGGCAGGCAATCAACCGACCGGAGAAGCTAAAGTATCCAATGTCGGCGAGGTAAGAATTATTGCCGATGAGCCCAACAATTCGGTGATAGTCGTTGCCACCGCGCAGGATTATGAAGTGATCCTGCCCATTATCAAGCAGTTGGACATGATGCCGTTACAAGTGCTGATTGATGCAACGATAGTCGAAGTAACGCTGAAAGATGAGCTGAAATACGGCTTGCAATGGTTTTTCGACACAGGAAATTTTCACGGCTTGTTAACTCAAATTGCCTCAGGCGATTTGAAAAACATCGGTCCGTTGACAGGTTTTTCAATGGCTTATACCGGAGGCACTGTTAAAGCCGTATTAAATGCCCTGGCTGACAAATCCCTGGTTAATGTCATTGCATCGCCGTCGCTGATGGTGCTGAATAATCAGGAGGCTTCTATTAATGTCGGTGATAAAGTGCCTATCGCCACTTCGCAATCGACCAATACTAATAGCATCAATACCAGCGGCATACTCGGCAGCAATGTCAATGCTATCGTGTCCAATACGATTCAAATGGTGGAAACCGGGGTAACGCTGAAAATTACGCCCAGAGTCAACGCCGGCGGTCTGGTGATTATGGATGTTCAACAGGAAGCCAATCAGGCGATACCGACGTCAACGTCAACGCTGAATTCACCCACCATTCAACAGCGAAAAATTAACAGCTCTATCGTCGTAAAAGGTGGAGAAACTGTGGTCTTAGGCGGACTGATTCAAGAGCAGGTTAATAATTCCCAGGCCGGTTTACCTTATTTAAGCACACTGCCGGTTGTAGGCCCGCTTTTCGGCAACTTTACTAAATCAAATAACAGAACCGAACTGGTGGTTTTGGTAACGCCTCGCGTCGTGCAAAATACGCAAACTGCACGCGAAGTGACTAATGAGTTTAAACGGAAACTATCGGGAATTTATCAGGATGTATCGCGCGGGAGATATGAAACAACGCTGGAGGAAGAAAAACAGCTGATTCATTAATAACTGGTAAGCCGGCTAAAAAACGTGGAAGATTTTCACCACGAAGACACGAAGAACACGAAGCAATAAAATTTCGTGTCTTAGTGGTGAAGAACAGATTTGTAACTACTCAGCGAATGCTCAATAGAACACGGATGACACGGATTAAACGGATAAAAATGTAATAACAAAAAATCCGTGTGAATCAGTCAGATCCGTGTCATCCGTGTTCCATTTTTCTAAGTTACAAAAAATTTTTAATCAACCGTTCGTGCTTCGATACGAACGGCTTAAAGCGGCTGTTTTACAGCGTAACTACTTCATTACCTTTGCCGGCTAATACCACATCCGCAGGGCGCATCGCGAAAATGCCGACAGTGACAACGCCGGTGATGTTGTTGATGATTTGTTCCAGCTTGATCGGCTCGATAAAATCCCGGGTTTGCAAATCGCGAAACACCG
>OBEQ010110591.1_pt1 | contig 10614 bp, 6 predicted proteins | sample 1670901 | NCBI WGS metagenome assembly OBEQ01 (sample SAMEA104232315, study PRJEB22302) | groundwater metagenome | biome: forest; feature: aquifer; material: groundwater | place: USA | collected 2011-08-07 | depth 5.4 m | reverse complement strand
TTCTCAAAGAACACCAGCCCGATTTCGTCCTTTCAGAGATCACCTTGCGAGGCGACACCGTCACCGGAATTTCCGCGGAGGGCTTCGGCATCCTGCAAGAGGCAAAGAAGGTTCTCCCCGAAAGGCCGGTCTTTCTGATCACCGCCTGCGACTTTCCCGAGTACCGCGAGAAGGCCAAAGAGTTGGGCGCCGACGGCTATCTCGTCAAGCCCGCAAGCCGGGATCAACTCCTCAGCATCCTCCCCGGCCCGTCTACATCCTCCGCATCCAGACCTGCTTGACCCCTGCTCCTGACGAAATGCCCTACCGGGAAGTCCATTCGACCTGTTACAATCCGTTCTTTGAGCGGTTACAGGAAGGAGGGGAACAATGACGCCTCAGAAGAAGAACGCAACTACCCGGAGGAAATCCCAATCAGCCGTTTCAGCCCGGTGCGGCCTCTGTGGCAGGGCCCGCAAGCTGACCAGGACGGAGTGTTGTGATCACTGGATCTGCGACGATGAGGGGCAGTACGTCCTGTTCTCCTACGCGCGGAACAGTTGTGACCGGAATCCCCTCCGCTACACCCTGTGCGGCTATCACCATGCCGAGGAGCACCTGGACCGCTGGACGGAGTGTCAACAAAAGTGCCGAGAGGATTTTGAGACGGAAATGTACGTTTGGTATGGGACCAACGCGTACAACTTCGAAAAACTGAAGAACCCCCCCGCCTATGAGCCGACCCGATGCTCCGGATGCAAAGCAGTCATCGTATTAAGCGAAGATGCCCACTCGCTTAAGGGCGGAAAATATCTGTGCGAAGCGTGCGCCAACATCTGATAGAGCTCCTGAGTCGCCCCCGATTGGGGCCTCTGTGGCACACGGCACCGTTCTCAACCGCTCCCGCGCCTTCCAGCCAGATGAGGAGGCGGCCGGCGCAGGAAGTACTTCTCGGGATCAGCTCCTGAGCATCCGCCCCTGCCCATGACGCTGTCAGAAAAACAGGCCCCCGCCGAAAATATCATTGACACACAGACGTTTGTATAGTATTTATAGATAGGGTTGACAAATTTATCACACACTCGGTACTATAACCACATGCGGATCGGCAATAGACTACATCAACTAAGGCAATCAAAATCCATCGGCCTAAAACCGCTGGCGAAAAAGATCGGCGTCGACCGCTCTTATCTCTCCCGGATCGAATCCAACCATGTTCAACCCTCCGAGCAAATCATTCGGAAGCTCGCCCGATCGCTTGGCTGTGATGAAGCTGAGCTTATGCTATTGGCAAATCGCGTTCCTCCAACTTGGCGCACGGCAATCAAGAAAGCCCCTCAGCATACAGCTTCCATTATTCGAGATTCCTTGACGACGAGCGCAAAAAATGGAAATGGCCATGCCGATCTACTCCACTCCAACGGGGAGAACGCCGTCGGTCTCGAAGAGAGCGTTAATGGGAAAACGCGACGCAAATCACCGGCAGGCATCTCCACCAACGACCTGGTGTTCAGTGCGCACATAGGCACGAACGATGAGCTCTTTCCAGCCATCCTATCTCTCTACGTAAAACCGGGGAGCACGGTGGCGGATGTCACCTATGGAAAGGGCGTATTTTGGAAACAGGTTCCGCCGGAGAAATACAAGCTCCTGGCAACAGATCTCTCGGAAGGCGCTGATTGCCGCTCGCTCCCCTATAAGGATTCCTCTTTAGACTGCGTAGTTTTGGATCCCCCGTACATGCACACTCCCGGGGGAACAGCTCATGTCGGACACCAGAACTTCGAAGGCTACTATGGGAATAACCGAGCAGCGAATGGTTCCGGCAAGAAATACCATGAGGCCGTCTTGGATTTATACTTTGTCGCAGGAGAGGAAGCCTCCCGGGTGTTACGAGGCGAGGGAATCTTTATCGTGAAATGCGCAGACGAGGTATGCGCAAACCGACAACGGCTGACTCACGTCGAATTAATCAACCAGTACGCCCAAAACGGCTTTATCATCGAGGACCTATTTGTACTCCTTCGACGGAACCGACCGGGTGTCAGCCGAATGATGCGACAGATGCATGCCAGGAAAAATCATTCGTACTTCCTGGTTTTCCGAAAATCAAATGGCAAGACCCGCTGGACCGGCTCGAAGTGGTTATCTTCCAGCCGTTAAATCCCTCACCTCGTCAAAGAATTTCGAGAAGTTCGTCACAGCCATAGGCGGGTCTCCACCGGCAAGCGCCTCGTATTTCTTCGGTACGTCGAAGTAATAAAACCGGTGCATCGGAGCTATGAAACGCTGATAGAGGTTCCACTGTTTGGGGAGACAGATCTCTATGACCTCTCGGTTCTGATGATCCAGCTTGGTTTCCGTGAGACAGACAAGAACTCCCCTAAAACTGCCGTATCCAAGCACACCGTTGAGAACCCGCTGATGGGCAAACACTTGAATGACCCGCTCCCTGGTGGATATTTTGACCGGTACATGGAACTTCGGCTTTCCGGAACCAAGATCAAAGATGAGGTCCGTAGGCAAAGTGCTGGCTTCTTCCTCAAGGCGCAAAACCTCAACCTGTGTTCGAGGATTTACGCCTAAAACCCGCACCAAGAGATGTCCGATGAGACATTCAAAGAATGTCGCGGGTGTTTTCTGATCGCCTTCCTTTAAAAGATCTGTGGCGCAGCAGTACGACATGGCAATCGTATAGAGCAAGCGTTCTCGCTCCGCAGGAGGGACTTTTTCAAAGGTCCCCTGAAGTAGGTGTTTTAGTTTGTCCCTGCAATCCAGGTCGAAAAGACTTTTGTTGATCGGCCTGGAAATCTTCCCACTTTTTCCCCGTACAGCGAATGAGAAATAGGCCTTCGCTGGAACCTTCGAGGTCAATGGTACCGAAACACACCGGAGAGATAAGAAGTCGAGGGCAGCAATGACGAGCTGAACAAGAAGTTTGGCGACTTTGGCGCTTTGTGCATCCACCGCCGCTTCCTTTTTCAGCAGCTCATAAGTCTTGGAAAGTTTGGCGAGTGTAGACTTCGTTCCCGTTTGCATGGCCGACACCTTTGCATAAAAACTCTTCACACTATACCACTGTGAATGACGTCGCGTATCGGATTCTCCGACCGCCAACTGAAATCTCTGTGGAATGGGAGGCGTTCCAAATGGGCCACCCCGGGCAGCTACACGCTCTATGCAACGTTCCAATCATTCTCCATGACACCCCCTCTTAAATATTTTGTTGCATCAGGAGTGGGTGCGGGGGGCCTTCTAGGCGGTACTATTTGGAACGCCTCCAAGTCTTTCTAATCCAGGGATGGTGATAAACTGTCCCCAAATGAAGCGTCCCCGGGTGCGTTTGCGTTTAATAAAATTTTTGAATGCTATTGACATTATCAAATTTGCACTGTATCCTTCCATTTATGGAAGCTAAATTGGTACTCTTACCCATGGACAAAAATAGCAGACCTGCCCGTTTGTTGGTGTTCGGACTGCTGGCTGTCCTCCTCGTTTCGGCCGGGTGCCGAACGGGGGCAAACAGCCGGGACAAGGAAACCGACGAAGCGCTCACCCGCCGGCGGCCCACCCAATTCCCCGCTCAGCCCAGCCCTGAACCGCGGCCGGAGTTCAAGCAGGAACCGTCGAGGAGTCAATAGACTCGCCATGCTGATGTTGCTGTTGGGTCTGCTGGTTGTCTTCTGCCCGCAAGTGAGCGCGGCGGAGACAGCGATGATTTCCACGGAGGAGTTCCAGGACAGCAGTTTCGCCGTCCTTTTTCATGCTGGAGAGTATGAGAAAGCCCTGCAGGCGCTGGATGGACTGCTGCAGGATTATCCGGACGACCCGCTGCTGCTGCGATACCGGGCGATGACGCTGGATCTGCTGGGCCGGTCCGCGGAGGCGATTGCCTTGTTCCGGGACCTGATTCGGCAGGATCCCGATCACGTACCGGCCCGCTATTTCTTGGGTCAGGCATACGAGCGGGCCGGCATGAAAGAGGAAGCGGCCGAGGAATGGTTGTGGGTGATTGAACACGGTCTCGCATCCGAATACTGTCTGTGGGCCGCGACGGCGCTGGACCAAATCTATGAGCGGGTGAACGGGCTGGGCCTGGACCAGGAAACGATACCGTTGCCGGCACCCATCCCAATTCCCCCCGCACCGCCCGGACCGCTGCCTGCCCCGTCGCGATGGTTCCTGGCGGGCATCGTGGGCTGGGAATGGGATTCCAACGTCACCCTCAAACCGGACGACAAAGCACTGGCCAACGCCGGGGATCAAAACGCGGACCGATTCTCGCTGAATCTGCGGACCGGCTATCACGCGGTGCGGGAGCCGGATTGGCAAATGGACTTGCTCTACACCGCCCGCCAGAGTTTCCACGACGACAGTCTGAATGACCTCAACTTCATTTCGCAGGAGGCGGGGCTTGACGCGCGCAAGCGGAGCACCCTGGGGGGGCACGATGTCACGTGGGGGGCACGTTACGAAACGGCGGTGGGACTGCTGCAAAGCGACCTCTTCTCCTGGAGCAACGGCCTGACGCTGACCGGCGATACCCGGCTCTCCCCCAGAACCCGAACGGTTTTAACCGCCCATCCCGCCTGGATCAACTTCGGGCCGGATGGATCCAATCCACCGCAGACCTCGCGGGATGGCCTTTACACGGATGCCGGAATCACCCAATACCTTTACACGCGGGACTTCCGCCGGCATCTGTTCGTCACCCAGCAGTACAACGATGCCCGCACGCGGGGCGGTAACTTTGAGCGGCGCGGAAGCACGAGCCGCATCGGTTTGCATACCCCCCTGGGGGACCGGCTGGAACTCGATCTGGCGGCAGGGTTCCGGTGGGGCCGATATCCTGGGTTTAGTTCCCTCTCCGGCTTGGACACGACCCGGCGGCAGGATGGGGTGCAGGATTATTACGTGGGGCTCACTTATCCGCTGTCGCCCAAGCTGGCCGGCCGGTTTTTCTACCGATTCGTGGATGCGGAGAACCAAAACGATTTCTTCGAATACGAGCGGCACATCGCAGGCGTGCAGCTGCTTTTCTAAGATGAGGTGAGGACGATGAGAAGGATGGGATTACTGCTTCTTCCGGCGTTTCTGCTGTGGTCGTGCGGCCCGGCCAACGCGCAAACACTCGCCGACCTGATGAGAAATCTTCAGGCGGACCGGTTGCTCCGGCCCAACGGAGGCATGGATCTGCTGCCCCCCACCGGCCAGGAACCGGCCGTCGAAACCGCTCCGGAGAACGCGGAGCCATTGCCGGCACCGGCGCCGGAGGAAGCGCCGAATGAGCCGGCCACCCAGTTGGATCCTCAGCTTGACAGCGGAAGCGGCAGCATCGGGATTGATCCGGCCGCCTTACACGCGGCTTTCCATACGCAGTTCAACCAGGCGCACACCGGCCGGCATGGAGCGTTGGCCACAGCCGACGCGGCGTTTGAGTCGGCCCAGGCCGGGGCTGATGCGGCGGCCCATACGCAGGCGGACGTTACGCACACCGCCCTGCACGCCCAGCAGGGGCAGGACCACACAGCGGCCCACGCGGCCTCCGACGAAGAGGACGTTGGCTTCCACGCGGGCCAGGAAACGGTCCACGGCCGGCTCCACAGCCGGCTGGACGCGCAGCACAGCGACCTTCACACCCAGCTCGACGCCGAGCACGCCGCCCTGCACACCGAGATCGATCCGGTGCACGGCGCATTCCACGCGAACTTCGACGCCGAGCACAACGCCTTCCACAGCGGGCAGGACGGCACGCATTCCGCGTTTCACCAGAACAACGACACCGCGCACACCCAGTTCCACGCCGTCTATGATCCGCGGGAGGCAGACCTACATACCTTCAGAGACAACCTGCACTCCCTTTTCCACGATCTGGCGGACGCTCAGCATCGGGCGGACCACAGCACGGACCCGGAAGAGGAGGCGGCACTCCACGCCCTTTTGGACGCGGATCACGCCGGCGGCATCCACGCGGCCAACGCTGTACTGCACTCCCAGCTTCACAGTGCGGATCCCTTTGAGGAAGCGGCCGTTCACGCCTTCCTGAACGGAGATCACGCCGGCGGAATCCATGCAGCCCTGGATGCCCTTCACACCGTCATTCACAACCCTGACCCCTCCATTGATGCGCTGATTCACTCGGCTGCTCTCGACCCGATCCATGCCGAGTCCCACACAGAGCTGGACGCGCTTCATGGCGCTCTGCATACGGGTAATCCGGAGAGAGAATCCTTGTACCACCCCCTCCTCGACGCCTTCCATGCCGGAGGAAACCACGCCGCGTCGGACGCGATTCATACCGCCTTCCACAGCAGCGATCCGGCAAAGGAAGCCATTCTGCACGGCACCCTGGACGGCATGCATGACGACGGCATCCACGCCGGGCAGAACCAGGAGCACTCAGCGGGCCACGCGGAATCCGACGCCGAGCACAGCCAGTCCCACACCGGCCAGGAGACGGACCACACCCAGCACCACGCGGAATCGGATGCCGAGCACACGGCCTCGCACGCCGAGCAGGACTCAGACCATGCCGAATTCCACGCGGAGCACAATCCCGCGCACGCAGAATTCCACACCCAGGAGGACCAGTCCCACGCGGAGTTCCACGGAACGTTCGATCCTCAGCACGAGCGGGCCGACGCCGGCATCGAACAGAGCCACCAGAATTTCCATGCCGGCGAAGAGGCCTCCCACGCCACCTTCCACGCCGAGTTCGATCCGGCGCACGAAACCGGCCACGCGGACTTCGACGCCGCGCACGAGTCGTTTCACGGCGAGCAGGAAACCACCCACGCCGCCTTCCACGACCAGTTCGAAGCCCAGCACTCAGCGGACGACGCCGCGGCCGAGGCCGAGCACGAGGCGTTCCACGCCTCCACGGGAAACCCGGAAGACCCACCTTTTATTGACACCGGCCATGAATGAGACCGGGATGATCCAGCGCCTTGGACACTGGTCGAAGGGGGTCAGCCTGGGCGCCTTGTTCTTGCTGACATTGTTGCTCGCAGCCATCCCAGAAGTTGCCTTTGCCGACCCGACACCCCCGACCACGCCGGTGGTTACCGATGACGGAGTCTACACCAGCTCCACCACGACACTCCACGCCACCTGGACCAGCTCCGACCCCGAGAGCGGGATCGCGAAGTACAAGTATCAGATCCGTCAGGACTCCACTTCCGGCGCCCTAATCGTCAATTGGACCTCCACCGGAACTGTCCCCTCGGTCACCCGGACCGGTCTTAATCTCCTTCATGGAAAACTCTACTACTTTGCGGTAAAAGCCAAAAACGGCGCCGGATTGTGGTCCGCCGTGGGCTATTCCAACGGGATCAAGGTGGACACGACCGCTCCCACCACCCCGGTGGTCACCGACGATGGCGCGTCGACCAGCTCCACGACCCAGCTCCATGCCGTCTGGACCTCTTCCACCGATGCGGAATCCGGAGTCGCAGCCTATGTGTATCTCCTCCGGCAGGACTCCACTTCCGGCACCCTCATCGTCAACTACACCTCCGCAGGCGTGGCAACCGAGATCACCCATTCCGGCCTCTCCCTAACCGTCGGTAAGCTCTACTTCATCGGGGTACGAGCTAAAAACGGCGCCGAACTCTACTCGGCTGCCCAATACTCTGATGGGATTCTTGTGAAAAAGCTGTCCACACCGCCGGTTATTACAAGCCTCAATCCAGCGGATGGATCGACCTACCTGGAAGGGGACAGCGTTCCCATCCAGGTGGTGGCTTCGGATGCCGATGGAGATCCCCTGGAGGCGCAGTTCCTCATCGACGGCGTGGTGAAACGGCCGTGGTCGTCATTGATGTCGTGGACCTGGAATACCGCCGGTTTCCTGCGCCGGCATCAGCTCACCGTACAGGTGCGTGATCCATCCGGCCAACAGGCTGAAAAAGCGCAGGAACTCTTCGGATACCGCCGGCCGATTGCGGAGCCAACCCCATGAAACGCGCCATTGCCTGCGTTCTCACTCTCAGCTTGGCTTGCTGGAACCTTCCGGCTGACCCGAACCTGCTCGCCAACCTGCGCTCTGAGCTGACGGACTGGCTCGTTTCAGCCGCCTACGCGGAGGAGGCAATCTCCCCTGTTGTGGTCACGGACCCGAAGTACAGCGACTTTGTATGGACCGCTCGCCGGCGTGAGACGGCCGCCTCCGCCGCCACTCGATCTTCCTTTGGCACCGCCTCCGTCAGCGCCACGACCTCCTTGGCCGCCCCGGCCTGCCATAACAGTAACGGCGAAAACCATCCCGGAGTGCAGCGCTGGGAACAGGTGACCCCGGGCGGGGTGAACCTCTCCAATGGGAATTTCGCCCTCTCGCCCCAGGATCTGATTATCCCGGAAAAAGGGCTCTCTCTGGAAATCACCCGAACGTACAACAGCCAGCCGGCCTTTGAGCTGCCGGGCTGGACCCACGAGCCGGATCGAGGCGGCTCCAGTTGGTTCGTGGACCAGAACTCGCTGCGCGGCGAAGGGGACCGGATCCTAACCGAGCGAGTTTTCCAGAACCCCGTCACGCTCTCCGTCCGGATGAAGACCCTCCAATCTCAGCCGGGGGAGGCAGACGTCTCTGATCCGGCCGATCCGAACAAACCGGCCACCCCCTCCTCCTGGTACGCGGCCTGGGTCAATTTCGGCTACCAGGACTACCGGAATTTCTACTACTTCCTCATTAATCGCAATGGAACCCTGGAGCTGTCCAAGCTGTCCAACGGAGCTCTGGTCACCTTAAAGACGGCGACCAGCACCCTAAGCCCGTTCGATTGGCACGCCCTCCGGGTGGAGGTCAATGGAAACTCCATCCGATGCTACGTGGACGGCACGCTCCGACTCCAGCAGACCGAAGCGGCCGCGATCCCCTCCGGCAAGGTGGGCCTGAATGCCTATTGGTGCCACGCTTTGTTTGATGACCTTTCGGTCACCGACTCCGCCGGCATCATGAGCGACGACTTCAACCGGAAGAATCGGCAGGAGGATGCCCTCTTCGGGTGGGGATGGACCTGGAATTACGGACTGAAGGTGGAGGGGACACAGCTGGTCGTGGCCCAGCGGCTTCCTCGATGGAAACGTTGGCTGGCCTGGCTGGTGGAGGGGACGACGGCCGAAGCGGGTGTCCCTCCCGGTCTCATACCGCCCATCATCGTACAGCGGGCCGACGGAGGACGTAACGAGTTCACCCCTTTGCCGGATAACCAAACCTTTGTTCCGCCGCCGGGCTGCTACGGACAGCTCTACAAGTTCCCCGACGGCTCCGCACGGTACCGGGAAAAGGACGGGCTCCTTCATGAGTTCGATACCTCGGGCCGGCATGTGCGGATGGTGGATCGAAACGGCAATGCGATCCAGATCGCCTACGATTCTTCGGGCCGGCCGGCCACCGTCACCGGCCCGACAGGGCTGGCGCTGACCCTTTCCTACGGGGCCAATGGAAAGGTCTCCACGGTCACGGATCCGCAAGGGCGCGTCATCCGCTACGAGTACGATGCCGCGGGCCACCTGATTGCTGTCACCGATCCCCTGGGCAACACCGTCCGATACGCCTACCATTCCAGCCACAGCATGAAGTCCTGGTCGACCAAGAGCGGGGCCCCGACCACCAACGCCTACTGGTACAACAACCGGGTCGGCTCCCAGATCGATCCCCTCGGGAAAACCACCCGCTTCCAGTACTGGTGGGACAACACCGTTGTGGTAAACACCCGGTCGGAGCGCTGGACCTATTTCTGGAAAGAGGGCAGCTGGGACAAGCCGACGCGCCTTGTCGATCCGCTTGGCAAGGCGGAGGGCTACGCCTGGGATACCCAAGGCAACCGGATCGGGGTGACCAACCGCAACGGCCACCTGACGGCCTTCATGTACGACACGAAAGGCAACGTGATCCGAGGCATCAAATATAAATTGGAGGACCCTTCGCAGATCCTCTCCGACACCCGGTTCAGCTACGACTCCACCTTCAACCAGGTAATTCAGACGGTGGATGCCAAGGGCAACGTGACCACCTTCGATTACGACCCCAATGCGAATCTCCTCAAGACCACGAAATCGCTCGGCACGACCTCGCTGGTCACCGAGATGACCTACGACCCCTCCGGCCTGCTGCTATCGGTGAAGGACCCTCTGGGCAATGTCGCGCGCTACGAATACGACGTCCACGGCCGCAAAACGGCAGTCATTGATCCGCTCGGCAACCGGGCCGCCTTGTCCTACGACCTGATCGGCCGCCTCCTCACCGCCACCGATCCACTGGGCCGGACGATCACCAACACCTACGATACCAACGGGAATCTCCTGACCGTCACCAACACCCTCGGCCACAAGATCACCACTACCTACGATGCCGATGGGCGTGTCCTCACCGTCACCGATCCCAACGGCCAGGTGACCCGGAATGAGTACGACACCCTGGGAAACCCCGTGAAGGTGACCTCCCCTCTGGGCGCAGTCACCACCACCACCTTCGACTCCACCAACCTCCTGCACTTAGGCTCCGCCCCCAAGACCAGCGAAACCGATCCCCTCGGCAACACCACGAGGATCACTTACGACGCCTATGATCGGCCTCTGGCGGTGACCGATCCCTTAGGGAACACCGCCACGACCACCTACGATCCCTTCGGCAAC
>OBEQ010043543.1_pt1 | contig 10614 bp, 6 predicted proteins | sample 1670901 | NCBI WGS metagenome assembly OBEQ01 (sample SAMEA104232315, study PRJEB22302) | groundwater metagenome | biome: forest; feature: aquifer; material: groundwater | place: USA | collected 2011-08-07 | depth 5.4 m | reverse complement strand
CGGTCGTCGATCCCCAGCGACGGCCACACATGACGGCCGCGATGAACGCGATCGCAGCAAGCGTCGCCGTCTTGGTGAGACGCTCGGGGAAGCCGGTGGATCTCTCTTGCGCAGTCGTCACCAGAGGATAGGTGTCGAGCACTTCGCGATCATCGGTTCATTGCAGCTCAAGTCAGTGGACCTTGTCACGACCGGAACGTACTCGGCATCGGACTGAAGTGCCTTAATCTGCCCGGGCAGATCCGGGATGGTAAAAAGGTCGACACTCGCGTAAAACGCGCGCAGCACCCACAGGAATTCTCCCGCCGACCATTCGCGCACGTGCTCGGAGAAGACGGGGGTGCGATCGAGGCTGCGGAACGGATCGCACAACTTGTTCGGCGTGGTGATGATGGCTGAATCCGCCACGCGCGACAGCTCGTGCAGCAACGGACCGAACCGGTCGATGTGTTCGATGACTTCTATGGCGACGACGAGGTCGAATTCGCGCGGGCCAAAGCTGCTCAGGGACCGGGCGCAGTACGCGATGTTCGGGCGCGACCGATGTGATTCCGCCCACTCCCGCGCACCTTGATTGAATTCAGACGCGACGATGGTCCGCCGCGCATCCTCGGCCGCGGTCCAGGAGAAGAGGCCGGTTCCCGATCCGATTTCAAGAATCCCGCGCGCCTCCCCGACGAGGATGACCGCCGCACGATTCACGAGCGTGATGATGAAGGGTTCAAAGGGGCCGCCACGACGCTGGCGGTCCAGTTTAACTTCCAGGTTCACCGGTCCGGCCTCGGAACGCTCGACATAGGGCGCGTCGTACAAGGACTTGCTGTAGCGATCGAGCCGGTACGCGAGTCGCCTCACATTCTCACGGTACCCGAACGCGTGCCGGCTCTTCTCGGCGATCCGCGCCAACAGCGTCTTGCGATCCATGGAGGCCGCGCGGCGGATCTTGCCCTGTGCCGTATGAAACAGCCTCATGACGTGCGCCGCGCCACGGCCATGAGGTAATCGCCGTGCCCCAGCACACGGTCGATGCTGCGAAACAGCGTTTTGTACACCCGCCAGTGCAGATTCTCGTGGCCGGGGTCGCGCGTGTAGGACCGGGTGCGCACTTCGCAATCCTGCTCCTGAAGGAGCTTTCGCAGGTGGCGCGCCTGGTAGACATAGGTGTGATCGGTTGCGGTGCGAAACTCGGGGGTGCGCAAGCGGATGCGCGACCACTGGCGCTCCCAGGCCGCCTGGGTGGTCCAGGCGTCTTCGGTCGCAACGACCACGACGCCACCCGGTCGCACCAGACCCACGACTTCGCTCAGGAAGGCGCGTGGATCCGTCACGTGTTCGACCACCTGCAGCGTCACGGCCACGTCAAAGCTGGCCGTGGGAAACGGCAGGCCCGGCGTATTGCCCTCGACGACGTCGAAACCGAGCGCTCGGCAACGCTCAACGGCGCGTACACCGGGATCGCAACCGCGCACGCGAAAACCGGCGTCGCGCAGGAGACCGAGCATTTCGCCATTGCCGCATCCCACCTCGATGACCGAAGCCGCCTTTGGCGGGGGCCAATCGGCCCACAGGCGTTGCATCAGCGGCAACTCGTCCGCGCGGTATGCGAGCGCATTGTTGGTCGCATCGGCGTCGGGCCAGATCTGCTCGTAGAAGGCGTGGGCGTAGAAGTCTGCGATCTCGGCTTCGGAGGCTTGTGGCTGCGAGATGAGGAGGCCACAGTCGCGGCAGCGCACCTGTTCAGAGTGGAGGAGTACCGGCTGGCTCTGCGCTTTGGCGAAGGGCGCGAACCGCCGCCCCTGGCAGAGCGGACACTGCTCGACGCGCTTCATCCGTCCGTATGATACAGAAATTGATTCTCGCGAGAGACGTAAGTGCTTATTCCACCGCTCGACGTGAGACCTTCTGTTTCCACTAGCACGAACGACGATTGACCAAGAACCCTCCGAGTACGTTAGCCGCCCTCCTGCGTTTGCAGTACTGCGTTCGCCTCTTGTGCGCGCGAGTACCTGGTTCCCTCACATCCGGGTGAGCTCATCCAGCGGGCTGTCGAGTACTCAAGTTGTTGTTCATTCGTCAGACCTGCACACCGACTTGTGCAAGACGCGGCGTTGCGCGCCGCACGTCGCACCGTGCATGACTTAGCTGCGACCACGCCTTGATCGCCGTCTGCACCGGCAGGTGCCACTAAGCGTCGCGCAGTTGTCACGCCGTTGTAGGAGCAACGCGGACAGGAAACGTGTGAGACCGCCACAACCGCGTACGTCTGCACACTCCTTTCAAATTAACGTCATCGAACCCTTGCGGACGCAACGATTGAATGCGACACTGCCGCGCTCCGCTTCCCACACAACCCGGCTCACGGTCGCATTGTAGGAGTGATGATGACTTCACGTGTCTCTACTCGTCTTGCGACCATCGCAGTCGCTTCCGCTTGTCTGCTTCTGATCGGATCATCGACGCCAGCGCGTGCGCAGGGTGCGGGGCCTGTGGCGGCGTATGCACTGTCGGAGGCAACAGGCACGTCGACGGTGGACTCGAGCGGGAACGGGAATCCCGGCACGCTGATGAATGGAACGGCGTGGACGACGAGCGGGCGGTACGGCAGCGGCTTAGTATTCGATGGCGACGATGACAAGGTTGAGGTCGCAGGGGCGAGCGCACTGGATCTGACGACGGCATTCACGTTTGAGGGGTGGGTATATCCCACGACGTCAAATCTGACCTGGAACATATTGCAGCGGAACGGCACCGGCGGCATCGCGTACTCGTTGCAGCTCACGAACAACACGCGGAAGCCGTACGTGTATTTCACCACGTCGGCGGGAACGTACTCGTTGGTCAGCGATACCGGCGCGCCGTCGGATGCCTGGACGCATGTCGCGGTGACGTGGGATGGCACGACGGTGCGCTTCTACCAAAACGGCGTGCTATCCGACGAACGCGAGGCGACCGGCACCATCATCGCGACTACCACCTCGCACCCGCTGACGATCGGACACAACCCGGGGCAGGGCTTCGCCGGGCGTCTCGATGAAGTGCGAATTTACAGCCGCGCGCTGTCTGCGACAGACGTGGCGCTTGATCGCGACTTGGCGATCGACCAGACAGCCGCTCCGGAGGTTGCGCAGTTGACGCCCGCCGAGAGTGCGCACGGTGTTGCACCGACGACTGTGGTCACGGTCACGTTCACCAAGGCAGTCAATCCTACGACGTTGACCGGTGCCACGTTCTACCTGACAGGGCCGGCAGGGGCGGTGCCCGGAGCCATCACCTACAACAGCACTACGCATGTCGCCACCCTGACGCCGACGAACGAGCTGGCGCGGCTGACCGACTACACCGCACATGTCACGACCGGCGTCGCTGATCTAGATGAAGGCAATTTGCCAGCCGCGGTGACGTGGACGTTTCAAACGAGTCCAGATCCGGCGCTAGTGCATGCCGCCTTTTCATTCTCCGAGGGGACGGGCGCGACAACCGCGGACAACAGCGGCAACGGCAACACAGGTGCGTTGACTAACGGACCAGCCTGGACCATCGCTGGTCGCCACGGAGACGCCCTCGTCTTCGACGGCGACGACGACAAAGTTGAAGTCGTTGGCTCGACGTCTCTCGATCTGACGACGGCGTTCACGCTGGAGGGCTGGGTGTATCCGACGGCGTCGAACCTGACCTGGTCGGTGATACGGCGTGACGGCATCGGTAACCTGGCGTACGCCCTGCAACTCACCGGCGGGTCGCGCTATCCGTACGTGTATTTCACAACGTCGACAGGCACGCATTCACTCGTCAACTACACCTCGGTCCCGTTGAATGCGTGGACGCATGTTGCGGCAACCTGGGACGGCACCACGGTCACGTTTTATCAGAACGGCGTGGCGCTCGATACCTATGAGGTGAGTGGCACGCTCATTTCGAGTGCGTCGTCTCAGCCGCTTGCCATGGGCTGGGGCCCCGGCCAGGGTTTCGCGGGCAAGATCGACGAAGTCCGGGTCTATGGCCGCGCGCTGAGTGCCAGCGAGATTGGGCTCGATCGTGACTTCGCGGTGAATCAGAGTGCTCCCCCGGGGGTCGCGCAATTCAGCCCTGCTACCAGTCTCACGGGCATCGCGCCTTCGACCGTTGTCACGGCCACCTTTACCAAGGCGATCGATTCGTCGACGCTGACGAGCTCCACATTTTATCTCGCGGGACCGTCTGGCAATGTCACCGGGACGATCGCGTACGACGCGCCGACGCACACGGCATCATTTACGCCGTCGTCGGCCTTGGGGACGCTGACCAGCTACACGATCCACATCACCACTGGAGTCACGGACCTCGGTAGCGCCGCACTCGCGACGCCGCTGACATCGGCGTTCCTCACCAGTCCCGACCCGGCGCTGCCGCATGCCACGTTTTCCTTCTCCGAGGGGGCGGGCGCGACGACTGCGGACAACAGCGGCAACGGCAACACCGGAGCGTTGATCAACGGACCAGCCTGGACCCCCGCTGGCCGCCACGGAGGCGCACTCGTGTTCGACGGCGACGACGATAAGGTGGAGGCTCCCGGGGGGCCGTCGCTCGATCTGACGACGGGGTTCACGCTCGAGGGGTGGGTGTATCCGACCGCGTCGAACTTGACCTGGTCGGTCATCCGGCGCGCCGGCATCGGCAACATGGCGTACACGCTCCAACTCACCGGCGGGTCGCGCTATCCGTACGTCTACTTCACCACGTCGACAGGCCCGCATTCGCTTATCAACTACACCGCGGTGCCGTTGAATGCGTGGACACATGTTGCCGCGACCTGGGACGGCACAACTGTCAGGTTTTACCAGAACGGCGTGGCGCTCGATACCTATGGGGTGACTGGCACGCTGATTCCGAGCGCCTCATTTCAGCCGCTCGATGTCGGCTGGGGACCTGGCCAGGCGTTCGCGGGCCGGCTTGACGACGTGCGCATCTATAGCCGTGCTTTAAGTGAATCGGAGGTCGCGACTGACATGGACGCACCGGCGGAAGGTGAGCCGCCGCAGACTGTTGCACCGCCCGAGTTCAGCTCTAGCGGCGGTGATTACTCGGAGCCGGTTGGCGTGGCCATCACGACGTCAACGTCGAGCGCCACGATTCATTACACAACCGATGGAACGGACCCGACCGAATCGTCGCCCGCAGTAAGCGGCGTCGTCACGATTGGCCAGAGTGGGACGCTGAGGGCCAAAGCGTGGCGCACCGGATACGACGCCAGCACGATCACATCGGCGACCTACACCCTTCACGTAGTGGCGCCAAGTGTCAGTCCTGCGGGCGGATCGTATGGTGGGCCCGTCACGATCACGATGTCCACCTCAACGACTGATGCCACTATTCGATACACGACAGATGGCAGCGCGCCGGGTGAAAGCTCGCCGGCGTATACCGGAGCCTTCACGCTTGGCCTGAGCGGGACGGTGAAGGCGCGTGCGTTCGTGACGGGATGGACGGCGAGCGGGGTGACCGACCGGAGCTATGAGCTGCCGGTTGATTCCACCCCACCGACGATCACCGCGACCGTGTCGCCTGAACCCAACGCCAACGGGTGGAACAACACCCCGGTAATCGTCAGCTTCACATGCGCCGATGCCTCAGGGATTGCAAGCTGTTCGACGCCCGTCTCGCTAGCTCAGGATGGATCTGAATGGCTGGTCAGTGGAACCGCGGTCGACACGGCTCAAAACGAGACGACCATCAGTGTGACCGTCAACATCGACAAGGCCCCAGGAACCGTGACGGTGACAAGCCCTGGTAGTGGAACGAGCACCGATGAATCGACGATTGGCCTTACCGGCACCGTCTCCGACGCGTTGTCAGGCGTCGCGAACGCCAGATGCAACGGCGTCCCCGCCACTGTTGTTGGCGGAACGGTCGATTGCACAGTGACGTTAGGTCCCGGCATGAACTCGATCGTGCTCTCGATCATGGACGCGGCGGGCAACAGTGCGTCGGCGGGAGTTCGCGTAGCGCAGTCGGGTACTGCGACACAGCTGTCGATCGTGCCGAATGCGTTGACGCTGATTGTCGGTCAGTCGCGGCAGTTGCAGGCGATCAGTACCTACGGTGTCATCGCGAGTGGTGCTGATTGGGAATCGGGAAATGCAAGTGTGTCCGTCTCTGCCGACGGTCTTGTCACGGCCGAAGCCGTGGGACAAACGACGGTGACGGGAACATTCCTTGGTGTCACGGCATCTACTGTTATTAGCGTGATCGAGGCTAACTCGCTCGAGACGGGGACACCGTCGTGGACCGCTCCGCCGATTGAGGGAATGTCAGCGCTGCCTCCAATCTATACAGCCAGGGTGGACGCCGATGGACCTGATTTATTTGCTGTGGATACGGCGAGCGACTCGGGCCCGTATGTGGTCAGAGCGCTGCGGTCGGACGGCACCATGTTATTCACCGAAAACGCTCCCGGGAAGCCGGTCATGGGCGATGTCTTCGGCGGGGTTGTAGCGATGCTGCCGAACTACTCTGGTCTCGCCAGATTTGCGGGGCCGACAACCGCCAAGCCTTGGTGGTACGAGAGCGAAGGATCCATAGGCGCACCCGCCCAAGCTCCGGATGGCACAATCTTCTTTTCTGAAATCGTAACAAGGACCGACGACTACTGGAACACGTACGTGGTCGGCTTGAATGGCAATACTGGGACCATGAAGTTTCGCATACAGCTACCCACATCCACACAGGTGGGAGGCTGCGGTCATTACAACCTGCATTTAGACAATTTGCCCGGACCAATTGCGATTGGCAACGACGGTGCGGCTTATCTCCAAGCAAGCGACACACACGAGACATGGAACGTCGACTGCCGTCCGGAGGACGACAGTACTTATGACGGTGGTGCTTACTTTGGTGTGTTTTGGGGCAACGGAACATTCTTCCGTTCTAACCGGGTGCAATTGATGCGCGTCACCTCGGGCGGCGGTGCTACGTATCAGACATTGTTCCAAGCGAGTGAAGGGGGAGTAGATACGAAGGACGCTTTCTTCTCGGGGCACCTCGGAGGCTTCGGCACGGTTGTTCCGGACGGCCTAGGTGGCGTTCTGGCGTCGTGGACCTCGTCCCACTATCTGAATCAGCCGGTCGAAGGTCAATATGGAATCGGTCCCGTGACCGTCGACTTCGCCTCTCACGTCACTCGCAGCGCTGGTGGAGGCATGACAGATCATGAGGAGGCAATCGATCCTGTGTATGGATATCCGGATTCGATTGAGTTGACCGGTGAGGCCGGTATCGTGGTCACCAAGAACCTAATGACGGGTGTTGTTAAGGCGCGCAACGCGATCACGTGGGAAACCAAGTGGACCGATGCGAACAATCCAATTCCGTTCGCGGCTCTTCCCGATGGCGGTGTCGCCCTTCAGGGCTGGGACGGTTCGTTGTATCAGCGAGAGCCAGACGGCCAAGTCGCTTCATTGTCCGCCTCCGCCGTCTGGTTTCCTAGTCGGTCTCAAGCCGCATTCGGACTCTGGACGGGAATATCGAATCTCGGACTGGCTGCAGTGTTTGGTCCGGCGCTGGACGAAGCCCTTTCCTCTTATCAAGGTAACGGTGGCAGCAAACTCGGAAATGGAGCTCAACCGGTGCTGTACAAGGATTTGGACACCGCTGCCTTAGCGGCGCTCGACTATGTCTATCCGTTTGCCGTGGGAAAGAACGTCGAGTATGGAGGAGTCATTTGTCAAAGCGGCCCAACGGATGCGAAACGTTACTCGTGGTCACGAATCGTGTTCGGTGACGCCGGATACACCAACGTCTTTAGTGCTTCATGCCGCGCTCCTGACATCACGGTCGGCGCATACCATACCCATGTCCCTAGCGGCGAGAATCAACCTTCCGGCCCGGCGAGTGCGTTCGCATCACCGAATGACATTAATTCTGCCGATACTCATCCAGGAGTGATGTTCTACCTGAAAGCAAAGAAGCTAAACAACGCAGCCATCACCCATCACATGAAGTATTGGCGTACCGAGGTGCCATACACTCTGGTGAATGGCACGATCGTTCCCTACACTAGTGCCTACTACAACACATTTGAACGCGTGAGTAACCAATGGCAGCATTATGTGTACCCACAACAACAGCCCTAGGGGATTGATCCGCTATTCGGTCCTCCGAGTCGCGTCTTTGCCACGGTGTATTCCTGCAGTGATCGCATGTGTGGGTTTCCTCGCGTCTTGCGACACTTCGTTGCCGAAGCCAACGGCCGCGATGTCCGTGCGCGCGACGTGTCCTCCCAACGAGAGCGATCAGTTCTTTTTTGCGAAGGGTACAGTCATCCCTTCGAGTGACGAAGACGACACACACCAAAGGGCTGCTTACTCTCGCGTTTTGCGCACAGTCGAAGCGAACTCACTATCCTGTGGTGAGTCGCCTGACGAAGCATACCGATTGGTGCGACTGTCGCTCGCCGGACCTGGCGATGTAATTACAGTCTGGCGGTCTGGCACTCGCTGGAGACTTGATAGGGCTGTTCTTGCCGATTCAATGAAATTGCGTCCCGTGTTGGTATCACGAAGTGTGACCACCGAGTTGTCGTTGGAACAGGTTCAGCAATTGGCCGCTGCACTTGATAAAGCCAGGTTTTGGACCACCATGCCCGTCTGGACCAACAGGAATACGGCAGTCGATGGATCTGTGTGGGTGATCGATGCTCGATCGGACGGCCGGTATCGTGTGGTCAGCAGTGCCTTGCCTCTCCAAAACGAATTCCTCGATGCAGCGCGCACATTTCCTTCGTACGTCGAATTAACTCCAGCTCCGTAGAATCAAGAGGAAGACGCGATTCTACCGGAGATGTCCCAGTAGCTGTTGAAATTTGAAGGGCGGCAACGTCATCATCACGCTGCCGATGCTGCCGCTGCCTGGCAACGCCGGGCATGACCTCCAATTCCAATTAACCTACTCTGGTGCTCTATCATCAGAGCGCGACAGCGTGGGCGAGCGATACGGCGGGCGCGACGGTCGGCCGCGCCCTGATGCAGAGTGACGGTGACTTCGTCGTCCTCAATGGCGCCGGTGCGCGGCAGTGCTCGTCGAACACGGGGGGTAGCATCGGCGCGTTTATCGTGCTGAAGAACAACGGCGCCGTCGTGATCTATGACGCGAATGGTGCGCCGCTGCGTTCGAGTCCAGGGATCGACTCCATCTGCCAGCCGGTTCCCTGAATGGTCGATGGGCTGCGTTGGAACGACGGCACGCACGCGCGATGTAGGGTCTGCGAACGCGCATCGCGTCAGTGTTCTTCATGCGCGCCGCGCCACGGCCATGAGGTAGTCGCCGTGCCCCAGCACACGGTCGATGCCGCGAAACAGGGTCTTGTACACCAGCCAGTGCAGGTTCTCGTGGCCCGGGTCGCGTGTGTAAGACCGTGTGCGCACTTCGCAACCCTGCTCCTCGAGGAGCTTCCGCAGGTGGCGTGCCTGGTAGACATACGTGTGGTCGGTTGGCGTGCGGAACTCGGGGATGCGCAAGCGCAGGCGCGACCATTGACGTTCCCAGGCCGTCTGCCTGGTCCAGGCGTCCTCGGTCGCGATGACCACGACGCCGCCCGGTCGCACCAGACTCACGACCTCGCCCACGAACGCACGCGGATCCGTGACGTGCTCGACCACCTGTAGCGTCACCGCCACATCAAAGCTCGACGGAGGAAACGGCAGCCCCGGCGTATTGCCCTCGACGACGTCGAAGCCGAGCGCCCGGCAACGCTCGACGGCGCGCAGACCGGGATCGCAGCCGCGCACGCGAAAGCCGGCGTCGCGCAGGAGACCGAGCATCTCGCCGTTGCCGCATCCCACCTCGATCACGGAAGCGGCCTGTGGCGGCGGCCAATCGGCCCACAGGCGTTGCATCAGCGGAAACTCGTCCGCGCGGTACTCGTGCGCGTTGTTGGTCGCGTCAGCGTCGGGCCAGATCTGCTCGTAGAAGGCGTGGGCGTAGAAGTTTGCGATTTCGGCTTCAGAGGCCTGCGGCTGCGAGATGAGGAGGCCGCAGTCGCGGCAGCGCACCTGTTCAGAGTGGAGGAGTACCGGCTGGCTCTGCGCCTTGGCGAAGGGCGCGAACCGCCGCCCCTGGCAGAGCGGACACTGCTCAACGCGCTTCATGCGTCCGAATGATACAGAAATTGATTCTGGCGAGAGGCGTAAAGCCGCTACGTAGACCTAAGCCACAACACCTCGATCATTTACGTTCGTTGTAGGACGAACGACGATTGACCAGAAACCCTCCGCTGAGTAAATTAACGGCCCTTTCCCCGCGTTTGTAAATCCGCGTTCGCGTCCTGCTCGCTTGTCCAGCACATGGACACAGGCATTCGACAAGACTGGCTTTGGGCTTGATCCGGTTTGGTGGACATCTTCCGAGAGGCGGATACGATGTCCAGACTTGCCGGCAGTTGAAACCATCGCGTCAGCAAGGCATGCGCTGACCCGGGGCATTTGCGCAACACCGACCGTGCACCACTCGCCCACGCACGAGCAGCGGCACGCCAGTCGGTCGTCGAGTTGAACGAAGGCAGTTGTTCCACGATCGCCGAGAGCGTCCCCCGAGATAAGCTCCTCCGCATCCCCGACGTGGCCGAGGGCGGCGGCAATGACT
>OBEQ010132202.1_pt1 | contig 10616 bp, 10 predicted proteins | sample 1670901 | NCBI WGS metagenome assembly OBEQ01 (sample SAMEA104232315, study PRJEB22302) | groundwater metagenome | biome: forest; feature: aquifer; material: groundwater | place: USA | collected 2011-08-07 | depth 5.4 m | reverse complement strand
ACAGCCCTTACTAAGCGTTATCACGGCGAAAAGGTTGCTCAACAAGAGAAAGAAAAGTTTTTAAAAATATTTTCGCAAAAAAAAGTGCCCGAAAAAACGCCGATAATAAAAATTACTTATGGCCTGAATGACCCAATTGAAATTTTGTTAAAAACCGGGTTTGTTTCGTCTAAGTCCGCGGCGCGTCGTTTAATCGGGCAAGGGGCAGTGGATATTAACGGGCTTACCATTACCAGTCATACCGAAAGGATCGAAATTAAAAAGGGGGCAGTTATAAAAGTTGGCAAAAGAAATTTTGTCCGCGTGGAGTAAGTCCGTCATGGTTTTTAGGATGATAGAACAAGGCCGTCCCGCTTTCAGCGGGACGGCCTTAAAATTGGACAATGGGATTATTCTTCTTCGGATTCCTCGTCTAAACTCGGATAGTCATCTCCCTCTTCTGGTTCTACTAGCGGCCCCTCATCAGATTCGGTATCTGGGTCGTCGCCCGTTAGGTCGTCTTTTATTCCTCCGTCCGCATCCGGGCTTAGCGCAAATTTATCGTAGTTAAGATAGGCCATACTTAATGCCACAACTTCGATTTTTAATTTTTTCGACCTTTTTTATAATCTCTATTTGTATTTTTAATGATTTTATACTTGTAAACGTTCTTTATAGTAGCAAGCCAAAGCAACAGCGATAGCATCAAAAACGTCATCCCGGGCATTTAAGTTTTTTAATTCCGGGAGAGTTAATCCTAGTATTTTTTTAATCTGATTTTTATCTGCTCTTCCGTCGCCAGACACTATTTTTTTAATCTCCAGCGGAGTATATTCATAGACCTTAAGTCCTGCCAGAGTCGTTGTCAAGAGGATAACTCCCCTTGCTTGGGCCACGCTTAGAGCCGTTTTTTGGTTTTTGGCAAAAAATAGTTTTTCCACGGCTAAAACATCCGGCTGCCAGTTTTTAATTAAATTCTGGACGCCCTTATGTATTTCTACGAGTCTTCCCTCGTCGTTTTTGGAACGGATACGGATTAAATCAGCCAAGATAACTTTTTGTTTTCCGGCCTTATTTTCTAGAAGCGCATATCCCACTGCCGCTGTTCCCGGATCAATACCAAGGATAAGCATTTGTTTTAGGATATTAGATTAGTATAAACTTCTTGCACGTCGCTATGCTCGGAAAGTTCGTCCAGTAATTTTTCAACCCGGTTTTTGGCTTCGCGTTCTAACTCTAAAGGCATACGCGTTTTATAGTCACGGCCGGCTTCTTTAATTTTTAGGCCCGCTTTTTCTAATTTTTGTCGCACCTTTTCGATTTCTACAAAATTGGTTTCTGCCAACCAGACTCCATTAATATATTTAAAGTCATTAGCGCCGGCTTCGATTATGGCAAGTTCAACCTCCTCGCGGCTCTTAGCCGTGTTTTCTTCCGGTGTTAGTTTCAACAAACCTATTTTTTCAAAACCCCACGCCAAAGATCCGGATTCGGCTAATTTCGCGCTGTGTTCGTTAAGGATGTGTTTGATTTCGGCCAGAGTTCTGTTTTTATTATCAGTGGTTCCTTCCACGAGGATAGTTACTCCGTTGGCTGCTGCTTCGTACAGAAATTCTTGCAGGACGGCGCCTTCGCCTGTTCCAATGGCGCGGGCAATGGCTCTTTCGATATTGTCTTTGGGCAGACCTTGAGAAAGGGCTCGTTCTATGGTTTGGCGTAGCCGGAAGTTAGTTTCCGGCCTAGGTCCGCCGTCGCGCGCGGCAATCATAATTTCACGGACAAGTTTTGAAAAGAGTTGTCCTTTTTTAGCGTCAGTTAGAGATTTTTTGTGTTTGATTTGCTTCCACTTGCTGTGCCCGGACATTGGAGTATTTTAAAATAATATCTTTTATTTCATAAAGTCGCGGAATATTGTCAATAGTGAATTCGCGCTCGCCCGCGGTTTGTATTCTGATGGTGCCAAATTTCAAAAAAGTTTCAACAATGCCGGATATTTCTATGGTTATGTCTTGTACATGGGGCAGGGGAATTTCTGCAATCTCGCGGTGAAATAATCCTTTTTGCTCTATGGCAATTAGGCGTTTGTCAGTAATAATCCAGATATCAAGATAGTAGTCCATCCAGAAAAGAAAGAGAAACAAAAGCAAGGCCATTATATATAGAGAGAAGGAAAAGTTTACTAGGGTTCCAACTAATTCCGGATTGAAATCAGCGATTACCGGGGGTAAAAAAGTAAGGGTTGCCGGCGGAATTAAAATAAGAATGACAAACACTACTAAAGTTCGCAGTACTATAAACCAGTGTTTACGGACCGAAGTTATGATTTTTTCGCCGGGTTGTAATTGGAGCATTTTAACTCCTTGGCAATTTTAATAAGAAATAAAGGGCGAAGAGCCAGAAAAGAGTGGCAAAAGTTAAAAATAAGGAAATTACTAGGCGTGGCCAAATCTGGCCGGGCAGAGTGTATTGTTTTAAATGATAAATAATAGCCGAACTTAACAGTCCAAAGAAAAGAGTGAATAGTATAAAAATTATCAGGATAATTAAAAACATACTTTAGGAAAGAAGGGATTTTTGTTGGGTTACCGCAAATCCTAGATGTCGGTAAGCATTTTCCGTGGCCATTCTTCCCCGCGGAGTGCGCTCAATAAAGCCAAGCTGCATGAGATAGGGTTCGTAGACCTCTTCAATAGTATCTTCTTCCTCTGCGGAGGCCGCTGCCAGAGCCGATAACCCCACTGGTCCGCCGCCAAACTTTTTAATTATTATCTCTAAAATTCTTCTGTCCATTGATTCAAGCCCGGAGTCGTCAATTTCCAGTAGCTCCAGGGTTTTTCGCACAATCTCGTCGTCAATACTAGCTTTTTCGCTGATTTGAGCAAAATCGCGGGCTCGTTTTAACAAGCGATTGGCCGCTCGTGGAGTAAAGCGAGCGGATCTGGCAAGACGTTCTACGGCCTCCTCTTTTATATTTACTCCGAGGATTTTGGCGGAACGGGTAATAATTTTTCCGATTTCTTCTTCAGAATAAAAGTCTAGCCGAAATGCGCCTCCAAATCTTGAACGCAGAGGACTGGAAAGTAAGCCGGTTCTCGTGGTGGCGGCAATCAGCGTAAACGGGGGAAGTTCAATTTGGATAATTCGGGCCGAGGGACCTTTGCCTATTACAATGTCCAGAGTTCTTGACTCCATGGCCGGATAAAGAACTTCTTCAATGAGTTTGTTTAGACGGTGGGCCTCGTCAATAAATAAAATATCTTGGGGCAGGAGATTGGTTAGAATAGAAGCTAGATCCCCGACTCGTTCAATGGCCGGCCCGGAAGTTACGCGTATGTTGGTATTCATTTCTCGTGCGATTAAATAGGCCATGCTGGTTTTTCCTAGTCCTGCCGGCCCGCTTAGTAAAACGTGTTCCAGCGCGTCCCCTCTTTTTTTAGCCGCCTCAATTAGAATTTTTAAATTTTTCTTAAGGCGTTCTTGGCCGATATATTCGTTCCACTGTTGGGGGCGTAGGGTTAGATCAAGCAGGGAGTCGCCTTTTTCTTTTTTTGATGTTGCCGCCGGTTGTATTGACATAACTCTATTTTTTTGCTATAATTGAAGCAAGGAGGGAATTTCCCTCTTTTTAAGATTATTTTCTAAGATCGTGGGCAATTAAGGTTGATAAAAAGGCCTTAATGGGAATTTTTACACCAGGGCGGTTTAGTTACTCTAGTTACCAGTTACTGGTTACTAGTAACTAACTACTGGTTACGGCTGGGCTGTGCCTGGGAGAAATTCTAACCTCCGTGTTCCCGAACCGGAGTAATTGCCCACGATCTTAGAGGATAATTAATTACTAGTAACTAGTAATTGGTAACTAGTTATTAGTCTGACCCAACTACTCGTTCAAGCTCTGCCAAATCTGTTATGCCGGCAATCGTTTTTAATAAGCCGTCCTGCCTCATGGTAATTTGGCCTTGTCTTTGGGCTTCTTTTTTTATCTCAAATTCAGACGGTTCCTTAAGGATTAAGTGTTCAACTTCGTCATCAACCAGAATTATTTCAAAAACCCCAATTCTGTTTTTATAGCCGGTGTGGTTGCATAAAGCACAACCTTTTTCTGAAGATTTAAAGATAGTCCAATCTTTTTGGTCCGGTATTTTTATTTTTTTGGGAAAATCCGCAAGTTCTTTTTTTATTTTTTTTAGTTCCTCTACGGTAAGTTTAGTTTGAACTCGACAACTTTGACATAATACTCGTACCAATCTTTGCGCCATAGAAACGTTTATGGCCGGCGCAATTATGGATGGTTTTACTCCAAGGTCCAATAGTCTTGGTATGGTACCGGCCGCGTCATTGGTATGGAGGGTGGAAAAAACAAGATGGCCGGTAAGAGCAGAATGCATAGCTGTTTCGGCCGTTTCTAGGTCTCGGATTTCTCCTACTAAAATAATATCCGGATCTTGGCGTAGGATAGAACTAAGCCCATTGGCAAAGCTATATCCTTTTTCTGCGTCTACTTGGGTTTGTTCTATGCCGGAGAGGTTGTATTCAATCGGGTCCTCAATAGTAATAATTTTAATCCCCGGTTCATATACTTTTCGTAAAAAAGCATAGAGAGTGGTTGTTTTTCCTGAACCGGTAGGACCGGTGGTTAAAATCATGCCGTTGGGCTTTTTTAATTCTTTTTCCATGGTCTCTATAACCCAGGACTGCATACCCAATTTTTCAAAAGATACTTCTATGGATCGCGGGTTTAAGACGCGGAGGACCACATTTTCTCCGTGGGGTCCGGGAAGGGAGGAGGTGCGCACTTCAACTTCAGAAATTTTGTTATCTTCTCCTATTTTAATGGTAAAACGGCCGTCTTGAGCGCGGTCTTTGACGTTTAATTTAAGTTCGGAGAGCAGTTTAAGGCGTGAGAGTAAAAGGCGATAAAGTTGAGGCGGCAATTGGGTTACGTCTCGCAAGACGCCATCTAGGCGGAAACGTAACCGAGCCCCTTTTTCTTCCGGTTCAATATGTATATCCGAGGCGTTAGTGCTAAGGGCTCCGGCCAGGATAATTTCCAAAGCTTCGGTCGTCCGGCCCAGAAATGTTTTTTCAATATACTCTTTAACTTGGGGGAGGTTAGTGATTTCTTGTTCCAGGGAAGAAATTTTGGCGTGTTGGATGGCAATCGTTCCGATGGTTGAAATATGTTCAGCTGCGGCCTTTTTATAAAATTCCCAAGCGTGTTCTAAGCTTGAACGCGAGGTTAGAAATAAGCTGTAATTGTAACGATCTTCGGTTAATTTTTTAAATATGGTTTTGGCCTCTTCTTTTTCAGGGTTACGCACTCCTATTTTTAAATTTTTGCCCGCGATCTGGAATATTATTAGTTCCGCTCTTTTTGCTTTTTCTTCAGGAACGATTTTGACAGCGTCGGTCTCGATCGGGAAAATGGTAAGGTCGGCGTAAGGTATCTTATATTTTTGTGATAAAATTTTAACACTCTCCTCCTCCTCTTTTCTTTTTAGGAGTTCAAGTTTTCTTTTGGGTTTGTCTTCTTGAAAGTAGGGCATATCAGGTAGTAGAAATTCGGCAATAGTTAGTTATTTCGTTGCCAGGCAGCAGCCGAATTTTCACTACCTGGCATAAAAAAGGGTCGAAAAAGTGGACCCGCCTAATTTAAAGATAGCTATCTTAATTGTATTTTAAAGGAGTCCTCTTATCAAAGGAGCTAAGTGTTCTTCCGCTTCTTGGAAGGTGGAGAAAGTATTTGCTAATAAGAGATAAGGGCTTTGAAATTCTGCTGGTTCCCGGCTATGGATTTTTTCTAATACCTCGTGGTCGCCGGCCAAAGTTGCCGAAACTGTTTTATCTTCTGGCTGTTGGGATAGTAAAACTAAAACTCGGCTGGGAGGAAGGGCTTTTTGCAGGTTATCAAGGATGGTTGGTATATCGGTAGTGGTGCGGCCGGTTTTTTCATAGTCCTCGGCAGTTACGAACGACCAAAGCACTTTGGTGTCTTCGTCGATTTTGGAACGGACTGAAGCGCGACCAAAAAGTTGGGCCAAGCTTAGCGGTAATAAATTGTCTTGGCAAAGTTGTTGAGCTTCGGTATGTTTCGCGCCAAGTCTCATTAATTCCGAGGCCGCCAGAAGCGTATCGGCGTTGGTTGAGGGCGCGGTAAAACTTTTAGTTTGTTCAATAATGCCTGCCAAGAGCAGAGTAGTTTTTTCCGCATCAAGGGCGGTCGGGTCAAGGACCGATATTAAAGCATAAACAATTTCGCTCAAAGAAGACTTTTGGGGGTCAAGTAAGTTTACTTCCCCGTATTTTTGATTTTCAACCGAAAAATCAATATTTAAAAGGGGCGTGTTGGTAAAGAATTCGGGTTCAGCCGAATTGAGTGTCAGTAATTCCGGATTGGCCACTCCCAGGAGAATTGCGCAGTCGCATTGTAATTTTCCTTCTTTGAAAGATAGGGCCTCTTTTTTAAAGGGAGAACTTTGGGGAGAGAGGATGACGTCTATCTTTTGTTCCTCTTTTTCATAGCGAAGTTGGGAAACGGGCGAGGACAAGGTGTCGATGGAGATGATAAATTCGCGTAAAAGTTGTTTGGCCCCAACGACTTCTTTGAATAAATCAGGCCTTTTGATCACGCTATCTTTTTTGTCCGGAGCGGTTAAAAAACCAATGTTTTTATTGTGCGAAGCCAATATTTGAGCAAGCACTTCGGATGCGGCCAGGCCATCCAAGGTTTGTTCGGGCGGAAAAAGGATTGCTAGATGTTCGCTTTTTTCCAACAATTCAATTGCTTTTTGGGTGTCCATGACCCTATTCGTAGCGCGTTCGGGGGGGGTAGTCAAATGCTTGGCTGTGGATAAGGGTTAAGGACAGTTTTGGTTGACACCTTTCGTCATTTATGGTAAGTTAGTTGTTGGATAGTTCTTTGAGAGAGGAGTTAACGATGCCAAAATATCAACCTCTTGGGATTGGTATGACGCCAAGCAAGACAAAAGATAGTAGGCGAGAACAGTTGGGGCCGACGAGGAAAGAGCTACTAAAGGCAATTCGGATGAAATTAAAGACAGCTTCTCCACGAATTGGGTATGATCTTGGTAAACATCGGGATATTCGTTATTTTTCACTATGGCTTTTAGTAAGGGTTTTAGATTTAGAGCCCTCAGCCCTGAGTAGTTTCAGTACAGGGGAAAAGGCCACTAGCAGCATTTTGGGTCAGAAGATTCGTACTGGCAGGAAAAGACTGGGGCTTAGTCAAAATGAGCTTGCCGAGGAGCTACAAGTTGATAGACAGTATGTGAGTCAGATAGAATCCGGTAAAATCCCTCTTAGTCTTGGTGATCGCAAAGGCGATGCCATGATTAAACGACTTGCTTTAATCCTTCAACTGGATATTGATGAACTACAAGCAGTACGACCAAAAAGAAGATTAAAGCAAAAGAAAGTAAAGCGAGGCACCTTGGGTGGATTTTCAACCGCTCGGCGGCTGGAGCTCGGTATCACGCAAGAGGAAGTAGCCCGGCGTGTAGAAAGATCACCGCGTTGGGTTTGCGGTGTTGAGAATGGCAGAATTTTTCCTAAGGATGAATTATTAGATAGACTTGCGAAAGCCCTTGAATGCGAGATTCCTTTGGAGTTACTGCCGGAGGGACCGAGATGAAAAAAGGAATTTGGCTTCTGGTTATTCCTTTACTTGCCGGATGCGCGATTAGGCCGGTTGTTGGGCCAGCTCGTGTATACTTGGAAGTTATGGGGCGGCCGGTAGTAGATAAAACCAACCTAGATCCTTATGATGGTGAGGTGGTTTTTAGGGGCACTCCAGGAATTAAGACTGAAGCTAAAGTATTGTTGGATGGACAATATATTACCACAATCAGCGCCGGTTCTGACGAGCAATCTGTGGGCTGGCAAAAGGTAAGCGTACAAAACTTCGGCCCGCATTTACTATCCGGGGACATCTTTTTGGTTAGGAACGATGGAGTTAGGATCAAAGTTAAGTGTTTCCGTCAGCCGTTCAATGTTTCTACTGATGAGAGAAATGGGTTTTATTATTGGTGGCGGGTGGAAATTTGGTCTTTTCAGTGTTAGAATTAGAATAAGTTATTTTTTGCCAATTCGCTCCGGCGAGGCGGCATTTTAATTTAGGCGTAGAATTGTTACGCTCAAGTTATGATTTCGTTAAGAATTAGAAGTTTGATTCAAACTCAAAAGTTGGCTGAGATTCTTGCTCGGGAGATTAAAAATTGGTCTGGAAAAAAACCTTTGGTTTTGGCGCTTGAAGGACAGCTTGGTTCAGGAAAAACAACTTTTGTAAAAGGCGTAGCCCATTTTTTCGGCATTCGGGAAAGGGTTGTAAGTCCGACTTTTGTTCTGCTAAAAATTTATAAAATTCCTATGCCTAAAGTCTTTAAACACTTGGTTCATATTGATTGTTGTCGCCTGGACTCTCCTCAAGATTTATTGCATTTAGGATTTAAAAATTTACTTAAAAATAAGGACGCAATTGTGTTAATAGAATGGGCGGGTCGTATAAAGACCATATTACCCAAAAAGATTTTATGGATTAAGTTTAAATATGGGAGAAGTCCTCGAGAACGCGTTATACAATTTTTGGAAAAATAATTATGAAGAAACTAATTCTAATTGATACTCATGCCGTAATCCATCGGGCTTATCACGCTCTGCCGCCTTTAAATACCCCGGCCGGAGAGCCGATTAACGCTGTTTACGGCTTTACTTCGATTCTTTTGCGGATTTTACGCGAACTAAAACCGGATTTTATCGTAGCCGCTTTTGATCTTCCCGGTCCTACTTTCCGGCATATTGCTTATGAGCGTTATAAAGCCCAAAGGCCGGAAACTCCAAGTGATCTTTCAAGCCAATTTATTAAAGTAAAAGAAGTGCTGGCCACTTTTTCAATTCCTGTTTTAGAGAAAGAAGGGTATGAAGCCGATGATATTATTGGAACTATTGCTAAAAAATTAGAGAAAAAAAAAGATTTAGAAGTTATTATTGTTACCGGCGATATGGACACTTTGCAGTTGGTAAGGCCCGGACTTAAGGTTTATGCGATGAAAAAAGGAATAACCGAGACGGTTATTTATGACGAGAAAATGGTTAAGGAACGTTACGGTTTTGAACCAAAACAACTGATTGATTTTAAAGGACTCAAGGGAGACCCCTCTGATAATATCCCGGGAGTTAAGGGAATCGGAGAAAAAACCGCTTCCGAACTTATAAAAAATTTTGGATCAATTGAGGGAATATACAAAGTGCTTAAAAAAAGATCGGTTAAAATTTCGGCAGGAGTCGCCGTCAAACTTCGCGAAGGCGAAGAAGGCGCTGTTTTTTCTAAAGAATTGGCGCGGATTAAAACTGACGTGCTTTTTCAGTTTAATTTGGCTGACGCAGAATGGAAAAATAATCAGAATCAAGATAACCTCCGCCAGCTTTTTCTCAAATTCGGTTTTTCCAGTCTTTTAAAAAGACTGGATGTGGAAGAAAGTAGGGTTTCGGGATCCAAAAAAGAGCAGGCAATTTTAATTCAGAACGTTTCTGCGAAAAAAGTGGTAATTCCGCAAATTGATAATCTGGGAGTTTTTCAAAAGTTTAAAAAGGAACTAGGCAATAAAAAAATCGGTCTTCTTTTGCATGAAGGAAATTTAATTTTAGTAAATACAGAGAAGAAAGTTTTTCGGATTGCCGAAAAACTCCTTTTGAAAATAGCAGTAAAGCAATTTTTAGAAAAGGAGGCGGGGGTACTTGTTTATGACGCCAAATCGCTGTTTTATCTTTTGCGCAAATTCGATATTGATCTCCCTGAAATCAAGTTTGATTTACTGTTGGCCGCTTACTTAACCCAACCTTTCAGTCGGGACTTTTCTTTCTCGGGCCTTGCCTATAGAGAGTTGGGGCGCTTGTTTGCCCCAGACTCGGAAGAAGAATTTTCCCAATTTTTTGAAATAGTAAAATCGCTTGAAACTAAACTTAACGAAGGTAAAATAAAATTTATTTTTGAAAAAATAGAATTGCTTCTGGTCCGAGTTTTGGCGGACATGGAAGAGCGGGGGATTTTGCTTGATGATAAATTGCTAAAAAAATTGGGAGAGGAAGTCAACAAAAAACTCGCTGATTTAACTAAAGAAATTTATAAGTTCGCGGGCGAAGATTTTAATATAAATTCGTCCCAGCAGTTGTCACGTATACTTTTTGAAAAATTAGTAATATCTACCAAGGGTTTGCGTAAAACCGAAAAAGGCGGAGTGGTTTCCACGGGCGCCTCGGAACTTGAAAAATTAAAAGGGGAGCACCCGCTTGTTGAAAAAATACTGGAATATCGCGAGTTTAATAAACTCAAAACAACCTATATTGACGCTCTGCCCGAATTGGTTGATACCAAAACCGGCCGCCTGCACACGACTTTCAATCAGACCGGCACTTCCACCGGCCGCCTTTCTTCTTCCAGCCCCAATCTGCAAAATATTCCGGTGATGTCTGAATATGGCCGCGAGATTCGTAAGGCCTTTATAGCCGAGAAAGGTTTTGAACTCGTTTCTTTTGATTATTCACAAATTGAATTAAGGGTGGCGGCGCATTTGGCCAATGATCAAAAAATGATTGAGGCGTTTAATAAGGGATTGGATATT
>OBEQ012614306.1_pt1 | contig 10617 bp, 11 predicted proteins | sample 1670901 | NCBI WGS metagenome assembly OBEQ01 (sample SAMEA104232315, study PRJEB22302) | groundwater metagenome | biome: forest; feature: aquifer; material: groundwater | place: USA | collected 2011-08-07 | depth 5.4 m | reverse complement strand
CGTGCGCGATCTTTTCCGTATGGTGAAAAAAGAGGCCCCCGCAATTATCTTTATCGATGAGATCGACGCAGTGGGACGCGTGCGTGGCACCGGTGTCGGCGGCGGCAACGATGAACGCGAGCAGACGCTCAACCAAATCCTTGTTGAGATGGACGGTTTTGAGCCGAATGAAAAAGTGATTGTGATGGCGGCAACAAACCGCCCCGATGTCCTCGACCCCGCGCTCTTGCGCCCGGGACGTTTTGACCGTCGCGTCGTGCTTGATCTCCCTGACCTTGCAGATCGTGAACAAATTTTAAATATCCATGCCCGCAAGAAGCCGCTCGCTGAAGATGTGAACCTCCATGTGGTCGCCGAGCGCACCCCGGGCTTCTCCGGTGCCGACCTGCAATCACTAATGAATGAAGGTGCGATTCTCGCTGCCCGCGAGAACAGAAAGAAGGTCGCGCAGTATGACCTCATCCGCTCTATAGAGAAAGTGATGATCGGCCCTGAACGCAAGAGCCATATTCTCTCGACGGACGAGAAAAAGATCACCGCCTATCACGAAGGCGGACATGCGCTCGTCGCATCGCTCCTTACGTACTCTGATCCGGTTCACAAGATATCGATCATTTCACGCGGGCACGCGGCAGGATACACCCTCAAGCTTCCAGTTGAAGAGCGCCGCTTCCACACCCGCAAAGAATTTCTTGATGATATTGCGGTCTCACTCGGTGGCTATGTTGCTGAGCTTATGATGTTCGACGACCTGACGACCGGCCCCTCAAATGATCTGCAAGTTGCAACGGCGCTCGCGCATGACATGGTAGCCAAATACGGCATGTCGGCATCGATCGGACCTATCGCATTCGAAGCATCAGGTGGCGTACTTATCGGCCGCGGCGGATTTGTTGAAAAAGAATATTCACAGGATGTGGCGATGCGTATCGACAAAGAAGTCGAAAAGATCATGAATGCCGAGCTTGACCGTGCGAGAGAGGTACTCACCAAACACAAACATGTGCTTGATGCGATCGCGATAGAGCTTATTCGCGCGGAGACCATCGAGCATGAAGCATTCGAGAAGATCCTCACTATGCACGGCATCAAACCAAAGCGTAAAGTTGGCGACGAGGTGTACGTTGCACCTAAGATTGCTGAGGTTCCTGAAACGAAGCCCGAAGAAAAAAAGCCGGCCGACGAAGATGTTTCTTCAAACCCCGCTCCGTTACCCAAAGATCCCGCTGTAGAGACAATGAAAGAATTGCATAAACAGACGAAGATGACACACGAGCTTGTAAAGAGTGACGCGAGTGGCACGGTGACTGAAACGGGGAAACATGCTCACAAAAAAGAAGACAAGAAAAAAGAGTCTAAAGAGACAACCTAGCACAAAAAAACCCTCATTTATTGTGAGGGTTTTTTTGGGATTAGAAGTTGTGCACAGGTGGGGCTTGCATAAAAAAAAGAAGAGAGTATATTTTATATATCAGTTGATCACTTGTGATCGACTGTAACAAAAAAGGCCCCCAACATTCGTGTTGAGGCCTTTTTTCATTTGCGCAATTTTTACTTTCTGGTAAACCAAAGTGAGATCACGAAACAAGGAGTGAACATGAACTCGCCAACAGTAGTATCCTTGAGAGGATTCATCGCGTATGTCGACACGTATGTCGACGTGATGCCCGGAGTCCAAATTTCCGTGTCACTTCCGTTCGGACCATTCCCTAGTACATTAGTGGCACGAGGGTGGGCAGATGGACTTGAGGCGATCTTTGCGGCAACGCATACATTCGAGTCGGCAAGCGCGGTACTCATCGAAGAAGATGGCGCGCGCGTAAAGCCGTATCTTGATGTACACATCACGGTCAAAGAGATCATCGAAAATCTTCATGCGCGGAGGCTCAAGGGTACACTTTTTTCTCCTGAAGATGTCAGTGTTGTAGGGGAGAAGCTGGCCGGGTATGCGATTGCAGCCGTTTCAGAGGTGCTCCTCTTTTCACTAGCGCTCATGCAGATAAAATGAGCAAAACCGGGCAACCGGTTTTTTCTTGCGTGAACTTACGAACTACTGTATAATAGTTGCATATAACTGTTATTTTTATGGTTCGATATGGTGTATAAAAGAGAAGAAAAAGAAATGGCTATGGCCTTACGAAAAAAGGGCATGAGTTACAATCAAATACGAGAAAAAGTGTGTGTCAGTAAGAGCACATTATCGTTGTGGCTTGAGGGATACCCTCTTTCTGAAAAGCGACTGCATGAGTTGCGTCTTCTCCGAACACCAAACAGAGAAGCATTTAGGGAAACAATGCGCACAAAACGAGAGGCGCGTATCGATGTTCAATATCAAAAGGTTATGAGAGACCTTTCGCAAATTACGGATCGAGAACTTTTTGTTGCAGGTTTTTTTCTCTATTGGGGAGAAGGTGCAAAAGGAAGAAGGGGTGAAGTATCAGTAGCAAACACCGATCCGTCAGTAATCCGAAGTTTTTTAAAATGGCTGACGCTTATTGGTGCAGAGCGCGAACGATGTCATTTTACTTTGCATCTGTATGGAGATATGGATGCGCAAAAAGAAATTTGCTACTGGATGAAACAGCTTGGAGTTAAAAAAAGTGCATTTTATAAACCGTATATCAAGAAATCAAACCTCAAAGATATCACCTATCATAACGGCTTTGGTCACGGCACCTGTAATGCGCGTTATGCCAGCCAAGAGCTGAACGATTATGTGCTCATGGGGTTAAAGTATATCCGCGGGTTGTACGAAAAAGGCTAGTGTATTAATGTATGCATATGCGCGCATAGCTCAGTTGGTAGAGCGACTATCTTATACATAGTTGGTCCCAGGTTCGAGTCCTGGTGCGCGCACCGTGTTTTCGAGGAAGCCGAGTGGCGCGACTTTGGGTGTTATTTTCTTGCGTGTTGCGCTTACTGCGAGAGATGCTAGTCTTTTGTCAGATGACCCTCTGGGGAGAGTGAAATGCATATAGGACTTGTTTCGTGCGGGAAGAAAAAACTTGCCGGGAAACATCCTGCAAAAGATCTTTATGTTTCAAATCGATTTCGCATGGCGCTCGCACACGCGACTCGTGTGTGTGATCGCGTCTATATTCTCTCCGCAAAGCACGGTTTGCTTTTGCCCGAACAAGAAATATCGACATACGATCTATCGCTCGCCATGCTCACGAGGGATGAACGGCGGACGTGGGCAGAACGCAGTGCGGCAGCTATCCGTGACAGCGTCTCACCTGGCAGCACACTCCATTTTTTCTGCGGAAGAACCTATTGCAGTGACCTGATCCCCATGCTGTGCGAAGGGTATACCTGCCTCACTCCTCTACGCGGGCTGTCGATCGGTCGCGAACTTCATTATTACCGGATGTATGCGCCTTAACACCTCACGTTATGAGGTGTTTTGTTGCGCTTCATTTCCATAGTAAAATGAAATAAATAGGTTTAATAATAAATTTTTATATTATGGATGAAGTAAATCAAACAATCACACCTGCTACTCCCGCTCCTACTCCGGCACCAGTGGCGAGTGCTCCACTTGGGCCGCTGGAGAAAAAAGCGAGGAGGTCATTTATACTGGGCATTGTGGGTTTGCTTGCATGGCTCATCCCTCTTTTTGGATTCCCTGTGACGATCGTTGGTATCGTATTTGGGGTGAAAGGACTTCCATCAACAAAACACAAGAAAGCGGTGGCGGGTTTAACCATGAGTATCATCGGTCTCGTACTCACGATCATCAATGCTGCCATCGGAGCATATATGGGCGCGACGGGGCAACATCCACTCGTGAATCAAATGATGGGCGAACCAAATCAGGCGCAGCTCGAGTCGGGGAATCAAGCTCCTGCCGCAGACATGATGCAGCGATAGTATGGTTGTGTTTGAAATTTTTTCATGATCAAAAAAGTTCGCATTCGTCGCATCGATAAAAATTTGCCGCTCCCGGCATACAAAACTCCCGGGGCGGCAGGGTTTGATTTTTGCGCACGCGTGCGCACAATTTTTCCACCCAAGACAGTCGGTTATGTGCCCCTCAATGTCGCGATCGAGCCGCCGGAGGGACACTTTACATTGCTTGCAGCGCGCTCGTCGCTTCACAAGCGCGGACTTATGTCGGCGAACGGACTCGGGATTATTGACCGTGATTATGCGGGAAATGAAGATGAATATACTGCAGTACTTTATAATTTTACCGAACATGAGGTGGTGATCGAAGCGGGGGAACGTATCATGCAGGGGGTGTTCATCCCACACGTCCACGCTGACTGGGACGAAGTTGATGACATGGGACACGAGAACCGCGGCGGCTTCGGCACAACGGGGGAGAAATAATCGAGTTGACGAATATATTTTTTCAACGTAGAGTCTGTTTCTCTCTCGTTCTCTGACAAAAGGAGAAATCAATGAGCATACTCAAGCATCGGATCCTTGGATCCGTTTCCTCGCCCTACGTCTATAGCTACCCCACAACGCGCTCATACGAACCACTCTCCGGCTTTTCTTTTGCAGAGGCGCAGTTCACCCGGCGCCTCAATGTCTATATTCATATTCCGTTCTGCGAACAACTCTGCACTTTTTGCGGGTACTTTACCGTACTTGATCGCTCTTCCTCGTTTCAAGAACGTTACGTCGACGCGATCGTTGCTGAGATCGGACTCCACGGCAAACTGCTTGGTGAAAGCATCATTGCGAGCGTGAATTTTGGCGGCGGTACTCCGTCACTGCTTACTGGAGAGCAACTTGGTCGCATCATGCGCGCGCTTATCGTGGCAAATCCGCGGCTGCCAGAGACTGCTCATGAGATAAGCATCGAGGCCACTCCAGAGTCTGTGGAAGAAGAAAAGTTTTCCGCATTTCATCGCTCCGGCATCAACCGCGTGAGCATTGGAGTCCAATCGTTTAATCTGAATGAGATCAGAAAAGCGGGACGGCATAACAGCGCGCGCAATTCCACTGGTGCTGTTAAGATGCTTCACGAGATCGGCATCAGCAACGTATGTGTTGATCTCATGTACGGTATCGAGGATCAAACGTTTCAAAGCTGGAAAAATTCGGTGCAGATGACGCTTGCGCTTCGCCCCGAAACGGTAGAGCTCTACGGAACGGTATCGATCCCCGGAACAAGTTTTGCCAATCGCGCGGCATCGCTGATGGATGATGAAGCAAAGCTTTCGTGCTACGCATATGCGTCCAGTGCTTTTCGTGCCGCAGGGTATCGACAAGAGGCACATCTGCGCTTTACGCTTCTTTCTGAAAGCGGCTACCAGCAACAAGCGAATATTTTTCGTGGAGAAAGCCTCCTCGGCATCGGTGTTGCTGCTCGGACATATGCGACAAATGTGTTGTGTCGGAACATTACCGGATCTGACCGCACGCAAGTGATCGAAGAGTACTTACGATCGATCAGCTCGGGAGTGATCCCGGTGCGTGACGGCATATTCCTTTCGGAAGAAGAAGCAATGCGGCAATTCGTGATCTATCGTTTGGAGCGGCTCTCTTTGGCTGAGTTTTCCCGTCAATTCGGTGTGTCATTCGGTGAGGAATTTTCGGAACACTTGGGAGCGCTCATTGACTTGGGACTTGCGGAACATGACGCAATCACATTTTCACTTACACCAAAGGGGCTTGCTATTCGCGATACGATCGCAAGAGCGTTCTTTTCCGACTCAGTAAGAATAAGAGAAGAAGGTTATTATGCGACGGCTATTCCTGTCGTCCTTCACAAAGCCTTGCGCTAACCACGCAGGGTTTTCTTTTTGCATGAACTTGGATAGTCTTTATGTATGACCTTGGCCCGATCTTCAAAACAGCGGATTATTATCTTTGGATTTTCGGGTTCCGGAAAGTCTACAATTGCAAACCGGTTAGGCAAGCGCCTTGGTTTGCGCGTGGTCCACCCTTCGAGTATGCTCCGCGAGCTTGTGACGGGCAAGGCGATCAACAGAAAAAACACAAAGGGACAAAAAGGATTTTGGGAGACAAAACAGGGGGTCGGGCTCCTGCGCTCGAGGCTCACCGAAAAGCATCCTCCCGATATGGAAATAGACAAGATCCTTTTCCAAGAACTCACAAAGGGTGGCATAGTTATGGAAAGTTGGAACATGCCGTGGTTATGGAAAGGAGGTGCGCTTCGTGTCTACCTTAAGTGCCCGCGCACAGCACGGAGCGAGCGCGTTGCGGCAAGGAGCAAGCTTTCACGTGAGCGTGCATACTCCGCTGTGCGGATGAAGGATATGACAACGCGCACGCTCTTTAAACGCATTTACCATATCGACATACAGCAAGATACAGAAATATTTGATCTCATTGTTGAGACAAAAAATAAAACGGTGAAAGAAATTGAGGGTGACATACTCACTCTCCTTAAATAAAAACTCGAGTCTTTGTAGCTCGAGTCGTTTTGGGGGTCAGGGTGATTTTTTATATCCATGGATTCGAAGAACGAGGTCGGTCAGCCCGGGCATGTCATCGGGCACATGCTTGGCCAAGCAAATGAAGTACACCGGATCATCGAGCCCACCTTGCGGTCCATGAAGTTCCAAGACTCCTTTGTGCACAAGAAAATCTATTCTGCCGAGAAAATCTCCCTCGTCGAAGCCGCGCGCATACATCAGAAATTCTCGAACAAAGGAAGAGAGTTTCCTCGTGTGCCGCTCTGCAGCTTGGAGAATCTCAATATCCAATTGCATCCTACGAAAATGATTCAACAATATATGTCCTCCGAAATGCACGTACTGTTTACTAAGGTAACAAATGAACACAGAAAGTGCAATCGCACCCTAGATATCTTTCCCTTGAACATTTGCTACTAGTAGCAAATGTTCCGTCTACAAAGTTGGTGATGTGTTCTGCTGTTTCCTGTTTGAAATAAAAAGACCACCTGAGGTGGCCTTGAAGCAAACTGCGTGCGAGTGCGGACAGTTTGCGTAGTACTATGCACGTGATGTTTTCGACGATCGCCCAGATCTGGGTCATAAAGGCTGCTTTGTGGGCAGCGAGTCGATGACGGCCGTCTTTTACGGCATAGGTGCCGTCTTGCATCCGGTTTACGCGGATCGGCGGAATATCTTCACCGGTTTCGAGTGCATAGCGCAGCTCTTCGACGCGGTGCGGACAAACTCCTCGACGTTTTTTGGTTGTGGTACGAATGTGCTCCATTGCAAGGAGCATCAGCTTGGGCATGATGATCTCCTGCGTTGTTCTTTGTTCAGAATAGCCATTTGGTCGCTGAAGTCAATTTCGCGTATGCGCCATGCAATAGAAGAGCGCCACGGTGTACGTGACGCTCGTGCACTAGGCGTGCTGCTGCTTCTCTCGTTTGCGCTCTTTGCGTTTCTCGGCCTTCGAAAGGCTGCTCGTGTCCTTCCGGGTAAGAAGTTCGTTTTTCTTGCGCTCCGCGCCGGCGATAGCAGGATCCACCCTCCTGTTGGACCATCCGTTCTCGGTGAGGACACGCTCGGTCGGAGCAAAGTGCTTCTCAACGAGGATCGCCCCTCCCATTTTCTTGTCGAGTGCGAGGATCCCCTTGGTCACGTTGTTGGATCTGTTGCCCCGTGCATCGTTGCAGGTTTGCACGATCAGTGACCGCATGGCGGAAGAGAAGTTGGGGTCCTTCAGCTCGCGTGCAACGAGATCGACAGCGTCCGGATGTGACAAGCTGTTCACGATCTTGTCGACGGTATGTTGCGGGTTTTTCCCCCAAAAGAAACCGGCTCCGGTTGTGCGAGTGGTGTCATTTTCGTATTCCCGCCAGCGGGAAAGGGGAATGTTCAGTTCGATCAGTTTGAGCATCAGGCTCATATGCATCCTCCATAAAAAGTGCAATTGGATGGATTATAGCACTTTAATAAAATAAAGTCAAATAGCTCAACTTGGCTTTATTCAAAGTGCGAATGAGTCCTCTTTTCAAGGATATTTGTGAGCAGGGGGTAGTTTTTAAGCGTAATATCTTCGCCAAGAATACGCTTCGCTTCCTCTCGTGCCGCCTCGACCATTTTAATGTTTTTGATCGCTTCCATGCCGATGTCGGAGATGCCCCATTGTTTACCGCCCCCGAGCTCACCAGCGCCACGCAGCGCAAGGTCCATTTCAGAAAGTTCAAAACCGTTCTTTGCGGTGACGAGTGCCTTGAGACGCTCAAATGTTTTCTCACCTTTCGTTTCTGAAAAAAGATAGCAATATGCTTGGTGTGTACTACGAATCACTCTGCCGCGCAGTTGATGCAGTTGTGCGAGTCCGAATCGTTCCGCACCCTCTATTACGATCACGGTGGCATTGGGGACATTCACTCCCACTTCAACAACGGATGTCGCACAGAGAATATGTGTTTCGCCCGACGCAAAGCGTTCCATCACGGCATCTTTTTCAGCAGGTTTCATTTTACTGTGAAGCACCTCGATCTCGTATTCGGGAAATACTTTTTCTTTGAGACGTTTCGCTTCCTCCTTTACCGATTTGGCGATGAGCGCCTGTTCTTTCTCGGGGTCAGGTTCATCGATACGCGGACAGATGATATAGAGTTGGCGTCCTTCACGAAGCAGTGTGCGAATTTTTTCATACGTTGCTTCACGTTTTCCGACAGGGACTATTTCGGTGAGCACCGGTTTCCTGCCCATCGGCATTTGGTCGAGCAGCGTGAGGTCAAGATCACCATAGAGGGTAAGTGCAAGCGTGCGGGGGATCGGAGTAGCAGTCATGCTTAAGAAATGTGGTACCCTCCCGTCTTTTTGTACGAGCTTTGCGCGCTGCTTGGTCCCGAAACGGTGTTGCTCGTCGATAATGACATATGCCAAATGCTTGAATTGCACTGACTTTTGGATAAGTGCATGTGTACCGATGACAATTGGTATCTCGCCATTTGCAACCCACTTCAAAAATTGTGTTCGTGAAATGTCCGTCCAGCCTTCAGGGTCGACTTTGGAGGGGAACTTTTTGCAGCCCGATCCAGTGATAAGACCGATGTTCATTCCTGTGCCGACAAAGTATTTGATGAATGACTCGAAATGCTGTGACGCAAGTATTTCCGTCGGACACATATAGCCTACCTGTAGTGCTCCATAATTTTGCCCGCTTGGGCGAGTTGTGACTGTTGCATATGTAGTGGCCGCCGCGACGGCGGTCTTTCCGCTTCCAACGTCGCCCTCAAGCAAGCGAAGCATTGCGCGTGACGAAGCAAAATCGGAAAAAATAGTTTTGATTGCACGGTCTTGTGCTTCTGTCATTGGAAAGCCAAGATTTCGGATAAAATCATCAAGGCCCTTCTTCTCTGGCACGATGGTGAATGTGGGATTTTTTTCATAGAGCATCCTGCTCTGCTGCCGTTCGAGCTGGATGAAAAATATTTCCTCAAAAGCGAAACGTTTTCGTGCCGAGAGCGCATGTTTTTCGTCTCTTGGACTATGGATCCACACAAGTGCAGTTGAAAGCGTCGGAAGGTTGTACTGTTTGAGAATATTTTCCGGGATAGGGTCGACGACACTTTCGAGTACACCGCTTCCGAGGACCTTCTGTAGTTTGTGGTAGAACCATGTTGAACTGATCCCCTTGGTTTCGGCATACACCGGAAAGAAGCGCAGGTCATCCTTGGAAACACCGTTGGCAAAAAGCGAAGAACCGATATCACCTGGGAGAGCCGGAACTTTTTCCACCTCGGGATTTATCAAGGTCACCATGCCGCTCTTTTTTTTTACTATTCCCGAGGCGCGAACAAAATCGCCAACCGCAACCATTTTTGCCATGTATGCCCGGTTGAACCACACGAGTTTCATTTTTCCGCTGGGGTCACGCAGTGTCCCTTCGCCCATCGGCACATGACCGCGAAAAGATTTTTTTGTTCCCGTTTTCTCCACTTGCCCGTAGAGCGTCATGCGTTCACCGTCAGTCGCGAGTTCGATCGGAGACGACTTGCCTGCATCAATGTGTCGAAGAGGGAAGTGATAGAGGAGGTCACGTACGGTAAGGAGCCCCAATCGTTCGAGTGCTTTCATTTGTTCGGGAGTGATCCGACCAAGTGTAGCTACGGGGGTATCGGGAGTGAGCGGACTCTTTTGCATAGTCCCAATGATACGCAATAGTCGCGTTTATGTCATTTTGCACTTCATCTCGCGCTTTGTTTTGTTTCTGCTATACTCTCGGCAGACGCGATCTTTACATCTACGAATAAAGGGGCCTATACATGGACCTGATCATCAATTTTCTCGTTAACTTTCTCATCGACGGAGCGCTCGGCCTCTCCTGGTGGAAGCTCATTCTCGTGACGCTTGTGTTTACACACATCACCATCGCTTCCGTGACGATCTATTTGCATCGATGCCAAGCCCACCGCGCACTTAAGCTGCACTGGCTTCCCAGTCATTTCTTTCGGGGCTGGCTCTGGCTTACCACGGGGATGGTGACGAAAGAGTGGGTAGCGATCCACCGCAAGCATCATGCAAAATGTGAAACACCGGAGGATCCGCATTCGCCGCATACACACGGCATCCGCACTGTCTTTTTTGAAGGCAGTGAACTCTATCGCAGCGAAGCAAAGAATGAAGAAACGCTTTCGCGATTTGGTCTGGGTACGCCCAATGATTGGATTGAGCGAAACCTGTACACCAAGCACAGCTGGAAGGGTGT
>OBEQ011510063.1_pt1 | contig 10617 bp, 12 predicted proteins | sample 1670901 | NCBI WGS metagenome assembly OBEQ01 (sample SAMEA104232315, study PRJEB22302) | groundwater metagenome | biome: forest; feature: aquifer; material: groundwater | place: USA | collected 2011-08-07 | depth 5.4 m | reverse complement strand
TTAATTGTTTTAGGTTCTATTCTTTATATCTTTATTAATAAACCTAATCTTTCTTCTTTAAAAAGTTTGATGCCAAGTCCATCAACATCTTCACAAAATAGCTCTGTATCTACAGGTGTTGGTGGTCTTACTGAAAAACAACTTCTTCAAAAATATAATTCCCTAACACAAGATCAGAAAGATTGTGTTAAGAGTGCTGTAGGGGAGCAAAGATTTAATCAAATAATGTCTAGATCTGTTAAGCCTACCCAGGATGATCTACAAAAAGCTCAAAGTTGCATTTAGTTGAGGAGGTGATTTAAGTGGCTGCCAAAAAACGTAAGAAAGCAAAGAAACGAAAGTAAAACGTAGTTTTAGGTATATACTTATAAATTAATGCTTCTTCTTTTTGCTTTTGCCTTTATCTCTGGACTTGTGACTATTTTAGCTCCTTGTATTTGGCCAATACTGCCTATTGTTTTATCAGCATCTAGTAGTGGTGGGAGATTAAAACCTCTAGGTGTAACTTTAGGGATTTGTATTTCTTTTGCGGCATTTTTACTGACAATTTCTTATTTAGTAAAGGTATTTAATATTGATGCAAATGTTTTTAGATTAGTAGCTGTAGTTGTTATTGGTTTTTTAGGCTTGACTTTAGTTATTCCAGAGCTTTCTAAAATTACTGAGGGGTTTGTTAGTAAATTAACTTCTAGTATAGGGGTAAGACCAGAAGGTAATGGGGTTTTTGGTGGATTTATAACAGGATTATCTTTAGGGATAGTTTGGGCGCCTTGTGCTGGACCTATACTTGCAACAATTGCCACTTTGGCTGCAACAGGAAAAGTAAGTTTAGAGTTAGTTTTAGTAACATTTTTTTATATTATTGGTGTGGGAATTCCACTTTTAGTTTTAGGTTATGGAGGACAAAAATTAGTTCAAGAGAGTAGAGTTTTATCTTCTTATACTGGGAGAATTCAACAAGTTTTTGGGGTGATTATGATTTTAACTGCTATAGCTATTTATACTAACTTTGATAAAGTTTTACAGGTTAAATTACTTGATTTAATTCCTCAGTATTCAAGTGCTTTAAATAATTTTGAAAGTAATCCAACTATTAAATCTCAACTTGATTTACTAAAAGGGAATACTCAAAATGCAGTCCAAAAGCCAGGTCTTTTAACAGTTACAGATATGGGGGGGTTGCCAAACTTGGGGAGAGCACCCGAGTTTACTGGAATTACAAAATGGTTAAATCCGGAACAAACTTTAACTATGAAAGACTTAAAAGGTAAGGTAGTGTTGGTGGATTTTTGGACTTATACTTGTATAAATTGTATTAGGACTTTGCCTCATGTAACTGGTTGGTATGATAAATATGGGCCTGGTGGCCCTTTTGCTCCGCAAAATAAAGATTCAGGATTTGTAGTTGTTGGGGTGCATACTCCTGAGTTTGAGTTTGAGAAAGATACCCAAAATGTTTTAAATGCAATTTCTCAATATAAAATTCATTATCCTGTTGCCCAAGATAATAATTATGCAACTTGGAACGCTTATTCAAATCAATATTGGCCAGCAGAGTATTTAATAGATGCTAAAGGAAATATTAGACATACCCATTTTGGAGAAGGGGAATATGATCAAACTGAAAAAGATATCCAGTCTTTACTTAAGGAAGCAAATAAATCTGTTAGTCCAGGAACTTTAAATATTCCAGATCAAACACCAGGGGGACAAATGAGTCCTGAAACTTATATTGGATCAAGCAGAGATCAATATATTTATCCTGATGGCCAAGTTCAAGATGGTACCAAAACTTTTTCTTTAGCAAATAATATTCCTGTGAACAGATTTTCTTTAGGTGGACAGTGGATGATAGATAAAGAGGAGGGGATATCTGGTCAAGGTGCCGTACTTGATTACAATTTTCTAGCTAATAAAGTTTTTTTGGTTATCCATCCTCCAGAGGGGCAAGTTGCTAAAGTTAAAGTAATGTTAGATGGGAAAGAAATTGATCAAACAAATGCTGGGGATGATGTGAAAGATGGGGTTGTTACTGTTGATACCCCAAGGCTTTATAATTTAATTAATCTGCAAGGTAAAAAAGGAACTCACTTACTTCATCTAGAGTTCCAAACTCCTGGTATTCAAGTATTTGCGTTTACCTTCGGTTAAAACCTATGAGGGTTTTCTGCGTGTAACTAATGTAGCTGTTCTTCTTACAGCTTTAGCCCCAAGTTCCACTACACCTTCTGCAGTAGCAGATAATATCATGGCTCCGGCTAATACACCTAAAAAGGGGTTAGTTCTTATTAGGTGTATAAACATACGCCTTGAGCTATCAAAGGGAGAAGGTCTAGATTCTTGCTGGTATATACCTCTTTCAGTCATACCTATAGTATATCACCTCATGTCAAGTTAATTTACTTTTTTAATACTTGAAAGCGTGATAATATCACACTCCCGGTGTGTGATATTGATTTGAGCTCTTTTATACTTGTATAGATTTGGTGTATTTTACAAACTATGAAAATTAAATTTTCAGAGCATGCTAAAGAACAGCTTAGGGAGAGAAAAATAGCTAGAAGGTTGATTATCCAGACTGTTAATGATCCAGAAAGTAAACAAAAAAGTTTTAGGAAACGTTTGTTGTTAAGGCGAAGTTTTGGTGGTAAAATACTTGAGGTAGTGACAGTTAAAGAGCTAGATCATTTAGTTATTGTGACAGAGTATTTTTTAGAAGGGAAAAATTAAGATGAAAATTACTTATGATAAAAAAATTGATGCTATGTATATTAAATTAAGAGATGGTCACTATGATCATAGTAAGAAAATCTCTGATGATATTTTAGTGGATGTTTCTAAAAAAGGAGAGGTTTTAGGGGTAGAGATTTTAGATGCTAAAGAAAATATTGGTACTATTAATCCTGAGAGATTAAATGTAGAAGTGTCTGTGGCTAATTCCTGATAAGTTCAAACCCCTGGGACTCAAGTGTTTGCGTTTACATTTGGTTAAGAGTCTGGTGGAGAGAATTTATTGGCTGGTACACAATCAGCCTGACTTACAGAAGCAGATAATCTACTTGCTCGAAAGGGATTAAGTGAATTAGGATAGGTTGAATCGGTAATATCGCGAAATAAATAGATCTGACAGTCAACCATAATCTCATTTAATCCCTCATAAGCTCCTGTACTGGTAGGAAATATCCCTAGAGCTCTGGTTCTAGATTCAATTCGATATTGGTTGTTTCCAGGAAACCATTCAATTTTATAATTATCTTTTTCTAAGCTTCTATATGCCACAGGATTACTAAGAGGCCACTGTGGACTACTTGCTTCTGGTCCTCTTCTACCTCCACCTCCGTCGCTACCTCCTGCATACACAGCAGGAGCACCAGTTGCAAATAATGCAGCTCCAGCAATGGTTGTAATCTTCAAAGCTTTTAGCCAACGTTCAACCATAGATTATTACGCTATCAAATTATTATTAACAAGAGGTAATGATCTTATAAGAGTTTAGTTATAGATGGTTTTAATACTTGAAAGTTAAAATATCTGAGATAAAATAAAAGTGTGAAAGTTTTAGATTCAATAATTAATTTTCTTCCCTCTTTTGAGGTTTATGCACATTGTGATATTCCATGTGGGATTTATGATCCAAAGGGAGCACAGATTGCAGCAGCAACTGTGCTTAAGATGGTACAAAAAATTAAAGAATTACCTCAAAACTCTGAACTCTCAACTCTGAACTCACTGACCAGGATGGTGATGGTTAAGGAGGAGCATGGAAGAATTTGTAAAAATGAACTATTTATTTTGTGGGCAGATTATTTTAAACCAGAGCATTTAGAAAAATTCCCAGATTTACATGATAAATTTTGGAAGGCAGTTAAACTTGTTTCTAAAAATAAACAAAGTGTGGATGAAGATTTAGCTAATGAATTAGTAAAAGCTGTTGATGAGATTGCTGAGATGTTTGAGCAAAGTAAGCAAAAGTAAGTTTGACAATCACTGTTCATTTATAAGTATAATTACTTAATGCCCAAATATTTAAAAAATGAGGATGGAGCTGCGTCCTTAGTAGTACTTCTTGCATTTATTGCTCTTTTAGTTTTCCTTTTGATAACTAATACATTTAATTTTAAAGATACATTATTTAGTGTCTTATTTCCTAAACCTCATTCTCATGCAGCTACCCCAGTTTTTGAATCGGTCAATAATGGCTATGGAACTTTTAAAGCTGGTAATTGGCCTGGGAGTAATTGGAGGCCTTATTCAGATAACTCTCCTTTTAACCAAATATTACCTGCAAGCCCTAAACTTGATCCAAATTCCGCAGCTATTGTCTCAAGAATGTTTGCCGGAAAACCAAACCAAATAGCAGTTGGAACCTCAACTGTAAATGCAAAGGATTATGATCACCCCCTTTATTTTTCTCAACCAACAGACCCAGTTTATACGATTGCTTGTACTCAATATGGAACTAACTGTGCAATCAAAGGTGCTCAAGTCAGAATCCCGGTTGGAGCTAAACCTGCTAATGGGTCTGATAGACATATGACTATTATTGATCAATCAACTGGAGTGGAATGGGATTTTTGGCAAGCTGATATTCCATCAGGAATTGGTGGACCATTAAGTATTTCCTGGGGTGGCAAAACAGATATTAAAGGTAGTGGTATTACTGGTGATGCTACTGCTGCCTTATTTGGTTTAGCAGCAGGGAATGTTAGAGCAAAGGAATGGGAGAATGGGGAGATTGATCACGCCCTTTTTATAACTTTAAGCTGTGATAACGGTCAGATAGTTTTTCCAGCGACTGGACATGGTCTTAAATGTTCTGATGTAACTAATTCTGCTCCTATGGGTGCTAGATTTTATTTGGATATGACTGATGATGAGATTAATGCACTGAGTGAACCAAGTTGGTTAAAAACAATACATAAAACTATGGCTCATTATGGTATGTATTTTGGAGATACTGCTGGAGCAAATGCTACATGGCAGTTTAAAACAGAATCTGGTGCAACTTATACCAGTTTTGGTTACTCTGATCCTTATATAGCTTTTGCACAAAAAGTCGGAGCACAACCTTGGGCAGGGTATTATTTATTTCATATTGAAGGAATAGATTATGCAAATAAGTTAAAGATGGTTGATCCTTGTGTGACTCAAGTAGGTACAGCTGATTGTTTACCACCAGCTTCCCCAATGCCTTTACCTTCTTCTCCAGGCACTGTTTCTTCAGGAGTAAATCTAGTTAAAAACCCAGGTTGTGAAATAGATACTTCAAATTGGGGTGGGTATCAAGCTAGTTTAAGTAGAAATACAAATTTTGCTCACTCAGGAGTAGCATCTTGTCAAGTTAGTTTATCCACAGGAAATGTTGATACTATGGATGATTCTCCAGATAGTGTTAGTTATCCAAAACAGGGAGATACTTATACAGCTACAGCTTGGGTAAGATCTGACAATGCTGTAGGAAAGCCTGTTTATCTATATATTAGACAAAGAGGTGGAACTAAAGCAACTTCAAATGCAAGGAGTTCTGTTGTTTATCTTTCAACTAGTTGGCTGCCACTTAAAGCTCAAGCAGTGGTTGATGCTCCTGATAGAACTAGTTTAGATGTTTATATTGAGCAAGACTCAGGAGTTTCAAGAAACTCTTTTCAGGTTGATGATATTAGTTTAGTAAATGGCAGTGGTGTTACACCTTAAATTTTTCTTTAAATATTCGCCAGTTTTAAAATTTAAAGTTTTAGAAGAGAGCATGATTCCAAGTTTATACCCTGGGGATTTTGTTTTGGTGGAGAGGATTAGTTATCTATTAGGAGATCCTAAGGTTGGAGATTTGGTAGTTTTACTTCCACCTCGGGGGTGGAACAAGAAAAAATTGTTGATCAAAAAAATACAAAAAGTCCGCGATCGCGTATATTTTGTAGTAGGCGAAAATCAGAAAAAAAGTATAGATAGCAGACATTTTGGTTTAATAAGCAAAAAAGATATAGTTGGTAAGGTCTTTTATGTTAGCAGAAAAATCTCTTGACAAGTCAGTACATTGTCAGTACAATATAAATATGTTAACACAAAAATTATATAGAAATGGTAATTCTGTAGCAGTTACTATTCCTAAGGAATATTTGCAGGAACTTAATTTAAAGGAAGGTTCTCTAGTTGTAGTGGAAAAACATGGTAATGAACTAGTAGTAACTTCTAAGGATAAAGTAGTGGTGTCAGGTGTTGATCCAAGGTTTGTGAAGATAGTTGATGAGTTTATTGTGGAGCATAGAGATGTACTAGAAGAACTCTCTAAAAGGTGACTACTAAGAAAATCCATTTCTTAAATGTTGCCCAAGTTTTGTTAATCCACGATCAGATGGTCCGGAAATTTGGTGGATCTTTTGGAGTTAGAGATTTGGGATTAATTGAGTCAGCTGTAGCTAGGCCTCAAGCAACTTTTTCTAGTGAGTATCTATACAAAACTATTTTTGATAAAGCAGCAGCTTTGCTTCAATCTCTTCTAAAGAATCATCCTTTTATAGATGGAAACAAGAGAACAGCATTAACTTCTGCAGGAGTATTTTTAAGATTAAATGGGTTTAAATTGCAAAACAATCATCAAGAAGAAGTAGAATTTGCTGTAAATGTAGATAATGAGCACTTACCAGTTGAGCAAATTTCCAAGTGGTTAAAAAAGCATGCTGTTAAAATTCCTCATTAATTTATGCCAATTTTTAAAACTATTGCTAAAGATAAATTTGCTCGTGCTGGTGTTTTAAGTACGCCACATGGGGATATAGAGACTCCTGTTTTTATGCCAGTGGGAACTCAGGCTTCTGTAAAATCATTAACACCAGATGACTTAAAAGAAGTCGGGGCGCAAATTATTTTAGCTAATACTTACCATTTATATTTAAGGCCTGGGGAAAAATTAATTAAAAAATTAGGTGGACTGCATGAATTTATGAATTGGGATAAACCTATTTTGACCGATTCAGGAGGGTTTCAAGTTATGTCACTAATGAATAAAAAATTTAATACTGCAATTGTTGATTCTACCGAAGTATCTGTTGTGATTGATGAAGATGGAGTTACTTTTACCTCGCATTTAGACGGATCGAAACATAAATTTACGCCGGAAAGATCAATTAAAATTCAGCATGATTTAGGGGCGGATATTATTATGGCTTTTGATGAAGTAGCAGCGGATCATGTGGGTAGAGAATACTCAGAGATTGCTTTAGAGAGAACTCATAGATGGGCTGAAAGATGTTTAAAAGAGCACAAGAAGTTAGGTGGAAAACAATTATTATTTGGAATTGTTCAGGGTTCTGTTTATGAGGATTTAAGAAAAAAAGGGGGTGAGTTTATCTCTAGTTTAGATTTTGATGGGATAGCTTTAGGAGGTGAATCAGTTGGCTATAATAACAAGGCTACAAAAGAAATAATGGGTTGGGTAAATGAGATTTTACCAGAGGATAAGCCTCATTATGCAATGGGAGTTGGGGAAGTAGAGACAATTTTTTATGTGGTTGAAGGGGGAGTGGATATGTTTGACTGTGTATCTCCAACAAGAAGAGCGAGAAATGGCTCTTTGTATATTAGTCCAAAAAATGGAGGAAAAATTAAAAACAATTTTCAATTTTCAATTTCCAATTCTCAATTTAAATTAGATAAAAAACCAATTGATCCGGGGTGTGTTTGTTATACTTGTCAGAATTTTTCTCGAGCTTATTTGCGTCATTTATTTTTTGCCAAGGAGCTTTTATATCATCGTCTTGCAACAATCCATAATATTTATTTTATGACGAGTTTAGTGAAAGAAATTAGAGAATCAATATTAGATAAGAAATTTAATAGAGTTAAGAATAAATGGTTGAGTTGATTTAAAAGCCCCCTTCCAATTTGGGCAAGGGGGCTTTTTGTTACTTATTCCAATCTCTTTTTAAGGAGCTGGATTAAGAGTGTTTGACGAACCATCTACACTAACAGTTACACTTTGATCTGAAGTACCAGTATGTATTGATACTGAGCCACCAGTATTACTGTTAGCGTTATTACCTCCAGAATTGCTGGATGTAGTTACAGTATTTGATACTGAGGTAGTGTTAGATTGAGTAACAGTAGATGAATTGCTGTTACTTATTTTTATCCTGTTTGTAGAGTTAGCTCCATTTCCAGAGATAGTGGCACTATTTGTAGCGGGTGTACAACCACAACCTGGATCAGTTGCTGTATTGGTACTCCCACCTACAGATACATCCACAGTCTGAGTTGAAGCTCCTGTGGTAGTAGAAACACTACCAGGGCCAGTATTACTATTGGCATTGTTATTGCCGCTAGTTGAAGTGGCAGAAACGCTGTTTGAGATTGTGGAGTTGTTAGTTTGGGTAACAGTTTTGGAATTATGGTTTCTAATTCTGACTCTGTTATTTGATCCTGCACCGTTTCCAGTTATGCTCACAGTTGAGTCAGCAAAAGCAGCTGGTGCTAGTAATGTCGCGATTAATGAGCCAGCAGCTAAAGCTGTTGTAATTTTATAGCCTAATTTCATATTGTAATGTCACCTCCTTTCATTTTTAACCCATAAAAAAACCAACCTTTGGGGTTGGCTTAAATTATGTAGTTGTAAAACCTAATTGTTGGGCAGCACATATTATTAAAACACTTCGCCTAATCCTAAAGGATAGAATAAAAGTCGTCAATATATCTCAAATAGATAAAAGTAAATCAAAATAAATTGTTTAATTTAGCTTTGGAATGGACTTTGCAAGTAATCAGTAAGGCTTTAGTAAAGATTATAACTAATTTGTGTTATAAGATAGAAGTTAATTATAGCTTAACTCCTTCTTGACAAGATAATATATAATTTGGTATCTTTCTTCTTAAGTTAAATTGCAAATAATGCTAGGCGTACAAGGGAGTACGCTTAGTTTTTTGATGTTATTAGAAAACCTATAACATCAGTAGCCATCTACTTATGTCAGATCAAAGCCTAAGTTACATTAACGGACGAGTTTATTGGGGAAAAAATAAGTCATTACCTAAGCAGCTTGATTTAATTAGACTCCAAAAAGATTCATATAAACAATTTTTACAAGAAGGAATTGGGGAAATTTTAAAAGAAGTTACACCAGTTGTAGATTTTACAGGTAAAAATTGGCAACTTGAGTTTGGAGAATATAGTTTCAACAAACCAAAACTTACCCCAGAGCAGTGTATTGTTAAAGGTGTTTCTTATGATGCACCACTTCGTGTTAAGGTTACCCTAACTAATTTACAAACTAATCAAAAATATGTTCAAGAAGCCTTTTTAGGTGATATTCCCCAGATGACCGAGAAGGGAACCTTTATTATTAATGGAATAGAGCGAGCAATAGTTTCTCAAATCGTCCGTTCACCGGGCGTATTTTTTTCTGCAAACGATGATCCAATAACTGGAAGACGACTTTATGGAGCAGAACTTAGACCATCTCATGGATCATGGCTGGAGTTTTCTATCTCAAGATCAGATGTTTTGACTGTAAAAATTGATAGAAGAAGAAAGTTTGCTGCAACCACTCTACTTAGAGCCCTTGGCTTTTTGGAAGAAGAGATTTTAGAGCAGTTAAAAGACATAGATACAAATCCAGACCATCAATTTTTAGCAGCAACATTAAATAAGGATTTAACAAAAAGTACTGATGAAGCTTTGCTTGAGATCTTTAGAAAAATGAGGCCTGGGGATCCAGTTGTTTTAGATACTGCTAAATCTTTGCTTGAGAATATGTTTTTTAACTCTAGACGTTATAATTTAACTAGGGTTGGAAGATTTAAAATTAATAAAAGATTGGGGCTTGATATTCCAAATACACCAGAAAACTGGGTATTAACTAAACAAGATATTATTGCAACTTTAAAATATTTAATTAATTTAGCAAATGGGAATGGCAGAATTGATGATATTGATCATTTATCCAATAGAAGAGTTAGATGTGTGGGGGAATTAGTTGCACAAAATGCATTTTATGTGGGATTACTTAGGCTGGAGAGAGTTATTAGAGAAAGAATGAGTTTACTTGCATTAGATCAAGAGATCTCTGCAGCAGGTTTAGTTAATGCCAGACCTGTTATTGCCGCTATTAATGAATTCTTTAGATCATCTCAACTTTCTCAAATATTAGATCAAACTAACCCTTTGTCAGAGGTTGATCATTTAAGAAGGCTTTCTGTTATGGGAACAGGTGGGATAGCTCGTGATAGAGCCAGCTTTTCAATTCGGGATATTAATCACTCTCAATATGGGAGAATTGATCCTGTTAGATCTCCTGAGGGACAAAATATTGGGTTGGTTACCTACCTAGCTTTATATGCTCAAATTAATCAGTATGGATTTTTAGAAACCCCTTATAGAAAAGTAGTTTCAGAAAAAGGTAAAGCTAAAGTTACAAATGAAATTATTTATTTATCAGCTGATGATGAAGAGGATATGTATATTACTGAGGCGACAGTTGATATTGATAGTAATGGATATATAACTCAACCTCGTGTTCCTGTACGTTTCCAGGGAAGCTTTTTTGAGGCAGATTCCAAATTAGTTAATTTAATAGATATTAGTCCTCAGCAAATTGTTGGAACCAGCGCTTCTTTAATTCCATTTTT
>OBEQ011956887.1_pt1 | contig 10618 bp, 11 predicted proteins | sample 1670901 | NCBI WGS metagenome assembly OBEQ01 (sample SAMEA104232315, study PRJEB22302) | groundwater metagenome | biome: forest; feature: aquifer; material: groundwater | place: USA | collected 2011-08-07 | depth 5.4 m | reverse complement strand
GACCGACAGCGGCGGCCGTAACGGAGCCGACCGAGGCTCTCGCTCGCGAGATCCCCGCTCTCGACATCCTGTGAGCGGTCGAACGACCATGTGCCAGCGTGTCGCATGGATGCCTGGTGTGCGGTCGGAGAGGAGGCCATCATTGTCGTCGAAGTCGCCGCCGTGCCACACAAGGCCAATGCCGAGAAGCGAGCGACGGCCCTTGGTGCGAAGCCCCGGATCACCAACTGGCGAGTATGACCGGGCGCTGCGCCAGTTCTCGGTGGGCAGCGGGGTCGAGGTTTTTCGCTGACTTCCGGGACACTGTTCGCGTTCCACAAGCTGCCGCTGGTGATGTACCTGGCGGCGATCCTGATCTTCGTCAATGAGGTGATGGGCAAGAGCGCGCTGGCGCTGTCCCGTGACCTGGGCGTCCAGTACAAGACCGCCTTCGTGCTGGCGCACAAGATCCGCGAGGCGATGGCGGCGGAGATCAAGGGGACGATGGTCGGTGGTGACGGCAGGACAGCCGAGATCGATGGCGCGTATTTCGGCGGCCATGTCCGGCCGGAGAACGTGAAGTCGCACCGCAAGGATCGGCGCCGGTCGGAAAAACCAGACCGGTAAACGCCGCTGTGTCGTCACCATCCGGGAGCGGAACGGCCGCACCATTACAGGCGTGTTCCCCTCGGAAGACGCCGCCGTCAAGTTCATCAAGAAGCAGATCGCTCAAGGCACCGCGGTTCACGCCGACGAAGCACCTGCGTGGAACCCCTTGCATGCCCATTTCGAGATGCACCGGATCAATCGCGAGCGGGCGTTGTCTCCCATCCGGCTTCGGGATGTACCGTCGTCGGGAGGGTTGTGCCCGATACGCCCCCCGCTGGACCCGGTCATGCAGCCCCCCTGAGATTCCTCTCAAGATCCGCTTCGTAGTCCTGCCATGTCAGACCGTCCACACCCGGTGCGGTGTCCCGCTTGAGTTCGAAGAACACCAACCGAAGCAGGGCGAGGCTGATATGGTGGAAAAGCGTGGTGAACCGCTCCTTCACTCGTTGCTTTGCGGCTTGCCGTATGCGGCCCAGCGCCTGTGACACGCTTTCCCGGTCCTGTGCCCGGGTGCTTTGCCGTTCTGCATTCCCCTTGGCCTCCGCCCTTGGCTCCGCCGCCGGTAGCCCGGCTTTGTTCGTCGGCTTCATCGCTACTACGGCGGAGTCTGACTTCTCGCGTCCGTGCGTCATCGGCTACCGCTCCCCACCTTCCCAATGCGGACCGGTCGGCGACAGCGCCGTCGGTCAGACGCGAGATCTCCCGGTTCCCGAGCAAGGAGCGTCTGCACATGCCAGGGTCTCCGACCACGCCGGGCCGGGCAGGCGCTCGCGGTAGCGCACCTGCTTGTGTTGCCTTCCACCCAGTTAGAGCGTGATCCGATCAAGTTGGATCACGCTCCAGCCGCCATTGAGGCGGCGGCCAAGCGCGGAGCGCGCCCGGCGAGGGCTGAACAAGAAGAGCGTTTTTCGACTTGGTCGGAAAACGCTCTAACGGCGTCGGCACCCGGGATAACCTGACTTTCGCGGCTCAATAGCTAATGCACTCCCCTGCCGACGCTTCACGCGGGGATCGCCGCGCGGGACAAGATCATCGAGAGCCTGCTGGCGCGTGTGGCGGAATTGGAGCGGCGGCTCGGTCTGAACAGCTCCAACAGCGGCAAACCGCCGTCCAGCGATGGGCTGAAGAAGCCGCCTCGGCCGTCCTCATTGCCAAGCTGACAACCGCCTGACAGCCCCGCTACCTGGGCAGTTACAAAATATTCCGGTGGAATATTTTTAGAATATTTATAAACTGCTATTCCACAGGAATAACCCACTGCTCCCCAGACAACAGCGCGTCAATAGCGTCCCGCAAGGCCCGTAGCCGTTCACGCTGGTCATCGGTGAGCCCGTCGGGAGCACATTTTTCAATGCGAGCGCCCAGCCCCGCGATGGCCCGCGACATAAGGTCGCCCTTGGCAGCACGCCGCCTCGGTGAAGCATCCGCTTCGCCGTCCTCCGCCATCGTCGCACCATCCGATGCCTCAATGGCGGTGCCGCCCTTGATGCTCAACCACAGAGCCTCCTGCTGCGCCGCCTCGGTCACTGCCAAGCGGTACAATGCCGCCCGGGTCACCTCCGGCAACAGTGCGGCCTCGTCAAGCAGACTCGTCGGTAGAGTGAGAAGGCGCATCAGCTTGGAGATTTCGCCTTGGCTCTTGCCGATTGCCGCCGCCAGTTCCTCTTGGGTATAACGATGGCGCTCGGCCAGCCGCTCCACGGCCCGAGCCAGATCGACAGGGTGGAGATCCTGGCGCTGGACGTTTTCGATCAGCGCGGCCTCGTCGGGATCACGTCCGGTCACCACCGCGGCGATTTTCGGTTGCCCCAGCGCCTTGACCGCCCGCCAGCGTCGCTCGCCAGCAACGATCACCCATTGCCGCCCGTCCCCGCCCGGCTCGGCGGCGCGCACCAGGATCGGCTGCAGCAGCCCGATGCGGGCAATGCTGGCCGCCAGCTCCTCCTGATTGCGCGCGTCGATACTGCGGCGCGGTTGCTGGGGATTGGCCGAGATATCGTCGATGGCAATGAAGCTGATGCGCGGCGCGTCGGCCGGTAGCCCGTACATGCTCTGGCCCAATCCACCGCCGGGAACGGCCAGACCAGCCGACAGGGCGGAAACCGCGGCCCCCATGGTCCGCTCGGGCGGGCGCCTAGCCATGCATCGCCTCCCGCTTCAGCCGGGCAATCTCTACCAGCCGCTCGGCCACCACACCATAGGACTCCAGCCCCTTCGCTTCCGGCACCATCTCGAAGGCAATGCGCTGAGCATCCACCGAGGTCGGATAGGCGGTGGTCTGTGGTACCGGCGGAAACACGGTATAGGTCTGGCCGTACTGGTTTTCGATGTACTCAAACCAGTACTGGTCGGTGCGGTTGCGGGCCTTGAACATGGTGGGCAGGATGCCGAGCACCCGCAGATCAGGATTGGCGGCGGCGGCGATCAACTCGATATGGGACAACAGCAAGGGAATGCCGGTTACCGACAAGGCCTCGGTCTGAGTCGGGATCAGCACCCAGTCAACGAAGAACAGGGCGTTGGTGGTGGCGATGGACATGGATGGCGGGCAATCAATGATGATGAAACGATAGCGATCGAGCACCGGCTTCAGTGTGCGCGCCAGCAGACGTTCCCGCTCGATGGCAGACACCGCTTCGATCTCGAAGCGGGCCATGAACTGGCCGTTGCCCAGCACATCAAGGCCCTTGGCGTCCTTGACCGGATGGATTGCGTCGATGACCGGCTTGCCGTGCAACATGGCGTGATAAAGGGTGTGACCGGTAGCATCATTGTCGATGGGGCTCTGACCCACCGAAATGGTGGCGTTGCACTGCTGATCCAGGTCCACGACAAGAGTGGGATTGCCGGCTGCGGCCAAGGCGTAGCCCAGATTGAGGGAACTGGTGGTCTTGCCGACACCTCCCTTCTGATTGGCGACGGCAATACACAAGGTGCGGGTGACCACCTCAGGGGTCCGCATGCATAGGGCGACCAGGGACGGCACGTCCTCCTTGCCGGACTCCCATTTGCTGACTCGGGCCTTGTCGAAGCGCCGACCCAGCTTGTCGTTGAGCAGATCCGCCAAGCCCTGCTGGCTCAGCCCCAGGCGGGCTCGTTCCTCCTTGAGATGTTCGGGCGCCATCGCCACCATTCGTCTGCTCCGATGCCGGGGGGTAGTTGGTGAAACTATCTACCCCAGACGGCAATTTTGTCAAGAACCGAAACCCGGCTTTTCCTTGGCAGCCAACCGCGGTCCAAGGAACACCCGGAAAAACAGATCGGACACATAGCGGCCGGCCAAGCCGTCGCGCTCGTACTCCTCGGCAGTGACCCGGCCCCAGCCAGGCGGCGGCCGCTCGAGGAACTCCTTGACGAGCCGGGCCCTGTCCGACGCGGGCAGGGCGTCGTAGCGGGCACGCCGCTCGGCGATGACAACATGGCGCCGTTCGTCCTCGGCCCGCCGCTCCTCGCGGCGGACCACCTCGGCCGCCACCTGCTCGCGCAGGTCGGCGCCGTAGTCGTCGCGCACAGCACGGATCACGTAGCCCTTGCCATAGTCCTTGCCGGTGCGCACTTTCTGCTGGCGCACATACGCCAGCGCCGCCTCGATCTGCTCGACCGCCACGTCGCCGCACAGGGCGGCGGAGTCTCGCTGGGTTAGCCCAAATTCTTCCATGAGAACCGCCATCACCGATGCCTGCGCCGCCGCAACCGGCGCGGCGCTGGCGGCATGATCGCCGGGCACGCAGTCGCCGGCCAGGCAGGCCCTCATATAGGCGGTGCGACTGCGCGGCTTGTAGCCGGCGGCGATATCGGCATCCACCTGAGCGACGATCGCCTCGACGGCGTCGAGGCCGCGCTGGTCGATGACGTCGGCGGCCACCGTGCGGCTGATCTTGTAGTCGGACAGCCGCTTGAGCACCTGCTCACGCTCCATGCCGGTCCGCTTGGCTTGCAGCGCCCGCTCCAGCAGCTTAGGCAGCTTGTCGCCGGTGGCCAGGTCGAGCTGCAGTTGGAATTCCCGCTTGCGGGTGGCGGTGAATTCCAGGGCATAGACGGCCTTACCCTTGCGCAGAGGCTTAACCTCGATGGCGAATTCCGAACGCTGGTTCACTTCCTCGATATTGGGTTTGAGGATGTATTTGTTGAAATCGCCGAACACCGGATAGCCGTCGACCCCCAGCAGCGTGCGCAGGAATTCCACCGTGTAGATCTGGGCGATGCCGTTGGCTCCAGCCTGCTTTTGGAACAGACTCTGGAACACCTCATAGAGGCGGAACGAATAGGGCCTCTCGAACTGGCGTTGCATCAGCACATGGACATTGGTCAGCGAGCGGCGAGCGCGGATGATATCGTGGATGGGGTCGCTGAGCTTGTAAAGAATGTAGCCGCGCTCCGGATCGACAGTGCCGTCACTGCGGCTGCGATAGGCTGCCTTCTGCAGGAAGGGGACGATGACGTTGAGGCGGTCGGGCTGGTCGGACTTTTTGTCACCGTCCTCGCTGTCCAACAACTCGCCCCATTTGATCTTGATGGAGACCAGCTCGTCGAGCACTTTTTCCAGGAAAGCGGCGTTGTGGCTACGCTCGGCGCCAATCAGCAACCGAACGTCTCTGATCGATATGCGGCCTTCCTCGTTGGCCTCGTGGGCATTGATCCGCTCATTGAGCAGGACGGCATTCAGCATGTAGCTGGCCGCTTGGCTGACCAGCTGGGGCGAAAAGATGAGGTCGTCGGGCTTCTCCAGCTGCACCGTCGCCAACTCGTGACTCATCATTCCCTCCCGATGGAATACCGCCAGGGTAAGAGGCAGCCCCCGACCCGTCAACGATTTTATGGAAGACCTCTTCCATGAATGGCGCCCTCGAGTCGCACTTGATGTCATGTGTGAAGGACAACAACGGCACCACCTGGAATCAATGCATTAGGCTAAAACCTTGGTAAGCCGTCATAACTGGCCCGCAGCCCCGGTTCTTCCATAAAAAACCCGCCCGCCGCACTGCATCGCCGAACATCTCAGCCCACCGGCTTCCATGGATAACAGCATCGCTTCCGCCCATAACCTTCCATATTTAGCACATCTGTACCGACGACCCATAAGCTTCCATAGCAAACCCTGCCGTGGCCCACCGGCTTCCATAAATAGCCGCCGCAGCCCACATCCTTCCATGATAAGAAACCCCATATCCTTCCATAGCAATTCCGTGCTAAGCCCAATAACTTCCAAGTTAATTCTGGAATTGCCCATATTTTTCCATATTAAGCGATGGTCCAACCGGCTGTTGCGGCGAGTCCCGATGGCTCGGCGGAGCGCCCTGAGAGATGTGTGTTTACTGGATATAATTTATAAGCAATTCACGACTCTCTGCAATCGTCGTCAGTGCCGGTGCCCGGCTGGACACGGGCTCGGTGGCTTATCGCGATGCGTCAAGTAACGCTTGAATCGATTGTGTCGCTGGTGTATGTTACTCGTTAATATTGATCTAGTGGTCAGAGTAATTTGGACTGAGGGTCGAGCCTTTTGAGCTTGATCGGGCATGCGTATTTCACTGGGTGCACCTCGCGCGGTGATGTCGATGAGGTCATGCGCCACAAGGTGATCCCGCTTCTGGCCGAGTATTTCTTCGAAGACTGGGCGAAGATCGCAGATGTGCTGGGCGATCTGGAACCACATAACGGCCCGACTTCAGGCGGCTTTCTTAAGCGTTCCGTTCTCAAGGCGCCGCCGGGACTCGAAGATGGTGACGCGGTACCTCGCTTCCGTTGGCAAGTGCGGTCCGAGGCTTCGATTATGGGAGGCTCGCCGGCGCACGATCCGCGAATGGGAGCGCATCGGCTACGGATCTGACGACGCCACGATCCCCGAAGCGCAAGCAGACCGCATCGCAGCGGTGGCGCGGGCCTCGATCTTTTCCGGACGCGGCGGCGAAGGGATATTGGAGCACGGGCGCAAGGGGCTGCGCGCGCGTGGTGTGGTCGGCGTCATCGCGACGTCCGGTTGCCAGCTCGAGATCCTGCCGAAGATTGAGGGCGGGGGCGAAGCAGGCGTTACGGACGCCACGTTGCGGAATCGGCTGATCCACATGCTCGCGGTGGTCCACGATTTGCCCATAGAGGCCTGGGCCATGACGCAGCTCGGCTGGCAGCGGGATACGGTACTGGAACTCCTCATCCGTCTTTTCTGCGCCAAGCTTGCTGACGCAGTGCGCCAAGGGATGCCAAGGCACTATCTCGCGCATGCGGACGACCTCCCTGCCTTGCGAGAACGCATGGATGTGACGCGACAGTTCTCCACCCTCGCTGTCTCGCCCCAAAAGCTTGCCTGTCGCTTCGACGCGCTTTCTCCCGACATTGCGCTCAATCAGGTGATGCGCGCGGCAGTCATCAAGCTCTCACGCTTGGCCCATGTACCGGACAACCAGCGCACGCTCCGCGAGTTGAGTTTTGTGTACGCTGACATTGCCGAGGTTCCTGCCAGTGCGCTGCGCTGGGACCAGATCATTCTCGACCGCACAAACCGGCGCTGGCGGAATCTCCTGTCGCTGGCCCGGTTGTTCCTTTTAGATCGGCATCAGCAGACGAGTGCAGGGATGATTGACGGTCATGCACTGCTCTTCGAAATGAACGTCCTGTTCGAGCAATACGTTGCGCGGATCCTCTCCCATGCGCTTGCTGGCACGGGCCTGCTTATCTCGGCACAAGGCGGACACCGCGACTGTGTTTACGAGGGCGACACGGGCCGGTTCCGGACGCGCCCAGACCTGATCATCCGGCAAGACGAACGGATCGTTCTCATTATAGACACAAAGTGGAAGCGCATGGCGCCTTGGATCAACGATCCCAAGCAGGGCGTGAACCAAGCGGATGTATATCATCTGATGGCCTATGGCCAACTCTACGACTGTCCCAATGTCATGCTGCTCTATCCCCACCATGGGGATCTGCCGCCTAATCCAATTCGCCAGCGCTATTCGATCGCCAAGCGAGACTCGGATGAGACCCTATTCGTGGCAACGTTGGATCTCGCTGGCCCGCAGCGCGGCCACAGAACCGCCCTTCGGGAACTGATCAACGAATGCCTGATGATTGCTTCTACGCGGTTTCCGGGCCGGTAGTCCTTCAGATCCATGAAGGTAACGCACCGGGTGCTTTGGGGAGCCCAGTCTGCCGGCCCTGCGACACGCCTCCTGCCACCACTGTAGCCCATAAACACCCATTATCCGCCAGACCTTGGCGCAAAAAGGATCACATCCCCATCAGGTCGACAGCCTCGGCGGCAGCAGCGGCGCGGAGGTCGGTATCCAGGGTCGCCAGCGGCAGACCGCGCCGCATGGCCAATTCCAGGTAGGCGGCATCGTACAGGGTCAACCGATGCCGGCTGGCCAGGCGCAGGGTGATCCCCCATGCCTGCCGGTCGGTGTCCGGATCAACCCGGATCGGCAGGAGGTCGAGGTCGGCCAGGGTGGCATCACGGAACGCGGTGTCGTTGCGCTTCCGCCGCACCCCCATGTCCAGGACGTTGGCAACCTCAAGGCGCCATAATCCTGGTACCCAGGCCCCTTCCAAGGCCAAGCGCTCGAATACGCGGCGAATGGCGTCGGTGGTCTCGTCAGCATAAATCCAGGCGAGCACGGCCGAGCTGTCGAGAACCAGGCTCATGGACGACCGGCATCCCGATCGGCCTTCAGGGCCTCCCAATCGAACCCGGCCTTAAGGCTTTTCGCCCGCGCGCGTAGCCGCTCGACGGCGGCTCGCGCCTGGTCCTGATCGACGCCGCCGGCATTGGGGATCAGACGCGCCACGGGTCTGCCGTGGCGGGTGATGACGATCTCCTCGCCGTGTTCCACGCGGTCCAGCAAGGCACCAAAGGTATTCTTTGCCTCGAAGGCTCCGATCTCCAGCATGACAGCCTCTGCAACAGACTAGCTTGATCCAGCTTACGCGACATGACGTGACCTCTGCCAGATTCGTTTTCACGGTGTGACCAAAGCAAAGGGAGGTGTTCCCATAGCGGGCCCTGTGCGACCGGCAGGCAAGGGCTCGCACAGTCGCGGAGCTGTCGAATTCGCCGAGGATATTCATAGACCCGCCCCAGGATGTCCCTGGCCTGTCCGCCTCCGGGTCTTCGGCCAGCACAGTTCGGCTTCGAAGCCGAGAGTCGCGCCGGTGCCGGTCTTTTTGGCCGGCTGAGCCGGTGCCTTTTTGGGCGGCGCCATGAGTCCCAGAAACACCAAAGAGCGGTGGACTATAACGGGTTGCGCTTCCGTGGCCAACAGCGCCGCCATCAGCGCCGATCGGTGCACTTCCGCCGGCCTGTTCCATTTCCGGTGGATAGGGCCACGCAAATCACGGTATACTTCCGCCGCGTCCGCCCGCGTTGGCGGACAGGCGGCGTGAGCCGGTGTTACCAGCACCGACCCACGCCTGACCATCACCCTGTGTGGAGGACAAGGCCATGGCTACTGCTGACTATATCCCAACGTTCCGGTTTCCAACACCACCGCGTTCGCGTGGTGGTGGCGGCATGACGGTCGGGGGCTGAAGGACGGGCGCCGACGGGTCGGGTTGATCCGGCCCTGGTGACTTCCCGCTACAGCCGCGACAACCCGGCCCGTTCGTATCGCGCCCGTCCGGCCCCCGGCCGGCTCCGCCGGCCTCGTGGTAGATCCACCGGCTCCGCCGGCCATCAGGAAATTCGCCGTGCCCGCCATCTTGCGGCGTGCGGAGGCATGTTTGCGCCTGAACGAAAGGGACTTTCCTTTGACCATCATCCTGCCGCGCCGTCGTCGGCGTCCTCAGACCGCTCCTGCCACCGGCCCCGACCCCGTCGACATCCATGTCGGCGCCCGCGTCAAATTGCGCCGCATCCTGGTAGGGCTATCGCAAAGTCAACTTGGTGAGGCCATCGGTCTGACCTTCCAGCAAATCCAGAAATATGAACGTGCTGGCAACCGCATCTCGGCGTCCATGCTCTATCATATTGCCCAGGTTCTTGACGTGCCGGTCAGCTTCTTTTTCGACGACATGGCCGACGGCCAGCGTCTGCCGGTGGCCCAGCCGGACGATACCATGACCCGCTCGGAATCGGTGGAGCTGATCCGTCACTACTACGGCATCCCCGAGGGGGTGCGTCGGCAGATCCACCATCTGGTCAAGGCGATGGCGCAGCATGACGTTTGAGATCCTCGCCACCATTGCCGGGGAGATCGCCGACCAGGCTGAGGTCGAACGGCTGGCCTATCAGATCCATGCGGTGGTCGCTCGGGCGCAGACCCTCGGCTGTATCGTCGAGATCCGGGATAGGCGTCTTGGTCGGGAATTGCAGCGAATCGTCTGCCTCCCCGACGGCCCGCAGCCCGGCTGACTCCCCAACCTCAGCCGGCTCTCCTGTCCGCGGGCGCCAAGGCCATTATACGACGGGTCGCCACCTTGGCGAGCCTCTACGACACCCCCCGACGGCAGGCGTAGAGCAATCCGTTGTGGTGAATCCCATCACGCGACCGCACTGGACGCATCGGCCGGTCATGCTCGTCTTGAAAAGACTTGCTGGCCTCCCTGAGGCGATGGACCGGAACAACGGATGGGTGGGCGATGACTCCCGCCTTGCGCGCGCAGCTCGCGAGGGAATTGGCGGCGGCCGATGAGGTGTCGGCGGCCACGCGGCGGATTCACGCCGTCGCCGGCAACCCGGCGTGGCAGCACGTAACCGACCCCGCATTGCGCCGCGAGCAGCAGCGCGAAGCCCTGGGTCCGTTCTGCATGAGGAGGAGAGCAGCTACGCGCTGTCTGAGCCGGTTCCGGACCTTGCCGGACTGCTGGCGCAACGCCTGTCGGCCGGCGGGCCTGCCTCAGGCGCGGCCAGCAGAGAAAGCCGGCCCGAAGCATGGAAATATAGGTACTCGCCAAAGTTTACAGGACTGACGTATCCTCCGATGCCTGTGAGCTTCGGAATACGCATGGATATGGACCGTCGTAAACAACTGGAACAAGAGCTGAGCCACCTCGCGGTTTGCGCGCCCCATCTCTATGCCATGACCCTGGTCCGCGG
>OBEQ011534901.1_pt1 | contig 10619 bp, 9 predicted proteins | sample 1670901 | NCBI WGS metagenome assembly OBEQ01 (sample SAMEA104232315, study PRJEB22302) | groundwater metagenome | biome: forest; feature: aquifer; material: groundwater | place: USA | collected 2011-08-07 | depth 5.4 m | reverse complement strand
GGGGTGTCGGCGCGCTCCTTGAACATCCAAAGCTTCTTGAAACGGTCTCGCTTCCTTCGGCGGATAAGATGAGATGACGTTTGTATGACGCGTCGCAATTCCATCGTTCTCATGGTCGGCGCATTGTTCGGCATCGCCGTTCTTCATACATCCGGTCTCTTGCGTCCCGCGGAGGACGCTGGTCGTTGGGCGCTGCTTCCATTTGCGCGCGCGCTCGGACGAGTGGGTCACGCGGTCGGTTCTGTGCTTCGACCGTCGGAAGGACGCGCGGCTCTTGAAGAGCGTGTGCGCGATCTCGAAGCGCATCTCGCGGCCGTGAGTATTGATGCGGTCAAGCTCCGCGCGTTCGAAGAGGAAAATGAATCTCTGCGACGGCTCGCAAAATTTTTGGTTGCGGGCGGATACGACCACGTCCCAGCCCAGATTATTTCGCGCGCGTCCGACACTCGTCGATCGGCAATCCTCATCGACCGCGGCGCGCAAGACGGTTTAGAAACGGGCATGGCGGTTATTGCGAATGACGGGATTTTCGTGGGGAAAATCACGTCGATCCGCGAGCGCGTCTCGGTTGTCTCGCTCCTCGCGGATAGCCAGAGCCGCGTCTCGGCGGCACGTTCCGGCGCTCCCGGACTCATCGGGCTGGTGCAAGGAGAAGGTAACGGTGTTGCGCGGCTTGATCTTGTTCCGCATTCCGTTTCGCTTGGCATAAACGATCTCATCGAAACGGCCGGCACGGAAGACAAAATACCGCCACATCTCGCGATGGGGATCGTGAACCATGTTGACGGAGCGCCGACGGACCCCTTTCTTTCAGCGTCTCTCGAGCCGCTGGCGGATGTCAGCCGGATTTCTGTTGTGGCCGTTCTGCGGCCATCCGCGCTCCGCCCAACCCGTGAAGGCCTCTCGCAAAAATAACTCGCACACCTTGCACTCACTACATCTTCATCTATGCCCATCACTCAATCGCAATATCCTCACCGTAGCGACGGCTACGCTTCCGGTATTGCTCAATCGTTCATGTCATATCTGAAGCGCATTGAGCGCAAATTGCACAAGTTATTTTTGCGAGAAGCCTAATCAAATGCCGAAAACTGTTCTTCGTTTTGTCGGATGGGCCATCACCGGCCTTTTTTTCGGACTCTTCGAAGCGACGGCGGCCACGTTTCTTCCGGGTGTGTGGGGTGCATTCCACCCCACGTTCGCTCTCGCGATTTTTTTGCTGATCCGGAACGCGCCGCGCAACGCCGCGGTGTTCGTGATCTTCGCCGGAATCGCGACGGACATCTTCTCTGTCGGAACCGGAACGTTTGCGACGGCTCGGGACGTGCTCATCCTGGCCGCGCTTGCGTTTGTCGCCAACACGGCGCTCACGAACCATTCCCTCTACGTCGCCATTGCCCTCGTCGTGCTCATGCGTCTTCTGGACAGCGTCACGGCTTTGGCGTTCGGAGCGGGTCCGTCGCTGAACGTTCTTCTTGAACGAGCGGCGCTGGATATACTCCTCGTGACTTTCCTTTTCGTTTCACATCTTCTGTTCAGCCGACGATTTTTTTCCGTTCAGTCCAATCCGTCAATACGGTATGGATGATCTCTTCGGATGGCGCGAGAAGGGGATCGGGCACCGCGTGGATCGCCGATCGAGCGACACGCTCGCGCACGAGGTGTTGTTTGAGGATCACGTTTCGCATGTGACGCATCGTCCGCTCTTCGTGGGACATGGTCTCACCTCGCGGCGTTTTTTACTTGCGTTTCTCCTCATCTTCTCGCTCTTGGGCATTCTTGGTGGGCGCGCATTTTGGATGCAAATCCACCGTGGTGCGTCCTATCGCGCACGTGCGGAAGAAAATCGTCTCCGCGTCGAAATTCTTTCCTCTCGGCGTGGCATTATTCGCGATCGGCGGGGAGTCGTGCTCGCGGAAAACATTCCGTCGTTTGACATTCACCTGATTCCGTCGCTCGTGCCGCGCGTCGCGACGGATCGCGATGGCGTGCTCGGCGCGCTCGGGCGTGAAATCGGACAGACGCTCGCGGAACTCGACGATGCGATGACACGTTCCACACGCACGGGTGACTGGATTCTTCTCTCGCGCGATATTCCGTATGAACAAGCGATCCGAATGCGCATCACGTTCGCGGACGTGCCGTCTGTGCAGGTCGTGAGCTCGCATACGCGTCTGTATTCTGTGAGCTCTCGTGTCCAAAGTGTATCGCATCTCCTTGGATACGTCGGGCCCATTTCGCGAGAAGAGCTTGAACGCAACGTCGGCGCGTATCGGCAGACGGATGCGATCGGAAAAACGGGCATCGAGTCATCCGCGGAAACCGCGCTCCGCGGTCGAAACGGAGAACGCGTGTACGAGGTGGATGCACGTAATCGAATCACATCGTTCGTCAACGTGCGTCCTCCCGTTGATGGCGTCGACGTTTCCCTCACGATCGACCTCCGTCTTCAAGAACAGGCAGAACAAGCGTTGCGCGAACGTCTGCACGCCTCTGCGTTGTCGCGTGGCGCGGTGGTCGCCATGGATCCGCGCGACGGATCGATCCTCGCGCTTGTCTCGCTCCCGGCCTACAACAACAACGCATTGTCCGGCACTGTTTCTTCAACGTATTACGCGTCTCTCATCGAGAATGCGGATCGGCCGCTTGTACCGCGCGCATGGGCGGGTGTGTACCCTTCCGGGTCTACCATTAAGCCCGTTATCGCCACAGCCGCGCTCGCGGAGCGCGTTATTTCCGCGGACACGACGATCAACTCCGTCGGCGGTATTCACATTGGGGCATCATTTTTTCCGGATTGGAAGGCCGGTGGGCATGGAACGACGAACGTTCGAAAAGCGATTGCGTTGTCCGTGAACACATTCTTTTATTATCTCGGAGGCGGATACGATTCATTTATCGGTCTTGGCGTTGACCGGCTCTCGTTGTGGATGCGTCGTTTCGGTCTCGGGACGCGTACGGGCTTGGACCTCCCCGGTGAGAGCGCTGGATTCGTGCCATCGAAACAGTGGAAGCAGAAGGAGAAGGGCGAGCGCTGGTATGTTGGCGACACCTACAATCTTTCGATTGGACAAGGCGAACTTCTCGTGACACCGCTTCAGATCGCGACCGTCACGTCAGAAATTGCGAATGGCGGAAAAAAAATCACGCCACACGTGATGGAGAATCGGGTGTCGCAGGTCGGGCGTCGTCAGACACTTGTTGATGATCCGTTTGTCATCCATACCGTGCAACTTGGCATGCGCGATGCGATCATCTACGGATCAGGCCGCGCACTGGCCTCCTTCCCGGTCAAGGTTGCGGGAAAGACGGGCACGGCTCAATGGCGCAAAGATAAGCCAAATCACGCGTGGTTTACGGCCTTCGCACCATTTGAAAACCCGGAGATTGTCGTGACCGTTCTCGTCGAAGAAGGAGGAGAAGGGTCTTCTGTTGCACTCCCGATCGCGCGTGAAGTCCTCGCCGCGTGGGTGCGAAACCGCACGTCTGAATCCACCAAAAAAGCTTCATCATCTTGACTTGGCACGCATCTTACGGGTAGGATGACCTTTGCGTCTATGCGCTATCTTATCACCGGCGGCGCCGGATTTATCGGATCGCATCTCGCCGAGGCGTTGCTTCGTGACGGACACTCCGTTCGCGTGTTCGACAATCTCTCGACAGGCAAACGTGAACGCGTCCCAAGCGGCGCGGAATTCGTTTTAGGTGATTTCACAAAACTCAACGAGATCCGCTCCGTCTGCGAAGGTATGGACGGCGTGTTTCATGTTGGCGCGTTGCCGCGCATCCCATTCTCGATTGATCATCCTATTGAATCTGCGGAAGCGAATATTTTTGGGACGCTGAACGTTCTTGTCGCGGCGCGTGATGCTGGCGTCAAACGCGTCGTGTATTCCGCGTCATCGTCCGCGTATGGCGCGCAGACCGAATTACCGCTGCGCCCGGATATGCCCGCGAATCCATTGAATCCGTATGCGTTGCAAAAATATGTTGGCGAAAAGCAATGTGAGATGTTCTCGCGCTTCTATGGATTGGAAACGGTTTCGTTGCGGTATTTTAACATTTACGGCCCGCGCATGGCAGACGAAGGCGCGTACGTGACGGTCATTTCCATCTTCAAACGCCAAAAACAAGCCGGAGAACCTCTGACGATCCACGGCGACGGGGAACAGACGCGCGATTTCACGCACGTCTTTGATGCCGTGCGCGCAAATATCGCGGCCATGTCGTCTCCGAAGGTCGGCAACGCAGAGGTTTTGAACGTTGGGGCCGGAGAACAGCACTCGATCAATAAAATTGCGCGATTCTTCGGCGGTCAGGTTGTCTATCACGAAGGCCGGAAGGGTGAAGCGCGGCATACGCGCGCGGATATTTCTCTCACCCAATCGCTTCTTGACTGGGAACCGCAGATCAAATTTGATGACGGTTTGCGTCAACTCCTCAAAGAGGAGGGGATTGATCCTGCAAGTTAAGGCCTCTTTCATAAATAACTTCCCCATCTTGCACTCACTGCATCTTCATCTATGCCATTCACTCAATCGCAATATCCTCAACGTAGCTTTGGCTACGTCTCCGGTATTGCTCAATCGTTCATGGCATATCTGAAGCGCATTGAGCACAATCTGAGCAAGTTATTTATGAAAGAGGCCTAAGTTCCTTGTCTCCTCACAAGAATTCCGACTGTCTTCAAAAAAATCGCCACATCAAGCAGGACAGAACGATTTTTAATGTAGAAAAGATCGTATTGAAGTTTGATGAGATTGTCGTCCAGTTTTGCAACGGGGGTGAGGTATCGGACTTGAGCCCAACCAGAGAGGCCGGGACGCGCAAGGTGTCGAAGGGCATAGTACGGCATTTGTCGCATGAGTTCCTCAACGAATTCCGGACGTTCCGGCCGCGGACCGATAAAACTCATGTCTCCGCGGAGGATGTTCCATACTTGAGGCAGTTCATCCAACCGCGTCCGACGCAAAAATCGTCCAACCTGAAACAATCGGGAGTCCGTTTTTGCGTCCGCGGTAAATTGAGAGCCGTTTTTTTCCGCGTCCGTTCGCATGGATCGAAACTTCACAAGCTCAAATAGCTTTCCGTTTTTTCCGATGCGCTGTTGTCGAAAAAACACAATGCCAGATGACGAGAGTTTGATGAGACACGCGATGAACGGAAGCAACAAGAGTGTCATAAAACCAACAGGGATCGCCAGCACAATATCTCCCACTCGTTTGCACGCTTCGTACCATGTTTTTTCATGTTCGCGCAGGTGTTCGAGAAACCATGTCTGCGAGACGTATTCAACAGGCACGCGTCCCGTGATCGTTTCTTCGAGCGATGCGCGATCCAAGAGCGTCACGGACGTAAACAGCGTTTTATAGAGCGCGTCACAGAGTCCGGGGACATCGTCCGGCCGATGGCCGAGGACGATCGTCTGCACGCCGCGTTCGCGTAGTACCTGGTCGATCACGTTGAGATTCGCATACCATGTGACTTCGCCGGTATCAAAGCGCGTTCCGGGCGCGGTTTCGACGACCGCGACAAGCTCGAATCCGTTCGCGCTTTTTTGGAAAAGATTCTGCACCTTGGCCGCATCTGTTCCGTGTCCCACGTACAGCACTCGGTTTCGGAAGAGCGCAGGCGCGATCGCGCGATTGAATATGAGCCGCCACGCATAGCCAAGAAGAAGCCCACACGCGAAGTAGAGGAGAAGGTTTGTGCGCGGAGCAATGCCGAAGATTGGGAGAAGATAGAAAAAGCCGAACGCAATCGCGAGATTCGCGAGCATGCCTTCAAGATAGGCGCGAAAGAATTTTAAGCTGTCGCGGGTGAGAACGAGGTCATAGAGCCCGACGACATAAAATGACACGACCCACAGGATACCGAGGATCAAAAAGGGAAAGAGATGATTGTGATAGTTCGCCGGAGTCACGACTCCATACCGCAAGAACAGTGTTGCGAGGAGAGCGAGGTGGAAGATGGCGTAGTCACCCAGGAGAAGGAGGAATTGTTTGAATTGGATCTGTCGCGTGTGCATATCGTGCGATTAGAGTGACAGAATGCGGACCGGTTGTCGAGACCTAGTCTTCCACCTGCACTGTAGCCAATTGCGCGGCGCGTAGAGTACAATTGCCCCCATGATTCGGGGTCTTCCATTCCTTCTCCTCGCAGTGTGCGAAATGTTCCTGTATCCGTTTCTCGTATCTGCCGCTCCCATCTCGACCAACGACACGTTTCTTGGACGGCAATGGTATCTCGATAGTATTTCCGCGCGGGACGGCTGGAGCGTGACAACCGGGTCGCGCAACGTTCTTGTCGCGGTCATTGATGGCGTGATGGACATCACGCATGAAGATTTACGGCAGAATCTTTGGACCAATCAAGGAGAGATTCCAGAGAATGGCGTGGATGACGATGGAAATGGGTATACGGACGACGTGCATGGATGGAATTTTGTGACGGACCATCCCGACGTCGAGCCGCGAGTATCCGTCAACGGATCAAACGAGGCATGGATGCATGCAACCGCCGTCGCGTCCATGATCGCGGCCGCGGGAAACAACGACATCGGCATTTCGGGCATGGCATGGCGTGTTCGGATCATGCCGCTTGTCGTTCTCAATGAGAAGGGAACGGGCGAAGATGCGCAACTGATTCACGCAATCCGATATGCGGTTGCGAACGGCGCGGACATCATTAATTTGAGTGTCTTCGGCGCGGAGCACGACGAAACATTGGCGCAGGTGATTCGCGAGGTCACGGCGCAAGGAGTGTTGATCGTGAGCGCTGCAGGGAACGGCAGAGCTCTCGGCGGACGCAATTTGAATCTTGCCCCGGGATATCCCGCGTGTGCCCATGGCATCCGAGGTCGCGGCACGCTCACGGTCACGGCGCTCACTCGGAACAATCGGAAAGGCGACCATGCGAATTATGGATCGTGCGTGGATGTGTCCGCGCCCGGAACGGATTTGTTTGCCGCGCGTCCCGCGCGGGACGCGCGGACGTCCGAATTAACGGCTGGCTACGTTGGTGGCCTCACCGGCACGTCGATCGCGGCACCGCTCGTGAGCGGGCTCGCGGTGTTGCTGAAAGCCATCCATCCCACATGGCGCGGTCCCGAGCTCGCGCGTCGCATCATCGACACGGCGGACTCAGTCGACAATGAAAATCCCGCATATCGCGGGATGTTGGGAAGCGGAAAAATCAATGTGTTGCGCGCGCTCACGGAAGACGAACAATCGAATGCGCTTGGCCCATTGAGCATCGAGGGATCTCGGAAGGGATTTGCGCCCGAAGTTCGGATCCGCACGGCATCCGGAACAGAGATCGCGCGTTTTGCGGTCGGAGAATCCGGCGATCGCCGAGGCGTCCGCGCGGCGTTCGTTCGATGGCAGGGAGCGTTGCAGCCGGATATTGCGGTCACGATGGCAGGGGATTTTGATGGCGCGTGGCGTGTGTATCGTCCCGATGGCTTGCTGATTGCCGCGGGGTCTGTCGGCCCCGTCAATGGCGGACTCATGCTCTCGGCGGAAGATCTGAATCTCACAGGTCGTGACGTTTTGTTTCTCGGCGAAGCACGCGGACGTCGCGCGTGGATCGTGACTCCCGAAACGTCCGCATCGCAAGAAATCGAGCCATTTTTCCAGAAAGATGTTTTTGGAATGGTTGGGTTGAGTTTGGCGCGTCCCGTTCCCGCATTTGTTGTGGCTGCTGCAAGCGGAAAACAACGCCTCACGCTTATCACTCGCGGTGGGGAACGAACGGACGTGAGCGAATCCGCGCAGAGTTCGCTTGAATGGAAAATTCGACGTGGTGCCCGTCTTGGAGACACGGCGATCTTCGAGGTTACCGACGGAAGGCCGACCGCGCCGAAGCTGAATAATCGGACGTATGTGGGAGATCCCACAGGTCTTCACGAAACGGTCTCATCAACACAGAACGTTGCGTGGGTCGAGATGCCACAAGGAGAACATCGCGACGGATGGAGTCGCTACGGTGTATGGCCCAGATGATCCTCCGACGCATTTTTACGTTGATCCGGCAGGAATTCCGACGACTGTTCACCTTCGGCATGGTCGGCCTTTCGTCGCTTGGGTTGCTGCTCGGCGGGTACAAACTTTTCTCTCTCGTCCTCTGGCGCGGTGGTCCGCCGACTTTCCAGTACACGATCATTGCCGTTCTCGTCGCGTGGTTTAATTATGAAGCGAATCGATATTTCACGTTCAATCGATCGAATCGCACTTCAGCTTCGGTCTGGCGTTTTATGACCGTTGGCGGTGTCGCGTCGGTCATCAACAGTGTTTTATTCTGGTTTGGGCACGAGGTTTTGTCTATTCCTGACACGTTCGTTATTCTCGGAAACTCGGCAATCATCGCGTTGTTCACGTTTACATCCCACCGACTATTCACGTTTCGCGTTTCACGTTTCGCGCGCGATACATAGCGGGTCTCGAAGAAATTTGGTATACTTGTCGGAACGTCCTCCATGTCTCCTCCTTTCTTCGAGCGCAGAAACGTCCTCGTCACCGGCGGAGCGGGATTCATCGGATCGCATCTCTGCGACCGTCTTGTGAAAGAAGCGCACGTCATTTGCGTGGACAACTTCATCACGAGTTCGGTGTCGAACATCGACCACCTTCTCCAAGATCCCAATTTCGGTTTCGTGAACCACGACATCGTCCAGCCACTGGATCTCGAATCACTTCCAGAATTGGAGCGCTTTAAAGTTCGATTTCAGGGCATTCAGGAGGTGTATCACCTCGCGTGCCCGATTTCGAAGCGCAATTTCGACGATTTCAAAATTGCGACCGTGCTTACGAATTCTTTAGGCGTGAAAAACGTCGCTGATCTCGCCGTGCGATATACTTCCAAAGTGTTGTATGCCTCTTCGAGCGTGCTCTACGGTCCACGGCAGACTGGCAAAATCGTGGTCGCGGAAACGGACGAATGCCGCATCGATCACCTGACGCCGCGCGGCGCGTATGACGAGGGCAAACGATTTTCCGAAGCGATCCTTCAAACGTTCGCCGACGTCTATGCGCTGGACGTAAAGATCGCGCGTATCTTTCGCACGTATGGGCCACGGATGAAAATTTTTGACGGAAATCTCATTCCGGACATGATCTTGTCAGCATTGGACGGAAAGGATATTGTGATCGCAGGGAACGAAGAGTCGCGCACATCCATGGCGTATGTGACGGATATCGTCGACGGACTTATCCGAATGCTGTCGACACCGATCGACGTCACGCTCATAAACCTCGGTTCAGATGAAGATATCAAGCTCGTAACCATCGCCCAAAAAATTCTTGAACTCACCCACGCGGAGTCGCGTGTGCGCTTCGAAGCGCCGTTTGAGCATTTCATCGAATCCGGATTGCCCGATACCACCCGTGCGCGCGAAATTCTCGAATGGTTTCCGCTCGTTCGATTGGAGGACGGGCTTGAAAAAATGATCGCGTACGCGCGATCGCGTCGACAACAAATCGAATTCTAAGGCCTACGTATGCCCACCGCACCCGTGTTTGAAAAGAAAAATATCCTCGTCACCGGCGGCGCCGGATTTATCGGTTCCCATCTCTGCGAGAAGCTCCTCCACGACGCGCACGTCATTTGCATTGATAACCTCATCACGTCGCAAGAAGCAAATATCGACCATCTGTTGCGCAACGTGGATTTCGAATTTATTCGTCATGATTTCAACACGCCATTCGATCCGGAAGCGTTTCCGGAGCTCGCAAAGTTCAAGATCAAATTTCAAGGCGTCCAAGATATCTATCACCTTGCGTGTCCGACGAGCCCGAAGAAATTCGAGCAGTACAAACTGCAGACGCTGCTCACGAACTCCTACGCGACAAAAAATGCCCTGGATCTCGCGGTTCGCTATCACGCAAAAATTCTTCTCGCGTCTGCATCCGTCATCTACGGTCCTCGCCCGGCGGACGGCTCCGCGTATCGGGAAGAGAGTGTCGGTGCCGTGGATCTTTTGTCTCCGCGCGCGTGCTACGACGAAGGGAAACGATATGCGGAAACCATGTTCGAGACGTACAAGCAAGTTCATGCGATTGAGACAAAAATCGCGCGTATCTTCCGAACGTACGGACCACGGATGCCGTTGTTTGATGGACAGATGATTCCGGATTTTATTACGAACGCGCTGGATGGAAAAGAATTGGTGATCTACGGCGACGAAACATTTCATACCTCGCTCGTATACGTTTCCGATGTCGTCGACGGAATTGTGAAGCTCATGCACGCGCCAGCGGACATTGGGCCCGTCAACCTCGGAAGCGACCTCGACATGCCGATCGTCGAAATCGCGCAGCGCATCATTGAGATGACCGGATCCTCATCGCGTGTTTCATTCGAACCGCCACTTCTTTTCATGACGCCACTCGGCCTCCCGGATATTTCAAAAGCGAGAGATACGCTTGGATGGCTTCCACTCATCCAGCTTGAAGAGGGTCTCAAACGCGTGATCGACTACACGGTTGCGCATAAGTCGCTGTTGGGATTTCAGATGAGGTGAATGGATCTTTCTCGAGTTCGTTCGTTTTGACACTTCGACGAAGCGCGGGAGTTTACTCCCGCGTCTGGCGAAGTGTCCTGAGCGAGCCCCGACGCACGTC
>OBEQ012704660.1_pt1 | contig 10620 bp, 9 predicted proteins | sample 1670901 | NCBI WGS metagenome assembly OBEQ01 (sample SAMEA104232315, study PRJEB22302) | groundwater metagenome | biome: forest; feature: aquifer; material: groundwater | place: USA | collected 2011-08-07 | depth 5.4 m | reverse complement strand
CGGGTATGGTTATACCCGTAATTGTACAGCCTCACAAAGCCTTTGATGCCTCTGGTGATGTTGAACTGTTGCATGGGGACTCCTTTCAGGAGTCCAGGATGTGGTTGAACTTATTCAGGGCTTCCTCTATACTGCATTGTATGAGGGTATTTCATACAAAACACGCTGAAGAAAAATTCGATATCTTGAAAAAATATGGCGTGTCGATCTCACGACAGCAAGTAGAGGCGATCCTCAGATCACCCGATCACATCGACCGTTCCAGATATCCTCTATTGACGGCTCAAGGAACATTGGATTCGATACATGTACTTCGAATAGTCTATCGTAGGGAGAGCAACGTTATAATCGTAATCACATTTTATCCAGGAAGAATATCACACTATGTCAAAGCCTAAAACCACAAAAAGAATCTCGTACGAGAAGGAAGCTGATGTACTCCGAATTGAGCTTGGAAAATCGGCAATCGACTATGCTACAGAATTAGGCCCACTTATTGTTCACTTTAATAAAAAGGGATTACCCGTATATGTAGAGATTCTTCAGGCATCAAAATTTCTTCGTGAAACAGAAAAAGCATTTTCTCGCGAAGGGGTATTTGCTCTTTCTCATTTGCGCGTCGATTCGAATACAGCTTAAAAGTAAGTTGCTTACCACTGTGCAGGATTTAGGATACGTTCATCCACTGATGTAAATGTATCTCGAATTTCTTGCAGAGCTTCATCTGGCACTGATGCCCGCTCCCAAAGATCACAATTATCTCGCACTTGTAGGACAGTCTCAGCACCGATCACGCAATACGCGCCATTGAATGACTGCTTCACATAGGCAAGTGCCAATTCTCGCGGTGAAACGTGATGTTTTTCGGCAAGTCTCTTTACGTCTTGAAGAATATTCGTTGCAAAATTCATTTTTTCTGGCAATGCCTCCGGATCAAGTAAAAGTAAACCTTGGAGATAGATACTGCGAATAAAAATTTCTTTCCCAAGTTCGTGCGCCCGATCAAACACCCCTACATTCTCAAACCGATGGTCCAAGATGTTTGACGGTACTTGCACGCAATCAATGCCATCCTTTTCAAACGCCTCAAGCGCTCGCTGGGGCGAGTACACTGATATGCCAACCTTTTCTGCTTTCTGGGATGCATGAATGTCGGATACTATCTCCCCCAATCCCTTATCCCATAGATCTAAAGACTCTTCTCGATGAAAAAAAATTCCTTCGAGTCTCTCTAACCCGAGTTTTTGGAGAGAAGTATCCAGAGAGTGAAAAAGCTCTTTCTTATTTGTATGATCCAGCGAAGGATGAAATTTTGTGATAATGCGAGCTTCTTGTAAAAAACCTCCGTAAGCGAGTGCTTCACCAAGCACTTCTTCGCTCTCTCCATACCCTTGCGCGGTATCAAATATCCGGATACCACATTCCCAGCCGGACAAAATAATCTCTCGTGCAGTTGCGCGGTTGGGTTGCCCTGTTGTATTCGCAACTCCATACGGCATGCCAAGCTGCACGGTACCCAGGACTAATCGTGACACATGCATATTATGTTTTACGATAGATAGAATGATCCCCGATATTAACAAGCAAAACTTCTGAACTATCGAGGAAGGAAAAAATGATCCTATTTTTAAAATCAACGGAAAATGCCCAAAGATTTTCTATGGCGAGCTTGTGGGTTTTTAATGACGGATGAAAAGGACTTTCGCGAAAAATCTCAATTTTTCTCCATGTACTCTCCTGTAAATTTTTTGGAAGTTTTTTAAATGACCGCTTGAAACGTGGGGAATAAAAAATCTCCATAGCTATTTAGCGCGTGAGATCTTTTAATGAATGTAATTTTTGTATCCGCTTCTTTTTAACATCCTCTTTCACTTCTTTTGCAAGCTGAGTAAGGTACTCTGAATCGTACTGATAGCTATCGTGAATTTCGAGTGCAAGATCACGGCGCAATAGATCACGAATATACTCGCTTACATTATTATACCCCTTTCTCTGAACCGCACTCTTGAGTCGTGTTTTAATTGCAGAGTTTAGAGAAATATTGATTGTTTGTGGCATATAGTTGGTATGTATGGATTATGTATGGATAGTACTATTTCTATGCCATACAGTCAATGATTATGCAATCCTCTTAAATCCTGTGCTTGATGGAGCGCCCTTCATGCGTTTTTCAATGTCATTCTTTGAGATAGCGTCAGCGATTTCTCGAAATGCTTTCTCAACGGCACCAAGATACTGATTCACATGCTCGGAAGTATGAGCATACATCACATAGCAAAGATTGGATGCTAAGAATCCTTGCTCAAGCATGAGCTGAATAAATAAACTTTTTAAGTGCTGGGGCTTCTCATGAGTAAAGCCGAAGTGACTGCAGGGATAGATCCCGCCAACACTGATCTGTAGTCCCGTCGTATCAGCACAGCGTTGCCATCCTTCTTGCACCATTTTCCCAATTTTTATTAAATGATCACCAACATTCTTGTCGCGATGTTTTTTTAGCGTAGCGAGTGCTGCCGTAGGACCCACACGCTCAGTCCACATCGTACTGCTGATAAAAGATTTTTGCGCCGAATCCATGACCTTTCCTCTCCCGATGATGGCAGCGATCGGGAATCCATTGCCAAGCGACTTTGAAAACACGGCAATATCAGGCTTGATATTGTAAAGAAGATGCGCGCCGCCAGTATTCATGCGCAGGCCGGCAGAAACTTCATCAATGATAAACACTGCGCCACTTGTATCTGCAATCTCACGGACACGATCAAAAAATCCCGGCAGCGGATCGTGATTACGGATAGGTTCCATAACAATTGCCGCAAGATTATTTCCATGCTTCGCAATGATCGCTTCAAGTTCTTCGATCTGATTATAGCGAAATGGCAACGCAGTGCCCGCAAGGCCTTTCGGCACTCCTGCAGGATCAAGACCTGAGATAAGATGCTCTCCCAATGCATTTTCTGTCCCAAGATTTGCTGCTAGGTACCAATCAGCCCATCCGTGATATCCGCAAAATGCTACGATATCTTTTCCGGTATGGGCTCTAGCGATACGTACTGCAATTGCCATCCCCTCTCCCCCACATCGCGCGTACCGTACTTTGTCTGCCCAAGGATGCAACTCGCAAAACAAATCCGCGAGTTCAACCTCTTCTGGACAGCTTAAAGAACTACTAGAGCCATTCTGAATTGCATGGATTACTGCTGTGTCTACATCTTCATCGGCGTAGCCGAGAATGTTTGCCCCAATCCCTGCGATGCTCATGTCAATGTACCGATTCCCGTCGAGATCCCATACTTCTGCTCCCTTTGCTTTTGCATAGTACCCAGGCCATACGCCAGAAGAAAACATATCGGGTCGCTTCGATAAAAGTTGAGTCATACCAGGAATTAGTTCCTTCGCACGTTGTTGCATCGCAAGACTTTTTTCGAGGTTCATACTATTGTATAAATTTAAAGGTAGTAGTCTTTCACCTGTAGCAACAAAGACTCATATCCTGTCTTGGTATTGATGCGGCCCATCTCATCTTTCGGTGGAATAGAACAAAATCCAAGCAGCACTTTTTGTCGTGGAGTAAGCTGTTCGTACATCTCCTGAGATAATGATCGCGTCATATCCATACTCTGTTTCATCCACCACATTTTTATTGTTGCAATGAGCGCCCACCGTGATTCTTTTGTCGTATTTTCTCGTGTACCATGCCAGAGCCTGCTGTCCCAGAGGAGAATATCCCCTGCTTTTGCATGCAATGATTTTACATTATGTAATTCCCGATCAGTGTACTCTCCTGTAAGATGAGAGCCTGGCACAACAATCGTGCATCCATTCTCCTCTGTCATATCCTCGAGGACAAAGGCAACTTGCATACACCAAGTCCGATCTCCCGGTGCAGGGATGCCTGAATCTATGTGGAGGTCGAGTGACTTGCCGCTCGTACGGGCGTTATAATACCCGAGAATGTAATTTGGCTCCTCAGGTGGAAGAAATCGATAGTACGGGTCGTTGAGCATCTCCATTAGAATCACGCGGACACAGGATTCATCTAAGATATCGATAAAAATCTTATCTTTGTTTTGAAGATTATAAATCATGCGATCGTCCACATCACGATCCGGCCTTCCTTGATATGCGATCGTCCGTGTCTGCTCGTATATATGATCGATTTTTTCTTTTAACTGCTTACTCACGCCCTCATGAAGCCCTCCGTGAACTTGCGTGTATCCATAGACATGAAGATTTTTAAGATGTTGCTTGTGCTCTTCTGCTGAAACTTCACGTGTGTATCGGGTTTGTATATCTTGCATAAAAAACTAACGTTATGATTCGATAAAATTATCCTGTTACTCGTTTCAGATAGGTAGAGAGTTGCTTATATCTCATCTCTGTACAATACGCGACGAGTGCTGAGATACTATTCGCTACACCAAAAGCAAGCACTGCTGCCATCCAGACAGGAAGCCGACTTGCGAACAAAAATACTATACTAATGACTGAAAAATGGAGTATGTACAACGTATACGAATACCCTGCCATAAATTTGCTCAGCGATGCAACCTTCGGATGAAATACGTCATCCTTCTTCTTATTTAAAAGTAAAACGATAAATAAAACAAGGCCTGCAAACCAAATAGGAAGCAAGTAGTCTTGATAAAACTCGAAAGGCTTTTCCCCGAAATAAAGATTCAAGTCATACAATAATTGTAGAACTGTGAGGGTGATAGCAAGATAAAAAATCCATATATATCGAGATAGAATTTCTTGTTTTTTTAATAAAAGTACCGTGGCTAGTACTCCAAGATACCATGCAAAAACAAGGCTTTCGTTCGATACGAACATTCTAAAAAATGGAACTACGGAAAAGATTAGTAAGGGGATAAAAAATCGCATATCGAACAATGACTTCTTTTTTGTATGTTGCAGTACATACCATCCAAATGACATATAGAGCCACCACTCAATAGCAAGGGTAAATAGTGGAAATGAATCTCCGAAATAATCATACCCTATGCCAAACATGGATTTTTTTCCTTGCAGCATGAATAGGTTCGAAATAAAGTTCCATACATTCAAAGATTCTGGCTTGCCAAGAAAGAATGAAAAATGATCACTGTTCAAACCGACATGTATAAGATTAACGACAAGAATGATGCCAAGACATGGTATGAGGCCAGAATATATCCTTGAGAAACGATCAACAAAGAAGTGCTTAAATGTGTAAGTAGGATCATGAGAGCGACGAAAGACAGATTCTGAAATTAACATTCCAGAAAGGATAAAAAAGAAAAATACGCCTATGTTCCCTAGAAAAGAAAATGCCGTTTTCTCTGTCGTATTTTCAACAAAAAACCACAGATGGCCTATCACAACCAACTCTGCTGAAAAAATACGGAGGATATCTAAAAAAATACTTGCGTTTCTCGATAGCATAAATACATTTACAGCGCCTTCAACAATGCCTGCGCTCGCAAGGCAGCGTTTTTATCATATGTAAATAACTTCTTCAAATACTCAGATGCCTTTTTGTGATCCCCTACTTTACTATAGATCACAACTCTTGCGATAAGGTAATCCAAATTGAGAGGTTTGATAGCTACGACAGTATCAATATAACGTATCATAGAATTGTGATATGTTGGAGGCGGAAAATTTGTAAACAAAATTTCGATAAACCCTGAATTGTCTCCTGTCAAATACCGAAGCGAGTACGCCTTTTCCATTTCTTGAAATGTTCTATCGAAATCTTTATTTCTCAAATACTGCACCGCTAACATAAAATGCGACTGGCCGCGCATAGGGTCAAGTACAACTGCCTTTTCTGCCCATTCAACAGACTTTTCGTAATTCTCCACCACTGCATATAATTCCGAAAATTCGTAATAGGCGTAAATATTTTTCGGCGAAAGCTCCTGTATACTACTGATCATCTGGAAAGCTTGCTCAAAAGAAGACGGGTCATAAAAAAAGATGTCACGATAGAACTGTGCAGCGTGGACATACAATTGAATGGAGTAATGACTATCTTTGCCACTCTTTTGTATTTCTGCAGTAACAAACGTAACCGCCCTACGAAAAGTCCCCTTAGATATGCTCTCTTGCCGTATATAATCTGAAACACTCCTTATGAGGTACAATCGAGCTTCACGGTTCGTGAATGACTTATGGGAAAGAGCCGCTTGGAACAATGAAAGTGATTTCGAATAATTGATCTTCACTTGCAGAACAGCACTTTGAATAGAACGACTTTCATTAAAGGGACGGATATTAAAAAAATAGATCAAGAATACAAGTAGGGTAGCGGTACACACATACAATACTGAAAGGACTGGTGACAGTCGCCCCTCCTCCTTAGCAAACGCCTTATGCGAAAATGCTCCTGTATTAGAGGAACTCGTGGCCATAGTGAAAATTCCATTGGTAACATCCTTCGTGAACGCAAGTAGAAAAAAGAAAATAATAAGATTCGTGGGCGTTTCAGACGTAGTAAGTCCAAGCAAAAAATACGAAACAAAGAACGTCGCGAGCAGTATCAATGATATTCGATATGACTCTTCTCGCTCTTTTTGAAAAGCTTTATAGATACTCCTAAAGATCGCATACCAAAAAAAAGAGTACGCTAAGAAACCAAATATCCCTGCAAGAGAAAGCACATCTATGATCTGATTGTACGATCGATCAAGAAAGAAATCCGGTACGCTCACACCAAGGAGGCGCGGTTGGAAATATCGATCGTAGACCCTGTCAAAATTCTCCCAGCCCCACCCGGTAAGTGGCTTTTCAATAAAACCCTCCAATCCAATCAACCACACGAGTCCTCTTTCCGGTAGGCCATCGAGTCGGAACATAGTAACGACAGTACGAACTGGCGATAAAAAAGGCGAAGAAAACCATCCTCGACTGAACGATAGATTTGCACAAAGAAAGAGTGAAGCTATTACTAGAAAAAAAATAGGGAGAATGTACTGAATTTTTTTTCTTGCTTCCTGTGAAACACGAGAGCGGTATAAAAAAATACATAGAGCTACAACACTACATATGAGTACAAAAAGAGCGCCCCTACTACCGGAGAGAAATACGAGGATAGTATTAAAAAACACTAAAAAAATAAGAAAGTCTTGCGCGAGCGTATTCTTCTCACGAGAAAGGAGTAGTCCTGATATAAAAACATTCAATAGAGCATAGCCACCGAGGGAGACAGGAGATCCGACGGGAGAAATGGCAATCGATATCATTTTCACATTCTGGAATGTCTCGTAGCCTACAAACAACGTTATTAAGGGCGATATCCATAGGAGCACATTCCACAGCTTCCATTCTCGTATCGTGGAAGTAAGAATGAGAAACCATAGTAAGAAATGTATCCATGTTAACACTCCGGTCATACGCCCTTGATCGGAAAAAAAAGACTGTTGCCAGTCAACGCTCGTGAGAGTTGTGACAACTAAGGCGCCTGTAAAGACGATGGAGGATTGTACGAGTGGATTCCTCCAGTTTGGTAGATAACGCCGATCATGCAGTAGCAAAAAAAGCCATGCGGCTGCGCAAAGCTCAACCGCAATCCTAAAAAAAATAATTTTAGAAAATACGTACGGAAATAATGTTGACTCGGTAACCAATAGAGGTAATACAAGAATCACGCATGAGAGTATAATGACTACCCACTGACAAATGCGTTCAACTCTCTCCTTCATAACGCCTCTCTAGACTTGGTAGCCAATAATCGCACCTCTTCAACAACGCGCGCAACATCATTATCACTCATACTAGGATGCAGAGGCAACGAGAGACATCGTTGATAGTACTTTTCTGCCTTCGGGTATTGACCGAGATTTGTGCCGAGGTGTTTTTGATAATAGGGCTGTGTATGTATGGGGATGTAATGTACTTGGGTCTGAATCCCTTTTTCGCGTAATGTATGCATGATCTCGGCGCGAGTCTTTTTGATAACATCAAAATCCCAGAGAAGTATATATAAATGAAAATTGGTATCACAATCAGGATGCTCGAATGGTACCATAAGGGTTGAAATATCACAAAAGGCATCATTGTAAAGTTTTATAATCTCTTTTCTGCGTGACCGAAATCTGGCGAGGCGATCGAGCTGAGAGACGCCAAGTGCTGCTTGCATGTCGGTAAGTCGGTAATTATATCCAAGATCAATCTGTTCATAATACCAAGGATTCTTTACTTTCTTGCCATCGAAGGCGGTACTGAAAGCAGCATCTTGGTATACAAATTCTTCTGAATTACTTGTGATTCCGTGAGAACGCAGACGATATAACTTTTTTGCAAGCTGTTCGTCATTGGTACAAATCGCTCCGCCCTCTCCGGTCGTGATGTGTTTTACGGGATGAAAGCTAAATATCGCCATGTCAGAAAATTCACAGGATCCGACAGGCTTGCCATTGTACAATGATCCGATGGAGTGCGTTGCGTCTTCGATAATGACAATTCGTGTATTAAATTTTTTTTCTGCTTCCTGCACTACCTTTCGAATTTTTCTCATATTACAACTTTGCCCAGCAAGATGAACAGGAATAACTGCGCGAGTCTTAAGTGTAATCTTCTTTGCGATTTCGTGTGGATCAACAGTATAGGTGCGGCTATCAATATCAGCAAAGACTGGAGTCGCACCACAATAGAATGCACAATTTGCAGATGCGACAAACGTGATGGGCGACGTGATGACTTCATCGCCTTCTTGTATGCCACCAGCAAGGCACGCAATATGGAGTGCTGATGTTGCTGAATTCGTAGCAATGACATATTGACTGCTGGTAACCGTCGCGAGCGCTTTTTCAAACTCTGCAACTTTTGGCCCCTGGGTGAGATATGCAGAACGCAAAGTCGATGAGACTTCGTCGATATCATCTTGATTAATAGATTGGCAACCATAGGGAATATATCGAGTGGGCAACGGGAGTTTCTGTTTTTCTAATTGTTTCAAAAATCCAATTTTATAATCATCAGTGTAGCGCTGAATGGTTTCTTCAAACGTCGGGAACTGTGTGCCAAGATCTGTCTCGAGTTTACTTACATTCATAGACAGGTTCACACCTCGAGGCGCACGAAATGCATGCTGCGTCATTGAAGTCGGGATGACAGATTTTTCTGGGATTGCTAAATTTTTTGCTATGTTCACTGCAAACTCATATTTAGAAAGTGGCGTGCACGATGCGAGATTGTATGTCCCGTATACATCTTTCTCAAACGCTTGCTCTAGAATCCGTGCAAGATCAAACGTATATAGTGAAGTAAAAAATGTATCCTCAAACCCTCTCACTTCTTCTCCCCTTACAAGTCTATTAATCACCCACTCTCCAAGACCTTCTTTGTGTTGCACATTCCACCCAAAAAAATTTGTCCGTACTATCAATGCACGAGAATGGCGCAAGAATTCTTGCTCGCCGAAAAGCTTTGATCGTCCATAGTAGTTCACGGGCGCAGGTATGTCAGTCTCTCGATAGTCTCCTCTTGTACCTTCATATACAGCATCAGTAGATATGTAGATAAGCTTGCAGGGCGCATCGAGTACAGATTCAACGATGTTTTGTGACATATGGTGATTCAATAATTCTGCGAGTGCAGTATCGTCTTCGCACGTGTCCACATTTGCAAGTGCGGCGCAATGGATCACGATATCGGGTCTTGCCTCTTGGATCACCTTCCTACATTGTCGTCGATTACTAAGATCAGCCGGCACAATACTCACGCCATGCATAGCAATCGTATGAGCAAAGACAACTCCCGTGACAGCGTACCGTTCACGAAAAAAAAGAGCGAGGTTGCTTCCAAGCAGTCCGCTCGCTCCAGTGATCAAAATTTTTTTCTTATTATTTCTCTGGGTCATGACTCATGATTTTTGAGTTCCTTATTTCGGTACTCCTTGCATTGACCATTCCATCGAACTGTTTTGCCTACCTTCAAGCGTACGAGAGAGAAGCTCTTGAAGTTCCAAAACAGAAAGGACCAATGGATTTGTGCCGGAACTATATTCAAAATCCTGCAATACTGGTTTTGCTGTCTCATACAAATGCGACCGAGATGCTGCGACTGCTTGAGGCAAAATAACGTAATGGTTCGAAAATTCCAACGCATTGCGACTATCGTCAGCGCCGATCATAACCTCATGAATTTTTTCTCCGGGGCGAATCCCAACGATTTCATAGGTGCACTCAGGCGCAATTGTGGAAGCAAGATCTAAAATATTCATTGATGGAAGTTTTGGCACAAAAATTTCTCCGCCTTGAGTTTCTGCAAGGGCTTGCAGTACAAAATGCACTCCCTGTTCAAGAGTAATCCAAAACCGCGTCATGCGCGGATCTGTGATAGGAAGAACGCCCATCTTCCTTCTCTCAAGAAAAAATGGAATTACAGACCCCCTGCTTCCGATCACGTTGCCGTATCGTACAACTGCAAAGATCGTGTCCTGACCGCCGACATACGCACTTGCTGCAGTAAAAAGTTTATCGGAACACAATTTTGTTGCTCCATACAGATTTACAGGATTACAAGCCTTATCAGTGGAAAGTGCAACGACTCGTTCCACCCCATTTGCAATAGCAGCGTCAATGATATTCATGGCACCCAAAACATTTGTCTTAATTGCTTCTGATGGATTGTATT
>OBEQ011574198.1_pt1 | contig 10620 bp, 7 predicted proteins | sample 1670901 | NCBI WGS metagenome assembly OBEQ01 (sample SAMEA104232315, study PRJEB22302) | groundwater metagenome | biome: forest; feature: aquifer; material: groundwater | place: USA | collected 2011-08-07 | depth 5.4 m | reverse complement strand
TATCATATATTGCATATCTTTTTTCAGCTTCTTTTATACTGATATCTCTTAAATCATAAAAAGTTATTCTTTTATCAGACGCTCTACAAAAAATAGCAATCACATGATCAATAACACTCACATTTTTTTGTTTTAATTTACGTGAAAACTCATTTATCGTATACTCTGAAATAGGTTGCTGTTTATAAAAAAGAATCATCTTATGTATATCACGTGGGGTATAACTTCCAAAATCCTCTAATGTCACTAGATTAGTTACATTCAATTCATCTGCTAACACAATTTCATTGTCTGCCGTTTCCAAAGCATTAAAGCTGGGATCTAGGTAAATTGCACCGAGGGTTTTTTCGTGATTGACTACTTTTTTTAATTCTTCTTTTTTTATTCTGTATAACATTGTAAAAGTAAGTGGTGATCCATGGTAAGTATATTTTTCCAATAAATCATCCAATAAAGGTCCAGCAATTCCATATTGACTAGCCATATAATTGATAAATGTTATATTTATACCTTCTTTCCAACGTTCATCCATTAATGCCTTTAATTGATATAAGTCCCATCCAAAAAAGATTTCTGTTTTTATTTCTTTAAAAGATTTATCATAACTCTCACCATATATTGTGAAAGCGTCTTTTGCTGATACTATTTTTTTTAAATTTTCAATGCGGGGTGACCGATAAGTAGAAGTAAGAGCAATTTCACCTATAGATTGTTTATGATATTGATTCATTGGCGCTGTACAAATATTTACAAATAAACCCAGATTTATACCTAAATTGTTATAGAATTCGTCTGCCGTTAAACCTGGATCATCAATAAAAAACTGATGTATTTCACGTAGCGTATAATTTTCAAGTGGTTTTTTTATTTTTATTATAGGATTACTTGCAGCTTCGCTTTCATTTTCATCTTCACTTTTACTTTCATCTTCACTTTTACTTTCGCTTACATTTACATTTTTACTTTCATTTGCAACAAAACTTGTAGTCGTTTCTATCTCCATCGTAGTATCACTCAATCCTAAAAATTCCCAAGCTGCCGCAGCATCAACATTGACATTAGGATTATTAGGATCTAGATTTTCATTAAAAATTTCAGGCGTATCTATGCTATCTGTGCTGCGCATTCTTATTCTCCGTCGTTTAAACGTATTTTAAATATAGTTGTAAATATTTTATTAATACATTTTTTATGTGTGTTACCTCTATACCCATCACATATTGAGTGCGACGAATATAGATAGATAATGATTATATTTGTGTGTAAGTACTTATATTTTATATTACTATTTTTATTTTTTTACCATTGTTTATTTTTATTACTATACTATTATTTACTTTTATTACTATGAAAGTCCGTGATTGTAGCACAAAGAACTATCCAACTTGTAGAGGCCATCCGCCTGTTACCTACCCACCGACTTTTTCTTCTTTCTTTTTCGGTAAATATAAATCAGTAATCGTCCCTTCAAATACTTCCGCTGCCATCGCAATTGTTTCTGATAACGTTGGATGTGGATGAATGGTTAACGCAATATCTTCAACATCTGTTCCCATTTCAATCGCCAATGCCATTTCAGAAATTAATTCGCCTGCATTAGGCCCGACAATACCTGCGCCAATCACGCGATGTGATGCTTCATCAATAATGAGTTTGGTTAAGCCTTCACTGCGCCCCATACTGAGTGAACGGCCGCTCGCTGCCCATGGAAATACACCTTTACCATATTTAATGCCTTTGGTTTTTGCTTCATTTTCTGTGACGCCTACCCACGCAATTTCTGGATCCGTGTAAGCTACGCTCGCAATACATTTAGGATCAAAGAAATGTTTTAATCCGGAAATCACTTCGGCGGCAACGCGGCCTTCTGCCACGGCTTTATGCGCTAACATCGGATTGCCAACAACATCACCAATCGCATAAATAGTTGAAACATTTGTACGCATTTGTTTATCGACTGCAATAAATCCGCGTTCATCTATTTTTACACCGGCGGCGGCTGCGTCAGTTTGATCGCCATTCGGACGGCGACCGACGGCACATAAAATTTTGTCGAATCGTTCTGGTTGTGCAGGTGCATTTTCACCTTCAAATGTCACATATAATCCATCTTTTTTCGCTTCGACTTTTACTACTTTAGTTTTCAAATAAATATTTTTATATTGTTGTTTAATACGTTTATAAAGTGGCATGACAACATCACTGTCTGCGCCAGGAATAATTTGATCCATTAATTCCACCATCGAAATGTCTGCACCTAAAGCGTGATATACCGTCGCCATTTCTAAACCAATAATGCCGCCACCAATCACTAACATGCTGCCATTGGCACTTTCTAATTCTAAGGCGCCAGTTGAATCAATAATACGTGGATCATCCGGTAAAAAGGGGAGTTTTACGGGACGAGAACCTGTAGCAATAATTGCTTGTTGAAATTGAATTATTTCTTTTTTGCCATCTTTCATTGTCACTTCTAATTCATGATCAGAAATAAATTTGCCAGTGCCAGTCACCATTTCCACTTTGCGTTGCTTCGCTAACATTTTTAAGCCGCCAGTTAATTTGCTCACTACATTATTTTTCCAGGCGAGTAATTTTTTGAGATCGATGCTCGGTTCAGCAAATTGCACACCGAAAGGTGACATTGCAGCCGCATCGTCAATCACTTTTGCGGCATGTAATAATGCTTTTGAGGGAATGCAACCAACATTCAAACAGACACCACCAATGGTGTCGTAACGCTCAACTAACATTACTTTTTTGCCTAAATCAGCAGCGCGAAATGCTGCCGTGTAACCACCAGGACCGCTACCTAATACGACGACTTCAGTTTGCATACTCATTTTTTTGACCCTTTGTTAATTTTATTAAATTGAATTACTACTAGCATTATCTACTAGCGTGTAGGGTGGATTAGACGCGTTTTTTGCGTCTAATCCACCCTACTTATTTTCTTTTTCATTCCCTACAACAATAAATTACGAATATCCGACAACATATTCGATAAATGCATCATAAAACGTGCACCATCAGCGCCATCAATCACGCGGTGATCGTATGACAATGACAATGGCAACATCAAGCGCGGCACAAACGTGCCATCTTGATAAACCGGTTTATACGCCGCTTTTGACACGCCTAAAATAGCAACTTCCGGATAATTAATAATTGGAGTAAATGCCGTACCACCAATGCCGCCCAAACTGGAAATTGAAATACAGCCGCCTTGCATATCCATGGGAGTCAATTGTTTATGGCGCGCTTTTTCGCTGATTTCAGCTAATTCTTTGGCTAAGTCAATCAAGCCTTTTTTATCGACATCGCGCACGACGGGTACGACTAAACCATCGGGGGTATCAACTGCAACGCCAATATTAAAATATTTTTTCATCACTAATTCTTCGCCATTCACTTCTAACGACGCATTAAAATGCGGAAAAGCACGCAGCGATGACACTACCGCTTTCATTACAAATACGACTGGGGTTAATTTTATTTTTTGTTTTTCTAATTCTATTTTTTGTGCAAGACGAAATTCTTCTAAAGAAGTGATATCCGCTTCACCAAATTGCGTGACATGCGGGATCATCGCCCAATTACGTTGTAATACTTTTCCAGATATTTTTTTGATGCGCGAAAGTGGTAATGTTTCAGTCACACCGAATTTAGAAAAATCAATTGCAGGTAAATTCATCGTAGCTGTCGTTGGTAATTGCATACCAGATTGATTTTGCATTTGCGTCAATTGGGTTTTAACAAATTGTTGTATGTCTTCTTTTAAAATACGTTGCTTAGGGCCCGTACCCGATACTTGCATTAAATTCACCCCAAACTCGCGCGCCATGCGACGCACACCCGGGCCTGCGTGAATATTGCCGGTAGTTTCAAGCGTACCAGTTAAGATAGTGGCGGGTTTTTCTGCGGTTTTTGCTGGTTTTTCAGCTTTTTCTTTGGTATCTGATTTTTCTATTTTTTCTGATTTTTCTTTCGTTTCTATTTTATCTATTTTATCTACTTTCTCTGTTTTTTTAGTTTTTTCTTTGTCGACTTTGTCGACTTTTTCACTGTCTATGTTTTCATTTTTTTCTGCCGCATCGGATGCTAACGTAATTAATACTGATCCCGTTGACACTTTATCACCGACTTTGACATTGACTGTTTTTATCACCCCCGATTCAGTTGAGGGCACTTCTAATGTGGCTTTATCAGATTCCAGCGTCACAATCGCTGCCTCTTTTTGGATGACATCCCCTGGTTTTACTAACACTTCAATGACAGTGACATCAGCAGCACCGCCCAAGTCAGGTATCGTCACATTTTTTGTCGTCACTGTTTATTTCTCCTAATTTGGATTTTTACCTAAAAACGTAGGGTGGATTAGACGCGCTCTTTGCGTCGTAATCCACCAAAAAAATAATCATTCAGCGCCATATGGTGGATTACGACGCAAAGAGCGCGTCTAATCCACCCTACAAATTACTACACCATCCACGGATTTGGTTTTTTCGGATCAATCCCATATTTTTTCATCGCCGCTGTAACTATTTTCGCTTCCAGCTTACCGTCTTTCACTAAACCAGAAAGCGCGGCGATTGCAATATAATAACGATCGACTTCAAAAAACTTGCGCAATTGTTTACGCGTATCGCTGCGACCAAAACCATCCGTTCCCAATGTAATATAAGTATGATTAGTTAAATAAGGTCGAATGAGATCAGCATAAGCGCGCACATAATCGCTTGCAGCAATAATCGGCCCTGTTTCTGTTGCAAAACAATTTTCGACATAGGTTTGCGCTGGTTTTTTTTCTGGCGCCATTCGATTGCTACGTTCAACTGCAATGCCATCACGACGCAATTCACTGTAACTGGTGACACTCCACACATTGGCAGCCACCTCAAAATCTTTTTTCAGTAATTCTGCCGCTGCAATTACTTCATTTAAAATCGCACCGCTTCCTAACAATTGCACGGGATATTTTTCTTTGCCGCCTGCTTGAAATAAATACATGCCTTTGATAATGCCGGCTTCAACATTTTTTGGCATGGCCGGTTGTAAATATTTTTCATTCATTGCCATCACATAATAGAAAACATCTTTTTCTTCAGTAAACATTTCGTGCAAACCGTGTTGAATAATCACAGCCATTTCATAGCCATAAGCAGGATCATACGCACGACAAGTGGGCACACAAGAAGCGGCCAATAAACTGGAACCATCTTGATGTTGCAAACCTTCACCCTCAAGTGTCGTGCGACCAGCAGTTGCGCCAATTAAAAATCCGCGTGCGCGCATATCGGCAGCTGCCCAAATAAAATCGCCGACGCGTTGAAAACCAAACATCGAGTAATAAGTAAAAAATGGAATCATGGGAAAACGATTGGTTGCATACGATGTTGCCGCTGCAATCCACGATGCCATGCAACCCGCTTCCGTAATCCCTTCTTCTAATACTTGGCCATTAGTCGCTTCGTGATAATACAAAAATTGATCTTTGTCTTCTGGTGTATATAGTTGACCGACGGGTGAATAAATCCCCACTTGACGAAACAATGTTTCTAAACCAAATGTGCGCACTTCATCAGAAAAAATCGGCGCAATGCGTTGACCCATGTTGGGGTCTTTCAATAACACCGTTAAAATACGGCCGAGCGCCATGGTGGTTGACATGGTGCGATCACCCGAACCTTGTAATAACGCATTAAACGCTGCCAAATCTGGCGCCGTTAATGGATTGGATTCCACCGTGCGTGCGGGTAAATAACCGCCTAATTTTTTGCGACGTTCGTGCAAATAATTTTCTGCTGCACTCTTTTTTTCAAATGAAGCAAATTGCAAATTCAATAAGGCATCATCGGTTAATGGTAATTTGAAACGCGCGCGAAATGCTTTTAATTCATCTTCACTCATTTCTAATTGATTGTGCGCAATGTTACGACCTTCCGCTTTGATCGTCCCTAATCCATAACCTTTTACACCATGCGCTAAAATAACGGTGGGTTGGTTTTTGTGATGGATGGCTTGATCATAAGCCGCATAAACTTTTACCGGATCGTGTGCGCCGCGATTTAATTTTTCGAGATCTGCATCAGATAAGTCAGCAACGAGTGTTTTTAATTCATCGGTATTAAATAAAAATTCGCGCGTGTAAGCACCGCCACGCACATACGCCGTTTGTAAATCGCCATCAACACATTCGCCTAAACGTTTGAGGAGCGCGCCGGATTTATCTTTTGCAAACAGTGCGTCCCAATGACTGTCCCATAATACTTTAATGACATTCCAACCGGCGCCGCGAAATAAACTTTCTAATTCTTGAATGATTTTGCTATTGCCACGCACTAAACCATCAAGACGTTGCAAATTGGCGTTCACTACAAAAATAATATTATCTAATTTTTCGCGAGCAGCGAGTGTCAGCCCAGCAATGGATTCGGGTTCATCCATTTCGCCATCGCCTGCAAATATCCATACTTTACGATTATTTTCAGGCAGTAATCCGCGCTGATCTAAATATTTTAAAAAGCGCGCTTGATATATTCCTTGTAATAAACCCAATCCCAATGACACCGTCGCAAATTGCCAAAACTGTGGCATAAGCCATGGATGCGGATAAGAAGATAAACCACCGCCATCTACTTCTTGGCGAAAATGAATTAAATTTTTCTCGGTTAAACGTCCTTCTAAATAGGCGCGTGCATAATTTCCTTCAGAGGAATGACCTTGGAAATAAACGAAATCGCCTAATTGGTTTGCGCTAGTGCCGCGGAAAAAATGATTCATGCCCACTTCATATAAAGTGGCAATGGATGCAAATGATGATAAATGACCGCCGACATCGCCCACGTCTTTTTTGGTTTTGATGACCATGACAATCGCATTCCAACGGATGAGCGCTTCAATTGCCGCTTCAATTGCACGGTCGCCTGGATAAGCTGGTTGTTGATCAACAGAAATCGTATTGCAATAAGCGGTTGTTAAGTGACCAGCAACACTGGCGGCGCCGACGGTTACAACACCGTGTTTTTCTGCAGCCGCCATCACTGCTTGCAAAATAAATTGCGCACGTTCTTTGCCTTCGTGTTTGATTAATGAAGCGATGGCATCTAGCCATTCTTTCGTTTCAATAGGGTCTAAATCACTCCGCGTTTTTGTCATTTACCGTATTCCTATCGCTGGTTTTTTATTTACTATGATTTTGAATTTTGATGGAGCAAATTTTTGCGGTAAGTGTACCTGGAATATGGGGAAAACCAAAGCATGTTATGTATAAGATATTATGTTAATGATGCGTCATCCTGAGCGTTGTTTGTTATCCTTCGTTGCGCTCAGGATAACAACAATGCCCGAATGACAAATACCGCTCACACCAACAACGTCACCAGCGCGACTAATACCAGCGCAATAATAAATGAACGATCTAACAAACTCATGACAGCCGTTTCTGTTGAGCCATCTTCAGGCAATTGATTTTCTTGATATCCCAATGCTGAAATACCGCATTCTGTGAGCATGGCTTCGCTATTCGCTAAATTAAATGATTTTTTCGCACGCCAGCATGCCAGCACTTGCGCAAAATGACCGCTGAGCGCAAAAATAAAGGTGAAAATATGCATAGGAATCCAATCTAAAATCGCCGTAATGAATTGTGCACGCTGGGATAATTCAGCAAATAGTGCATTTTCTTTCGGTGCTTCTAACGCAGTCAATGAAATCGTGCGATATAATACTGCACCCACCGGCCCCAATACCACATACCAAAATATCACTGCAAAAACACGATGATTACTGGCTCTAAAAATATGACTAATAAATTGTTGATGTAAGGTTTGTGAAGAATGAATGTCGTGAATACCAAAACAAGCTTTTAATTTTTCTGCTGCATATTGCGCATCACCTTGTGTTAACGCATGAATGCACGCAAACGCATCCGCCCAAAAATTACGTGGGCCTAAGCAATACAGCAAAATGATTAATTGAAATATTAATTGCACAAAACCATACAACACGCCCAACAATAAAAATTGTAATAATAAAATGACAAGTAGCAATGGCATGATAGAAAGAATTAATGCCAAATAAGGTGATTTTACCGGTATTTTTGTGAGTAATTTTTGTTGCGCAATGACAAACCAACCCCATTGACGTAAATGACTCCAATCAAAAAAACGTTCAATGATTAATGCTACTAGAATAACAATAAACATCATGTGCGTATTCCTTATAGTTTGTTCCAATCAAAAGAGCGGCCTGGGTCGGTTTTGCGATTTGGCGCAATATCCGCGTGTCCGACAATTCTATCTTCTGTAATACCAGGATAAGTTTGGCGCAATGCCACAATAATTTTTTTCAATTGTTCATATTGATTCGCCTCATACGGTATCTCATCAGTTCCCTCCAACTCAATGCCAATGGAAAAATCATTACAGTGCGATTGGCCTTGAAAACAAGATTCACCTGCATGCCAGGCACGTTTATTAAAAGGCACAAATTGGATGATGTCACCGCTGCGTTTAATAAGTAAATGGGAAGCAACCCGTAAATGTGCAATCGTCGCAAAAAAAGAGTGAGCGCTATAATTTAATTTGCCACAAAAAAATTCTTCAATCGCCGTCGTACCAAACTCACCTGGCGGCAAACTAATACCGTGAATCACAATCAGATTAATTGCAATCTGCGGCGGGCGATCATCGCAGTGCGAAGAAGCGCGATAAATAACCGGTTGCAATAAACCAGTTTGATTATTAATAGTAAAAGAAGGAGTCGATATCATGCGCTGATTATAATATGATGCCTCCACCATGCAAGCAGAAGAAATTAAAAAACTAATTGAAGCGGGGTTACACAATGCCGACGTCACCATTGAAGGCGACGGCACGCATTTCAGCGCCATTATCATTTGCGATGCGTTTGCTGGTAAGTCACGCGTGCAACGTCAACAACTCGTCAATGAAACCGTCAAAAAACAATTGCTCGATGGCACATTACACGCGCTTTCCATGCGCACCTTCACTCAAGCTGAATGGCAAGTATTGGATGTGTAATTGTTAAAGAAAATTAATTATTGCACCTTCTTTTTCTATAAAATGATTTTTCTCTTTATTTTCTTTTAAACGTCATGCTTCCGAATACACCATCTCGATAAATCAATGCGTGAAATAGAGCAGCGCTAATGTGAATCACAATAATGCTAAAAAAAAGATAAGCCAGATAGGTATGGGTTTTTCGTAAGAAGGTATAAAGCATCGGATTTTCAGGCAAAATAAAAGGTAAATGTAATCCTCCGTATAATACGATGGGATAATGTGCAGCGGATAGCATTGTCCAACCCACTAAAGGTAAAACAAACATTAAAATGTAAAGCAGAATGTGAGAAGTTTTTGCAGCAAGTTGTTGCCAGCGTGGCATGTGATTAGGAAGCGGTGGTGGCGGACTAAATAATCGATTAATGAGACGGATAGCAACCAGTATTAAGATTAAAATGCCTAACGGTTTATGGATAGAGACAAGCAAATGATAGTCAGATAGAGAAGTCACCATGCTCACGCCAATAAATAACATGGCCAAAATGAGAATAGCCATTAACCAGTGCAAAAATCGTGAAAAAATTGTAAATGATGGCGCATTTGTCATTGCAATTTACCTTTCGAGGAAGAAGAGATTCTCACCGCACTCGGTTCTTTTATTTCCCCCTCGCGCTTAGTGAATGATCGCGCATAGGCAGCGGATCGAGCACTCAGTAAAGGATCATCAGAAGGCAAAATTCCCGCGGGCAACACTAAAGGATCAAAATTGATATCACGACAAGGGCCATTTGTTTCACCTTCAATTTGATTGAGCGTCAGAATTCCTACATCGATGCGCTCACGATTTTCAGGCCAAGCGATGGTTGCATTTTTTATAGAATCGCTTGCTTGCCCGACAGTAATAATTAAATGCCATTGCAAAGGTTGTTGCTGAAGTTGAGTAATAAGCGCATCGAAAAGATAATTTTTATCTTTTGTTGCAGCTGTTGCAGGGTCTCCTGCTTTTTTGAATGGCTGGACGGGCACCATTGACCAACGAACAGGAATGCTGACGTTATCCGCATTCACAAAATAAAAAGTATTCAGACTGTTATATGTCGCATTATCAAATCCTGATGAAACCGGTTGGTTTTTGATGATTTCTCTTGCGCGCACTGTTTCTGGATGTGCATCGAGAAACAGTTTCATCTTATTTGGATTGGGTTTGCCCGTCGCCGGATCAGACTGCGATGCCATTAATTGTTCATAAAAACCTTGTGCGGTATTCACCGTAAAAACAGGGATATTATTCATGCCAGTTCGCCATTCTTCTCCATCAGATAAAAGAAAAAGCAGCGCTAAACTGCGAACAGCATTCGGTGTGTCAGTCACATAGGGTTGACCGCCACCTAAAGCAAAACGTCCGATAACAGCAGTGCGCCCTGGTTTAAAGACAACAGCTTTTGAAAGATTCGTGCCTTGACCATTACTTTCAAAAAACCCGGTGACACAGATGCCTTTTGCATGATTGCGACGAAATCCTGGATAAATCCCATTGACTTGTTCGAAAGTATGAATAAATTTTCTAGGCGTCAAACGATGAGGTGAAAACCAT
>OBEQ011475387.1_pt1 | contig 10621 bp, 12 predicted proteins | sample 1670901 | NCBI WGS metagenome assembly OBEQ01 (sample SAMEA104232315, study PRJEB22302) | groundwater metagenome | biome: forest; feature: aquifer; material: groundwater | place: USA | collected 2011-08-07 | depth 5.4 m | reverse complement strand
GAAGCGGCGCGGGCTTGAACCAGCCCTTGCCAGCGCCCAAAAGCACCTCACTTCATTCACCACGAGCATATGACACTAAAAACAATCAACGTAAAACTCACGCCCCGCGACCTCACACTCATCAAGGGAATCGCCACCTACAAATTCCTTTCCGTGTCCCAGCTCCACCCGCGCTTCTTTCCCACGTCACAGAACTACCGCACTGCCACTAACCGCTTAACCCTCCTGACACACAACAACATCGTCTCGCGCATTTTCACGTATCCGAAGGCAGTCCCTGACCCCAAAGGCCGGCCAGGTGCGGTCTACTACTTTGCACCCCAGAACCTGCGCACCCTCGACAATTACTTTCACTCCCAGCACCAGGCCGACCGATTCCACGACTTCCAGCACCTCCCGACCACCGACAACCACGAAGACGGATTCTCCCCGCAATACCTGCGCCACGAATTAGGCATCTCTGATTTCTTCCTATCTCTCGAAGCGGCCGCTCACCACCAAACCATCACCATCCCCTTCTGGGAGCGCACCAGCCCCTTTTCCAAAGAACTCACCGACACCCGCGTCATTCAAGCCGAAGTAACCAAAAAAATCAGCGGCCGTACCACGACCACCACCGAACGGCTCCCCTTCAACCCTGATGGCTTTTTCTGCCTCAAAGACAGCACCGACACTCACACCTTCTACTTCGTCGAATACGACAACAACAGCTCCCCTCCGGATCGCTTCCGCAAGAAGCTCATGGGCTACCTTGCCGTTGCCTCTCAACACCGCTTTCCCCCTATTCGCGATTACTATGCGAAAAAATACGCCCTTGCTCTTCCCAGCCCAGACACTAACCAAGATAAGGCGCCATTCCGCGTCCTCACCGTAACCCCCACCGAGCGAAGACGAGACACGCTCTTCCTTGATGCCCTTGTCCTTCGCTCCTTCAAGCGCTTCCTGTTTGCCAGCATGACAGACATAATCCCTGACAAACCCCTCACCCCTGTCTGGCTCCGTGGCAAGGAATATACACAAATCGCCGAAGCCCAAAAAACGCTTTCCCCAGACCTCACCAAAACTCTCCAATCCCAATGGCTCACCAACCAGCTCGCCGCCATGCCCCGCGTATCGCTCATGGACTAACCCGTACAAAAAAAAGCCCCACAAGCGCTATGCTGTGGGGCAGATGAAAGACAAACATCCCTCATCGACAAACATTTACGTCTCAAAATTGGGCCTGTATTATTTGTCTATAAATGAGTCCTTCGCCAGAGCCGTGCTACCGACTCTGGCCTGGACAAGTTGGATAACCCATCCAACGTACTCCCATGAGGAAACCACAGGAGCACGCCCGATGCGTCCCCAAAAATCTATTTCCTGCCAATATATTGACGCTGATACCGGCACTCTATGCACCAACCCGGTTTCTGGACAAGGCCGCTGGCGCTACTGCTCCGAAGAACACTTCACCCTCGCCCGCAAGCAATACAAATCTGGCCGTAATGCGTCTGATCTTCGCCTTCACCGCTCCAGAGCGAATCAAATGGGAATCAATGGCGGAGACGATAAGAGGCTTGCTTTTGAGCGTAAGATTAAGAGAGTCGCAGAGTCAGGCGAGGTTGGGGACTTTGACCAAGAGAAGTTGGAATATGTCAGAATGCGTCTGCGTAGCATGGGTGCTCGCTATGACCGATTCGGCGAGGCTCTTGAAGCGTTACTATCTCTATCAAGACTACTATAGTTCTAAATAAACTATATGTCAATACTTAGAGGAGACCATATGGCAGATCACAAGAAAGGCTAGACGCCTTGCGATAGACTGCATCAAAATCGTATAACCAAGACCCAGACGAGAGAGCAGTGACTTGCTGCTTTGACGGGCCATGAGTCACGTTCACTCTAACGTCGCCCGGGCCTTGGTGTGCCTGGAGCAGTATACATCTTTGCTCCAATCTCGCCAAGCCCGTGGTGCTCTCTTCAGCTTACTCAATGACTGGAGAAGCCACGTGGATAAATTCAAGGAAGTAGAAACCCTCATCACCACCATTACTGCTACGGCACGATCCTGTAAGGACGCGTACCGTGCCCTGGTAGCATACCACCGCTATCCCCTTCGCCTAGTGTATTCATTACACGAACTCCAAGAAGAGACAACACAACTCCGCTATCACGTAGCGAAGCTGGATAACCTCACAGCCGAGCTGTGCGCTGCTTGTATCCCGTCCGCAGAGTCCAATGGTACCGCACTACAGGTAAGCACTAGCCCCAAGGAGGACCCTGATGGCAAGATCACTGCTTGATTATCTGTTCATGCCACCAGCGAGAAACGGCTATCACAGACAACGTCATAGCCGGTGGCACCGCCCTGGCGCCCAGCGCTTCCACTGGCATGTAGCGCCAACCCGCCGGCGCTTTTACTTCATTCACCACGCCGGCCGCTGGCAGTGTCCCTTCTGCGGCTGTGCTTAAAAGGAGATGTTCCCATGGCACATAATCCTGCCCTGATGTACCACGTACACGCAGGAGAGCGGTATTATCTTCGCCACCAGGTGAATGGTACCTACAAGTGCTCATATTGCTCCAACACCTATCCCCTCGATGTATTACTGATGAACGGGGCAACGACTATACCCTATGACTTCGAGGCCCCGACTATGCAGCTTGCGCGCTTGGACTCGCCAAGGCCGATCGAGGTTGAGGTTATCCAACCACGAGCGATTGAGCGCAGCAACCCGCCACAAAGTAGCGGGAGCGGCGCGGGCGGCCTGCTTGTGCTCTTGGGTATCTTGTTCGTTGGCGCAGTGCTCTTTGGTGGTAGAGACTAAGAGGACATGAGTGCCGACTGGGGTACTTCAGTGCCCCAGTCTACCGCAGGATCACGGACTTTATATCGTACGATACACAACACATGGAGGGATTCTTACTGTGGAGCTATTCCAACTCGTTATAATCCTTCTCGTCTACTGGTGGCTCATCCATCACCTCACCGGCAAGCGTATCCCAGAACCTGGACCCACCATACGCCGCTGGCTTTCCCATGCGATCCGTGCCAGCGGCCGTCTTGGTGTGCGTCATGGCTTCAAGAACCAATACGACCGCAGAGGCTTGCTCCATGCCTTTGCCCATGCCCTGACAATAGTCCTGATAATCATAACCCTCAACGCCCTTGTTCACATCGCAGCTCACTCCTGGGCTAGCATCGCGCTCTGGTGGGGTATCACGCTGACCTACTGGTTCCTCCTCACCCGATGGCAGAGACTCAAAGAGCACAAGCGCCACCTCCCCAGCAGACGCCGCTGGCGCCACATAGAGCGGTAAGGATACCAAGGAAGCGACCGTATGCCTTTAACCATCGCCACTGCCAGACCCTACGCCCAACTGGGCATTTTCAAGGCCATCTTTTACTTACTCAATCCCCAGAAACTCACCCTTGAGGCCCTGGCCGACTCACTCAACGACCATGCCTTTATACTAGGACTATCAGGTTCAGGAAAATCGCGTTTTATGTCTTCTTGGACTAGAGCCGCCATTGACGCCAAGCACAGCGTCTTTCTCATTGACACCGCGTCTGATACCTACACCCAGACTCTGTATTACTGTATTACCAAAAACATTGATCCTGCACACGTCATTATCCTGGACGCGACCCAGTCCTATCCGGTCCCGGATTTCCACCTTTTTGACGTTCCTCCCCACCTCCACGCCGCCAGCGTGGTAGACGGCCTCATTGCCGCGCATCGCGGTTTCTTGGGCTCCTCTTTTGGCGAACGCCAGGCCGACATCTTGAGAATGCTTTTCTGGGCACTGCTCAAAGCAAACGTGGCTCTCTTCCCTTACTCCACGTCCTTTTTGACCTACGATAAAACGCGAGACGCTATTCTACAACGCGCCAATGACCCCATGCTTACCCGCTTCTGGGAACATATGACCAAACTTCGCAGCTTTGGTGAAATCATCGAATCAAGCAGAAACAAACTCAATGCCATTGGCACCAACACGCTCTGTGCTCAATACTTTGACAGCAAGCACAGCACCGTCAACTTCTATGACGCCTTCAACACCGGCAAAATCATTCTCCTCAACCTCTCTGAAAACCACTACAAAGACCGATCGAGCCGCGCGCTCTTAGGCTCCCTCTTTCTCTTTTTAGCACACCAAGCCCTACTTCAACGCGAAACAGACCTCTATAAACACCCAGTCACCATTGTTTTAGACGAAGCGCACCAGTACTATGTATCCGATTTTGTTCTTCCCTACTTTACTGGTGTCAGAAAACATGCCACCGGCATCAAACTCTTTTCCCAATCCACCAATAACTTTCCTATTCAAGACGTAGACATCTTCATGAGCACTGTCGGTCATCTCATCAGCTTTGCCATAGGATACAAAGATGCCACCCGCATTGCCCATGACCTGGTCATGCCCACACTCGATGGCATGGTAAAAGACGCCTCTACTGACCTCTACGGACCCTACGGCGACATTCAATACTGGAACATCAGCGAGCAGGTAAACCACATTACAAGCGAGCTTATGCGTCAAAATCAACGAGAGCTTATCTGGCGCGTACGCAAAGCCCAAGACATCACCATCTCCTTTGCTAAGACCGCAAACGTAGAAAAGATTACCGTTACCCCCGCACAGGAAGCAGACTACCGCCAGGCAAGCGCCCAGCACCATACCAAACCAGTCCCGGCGACAACCACCCCTGCCCCCGCGATCCCTGACGCAACGACCCCCACGCCCAAACCTCCTGCCAAGCGCAAAGCGTCATCGCGGCGCACCAAGTCCGACCAGGGCGATGACGAGGTAATCATTACCGTCCGGTAGAGCCATGGTATACTGGGCGTATCGCCGCCTTACGCGCCATTCTTTTGAGCACGAGATTTGCGGAGGGTATCGGAGACACGGCACGGGAACACTTGTAAGACAAGAGCTGTTTCGTTTCCACCAGTCCTTGGAAACCCCAACCCCGAGTTCAACAATTCCGAGGCAATCAAGGGCATGGAGTATAGGTTGAGAACTGGACTGCTATGCTCCCCTTGGGCGTCGGCGAGCAGGAAGGGCTCTCTAATACGTGGGCTCTTTCTGTTTTTCCAAGAACATGCCCGTCATTTCGCACCGGCCGTTGAGGAGGGAACGTGGTGAGATAAGAAACCATGACTCCTCATAATTGGTAGACTTTCCCTAAAAGACCCTCTTTCGGGAAAGATGACAATGCTACCTGTAAGAAAGAAAAGGATAGGCGTATACCCTGCGCTTAACTGTTTTTGCAGCGGTTCTATGCAGGGGCTGTGAGAATAAAAACTACTACAAAAATCACACACTGGTGCTGCATGATGTTCTTACCATTCTGGGCTTATATATCATTCAATTTGTAACCCATAAAAAAATAGTTGTGTATGGTCTTTATGGGATGTAGTATGCGCCCTACTTACATGACCCGTCTATCTCCCAGGAAAGGAGTGAAGCGATGACACGACCCGTAAGCGGATGGATTACGGTGGCGGTGATGAGTCTGTGGCTTTGGTGTGGTATGGACGCCGTGCAGGCGGATAGTTTCATTTTTCGAGATACCACCGATAACATTACGTTGGAACACAGCGGCGGAGCGGCTACGATTGTGACAAATGACTGTCCCCCCAAGGGGGTCGAGGGCACGAGTGGCCAGTGCTTTCTGATCTTCAACCGTAACGGTCTCGGGACAACGAGCCCGGATGGGCTCCTGACGATTACGGAAGATCCGCAGCGGGTGAATATGAGCGACTTTGTGATCGTGCAGCAAACGGTGGGTGATTACAGGATATCATTTGCCAGTTTCACCGACGGCTCGGTGGGTGGCTGTTTGGGTGGATGCGACCTCCAAGAGACGGGCCTGGTTCAGACGGCGTTCGTGCTCAACTGGGCGGATGGGAGCGCAGATACCGTCAGTTTCCAGTCTGACCAGGAGGGGGCCGCCGCCGTCCCCGAACCAACCACTGGGCTCCTCCTCGCCACCGGCCTCCTCGGCCTCCTCGGCTACGGCTGGCGGCAGAGAAAGAAGGTGGCGTAAGTCTGACACGATACGAATCACATACGGTCACTCTGCGGAGTGGCCGTTTTCGTTTTGAATGTCTGGTGCTATACTTTCCCGAAAAGAGGCCATTTCGGGAAAGATCAATATGCCAGGTGTAAGAAAATCAATGAGAAAACGGGTTGTCAAAAAGAAGCCTCAAGCATCGTTTTCGGGAAAGTTGCCCTGACAAAAGCCAAAGACTCGACCTGGCGCCTTCTGCCTGAAACTGCCCGTTGTTTTTCAGCGGTCGTTGAGTGACGGGCTCTCACCGAGCCCGTCATACTTGCGTCAGCGCAACCGCAAGCGGTTTCACTTCCGCAAGTCATATAATTTGTACCCCACGAAAAACTATTTGACCCATGACGATACCTACCCTATCATGCGGCTCATTCCCAAATTGTCCGACACCAGCACCTATGCACTATCCCGAGCCGATCCTGACCGAGCCGACTTGTCGAACCAGAAGCTGACAGCGCACCCGGACAATCTTCAATTACGCCTGGAAGCCCCTACGTGTGCTTTTTTATTGTTTACTGATGCAAGGGGAGAGAATCATGAAATCAATTATCTTTTGGTTGTTAGAAGCGATGGGTATATGCATAGCTATGCTCTTGGTTTCAGGGCGGGTAGCAAACGCGGGGCCGTGTCCAGCCGTCGGGGCTGACACCGGCTGCGGTGTCCTTATAACGATCACGAATGGCGGTGTGGTGGTTTCCTCCACCGGACAAGGTCCTTTTGACAGTATCGAAGATACCCTAGTGGGGGTTATAAATAACAGCAACAACCCGATAAGAGCTTTGGGACTAAAGTCGAGTCTAGGCTTTTTTGCCTTAGACGGTGACGGCATCTGTGGCAGTGACCCATTTACTGGTCTTCCTTACACGGTGAGGCCTGTAGGCTGTCCCTTTGGCCCAACGGGCTATGAGGGTCCAGGTGTGAGCTTCTCGAATATCAGTACAGATAAGACTACTGGTACTGTCAATTTCAGTGTGCCAATTACGTCTGACGGTGGCACGGCGTATTTTTCACTCGAAGAGAACCTTAGTACCGCTATCCCTTGCCAGCAGATCGTGAATAACAGTGTCAGCACTTCGCTAAGCGGGAGGACCTTATTCAATGGTTTCTTTCTGAACCCAACCACTATATCAGCTACATTCAAACCTAACTTCGGCATCAATCTCGCTCAAGCAAAAGCGGATTGTGGCTTCACAAACTTTGATTGGGTGCAAAAAGTTACAAACAACCCTGACCCTAGCCCATTCTTTCAAAACAACCCGGCAGATTCGAGCAAACCGATTCACTTGACGAGCGCGTCAACTCCCTTTAACGATCCCGCGCAGTTTGGCTATACGTATTGCGTACCGACGTTTGGAGTGAATTGCGATGGTTACCCTTTTTACTTCAACCCTGATACGACAGGAAATATTTTCTCGTTAGCTACGTATGAAACGATGAATACGCTTTCCTTTTCCGACCATCCATCAAATCCCTGCTTGCCTGGTGGCAGCAGCGCAAATGTGCCAGGTTGCAATGGTTCGAATTCGCCCTCCGGCAGCTTTGTTGGGTTTACGACCGACTTGGTCGGAATTCTTGCAGATAGTTCTTATATCGATCTCGGTATAGGGTTCAGTTGGAATGACACATTCAATGGCACCAATGGGGGTATTGCTATGCTAACTGCCTTGAACCCTGTTGATCCGGATAGTGGAATAGGCGGCATAACCATTACCAATGTGGTTAATACAACGAATTATGACTTTCAGGCAGCTACGGTCACTGTTACCAACGTGACTAGCGCAGTACCGGAGCCGATATCTGTTGTGCTATTGACATCTGGTCTGTTCTTGCTATGGTTAGTGGGTCGAAAAGGAAGCCAAAAATGAAATGAAACAATTCGTCCACAACGGCCAGGCCGTGTCGGTCAGCACTAAATGGCTAGCGTATATTGCCTGTGTGGCTTTTTTGCTATATTCGTTAGTTCTCTTCGAGAAGCTGGGGATCGCACGAGAAAATACAAATACGTGCGCCGGCTTTGAAGTACGCCAAACTGTTGTTTCGATTGAGATTGAGAGACCTAGCTTCTTTCTTTCTAATCCTTCACCAAAAAAAATAACTATAGCGCCTGCCAAAGACTCTGCTAGTACAACAGAGAAGTGGGCAAGAGTAGTTGCCGTCGGCCCTGTTCTTGGTTCTATGGATTCAGGTGAAGTGAAGACCGACGTAGCGTGCACTACGAAAGGGATTGTATTGACTGCGACAATCACGCGCTCCGCCAACTATCATGGTGCTGTCTTACAAAACGTGCTTTGGCGCCCAAGAATCGAAATTGAAGTCGCTCTTCCGCAACCTAATGTGCACGTCGAAGCAACATGGATGATGCGTCTGACTAATGGCGCTGTGCTGAATCATGCCCAGACACCACCATATCCAGACATAACGTACCCGATCACCGTAAGGCCGTGACCTAGCGGACCCGAACTTGCCGGGCAATAAAAAACCCTTCCCCATCGCACCGACAGGGAAGGGCACAGCTCTACCTACTCATCACCGCGCCTACGCTCGATGACCTCCAAGACCCCGAGCACTATATCTGTCAGATCGCGTACCAGCGTTTCCCGTCTCTCAAGACGCCGCTCAAGACTTAAGACAACCGCATTGACCAGGGCGTCAACGTGCACCCGTAACCCCTCTGGTTCCTTGATCTCTGTTTCATCCTCTGTAGCGTTCCGCCTCTGCTCGATCTCGCCTACAAGGTTTGCTAACCAGGCCGCCCCTGCCTTCAAGTCCGCTTCTGGTTTTTCCTTCTGCAGATAGAACACTGCGAAGTCCAACACGTTACCTTTGCGTTTGCAAGCGTGGCAGAAAAAGACGTTGGGTAGTTTCACCACATTGACCGAGAAGCTTTGCTTCTCCTCACCCCGACCGCACAACGGACACGCGCCTTTCAACTCATCGCCTGACCGCTCCAGCTTCTCTAACCACCCAACATACTCCAATACATCCACCATCGGGATTTTCCGCACCTCTGCGAAATCCACCCACCCTGCGGGCTTGTCTGCCATCACATCCCCCTTTCTCCAAAGCTCACCCAGCTCTGGACACGAGGGACGCGTTACTGATTAAAAAGGATAGTTGGCATGTACCCCTATTGGTGTCTTACACTTTTTCCTTTCCCCGGAGCGTCTAGACTGCTATACTGTATGACATGAAGTATATGGGGTTTTATGTCAGACACAAAAACGGAGAGAGGGACCCTACCGAAAGGAGCGTACCAATGACCAAACCCACAGGCAGACCGAGAGGACGTCCCAAAACCAAAGAATACGCTACCCTCATGGCGCGTATCTCGCAAGATTTAGTAGACCAAGTAAAGCGGTATGCCGGACTTCATCGCCAGCCTATCTCTGTCGTGATCCGGGAAGGACTGCTCTTGCTTTTGGAGACCGACCCGTATGGTCATTTCATGTCAGACATGAAAGGGGAACGAGCAGATGCTTATATTATGTCTGACATAAAAGAGGGAGAGGAAAATGTGTCTGACACGAAAGCGCCGGTGCATGAAATAGTGTCTGACAAGAATGGAGCAACGCATGAGACCACAAGCCCGTCATCAGACATGCCGCCGTTTGATGCCACAAAGTATGTGCTGGGAAAGCTCTGCCCGCGCCGGCACGACTACGATTACACCGGGCACTCACTGCTACGCCTCAGCAATCGGCATTGCTTGGCATGCGACCGGGAGAAGGCCATGGAGTGCAAACAGGCCAAGCGCCGGGCAGAAGCAGAACGTGCGTTATAATCCTGGTAGTCAACTCCCATAAACCTACCCCTTGCGATACTTCTTACACGCGAAACATAACCCCTCTTCATACACGGGCTCTCGATGACAGCGCTTGCACCACACCCTGCACTCCCGATCTCTGGGATGTGAGCACGAACCACAGCTACTGTCCCAGCTGGATAGCTCGACCGCGCAATGCGGGCACCTCCTTTTAGATGTCCTCTCCTCTGTTGTCCAAAACGGCATAGATTACTGATGATGTAGCTTTTTTTGGTGGCGGCGGTAATTGTCTGTCCACACTACGATATTTATTATGACACCTATCAGGATAAACCCGATAAGAAATGTATTTACTCCTTGCATACACGTGCCCGCCATGAGCTTATTTTGTTTTATGCCTACCTGCTAATATAGTCATGCTCCAAAGACCCAGAGCAATTACTACAATACCAAGGTAGGCAATTATTAAACTATCCATAGATGTAGATTAAGATTTTAGAAGGATATTAAACGCAAGCGCGTAGATAAGAAGTGCACCAGCTGCCCCTATAATAACAACAGGGTCTTGGACAGACCCGCCCCGTAAGAATTTCTGAATAACTAATGAGACGGCTGTTGCTAAAGCAATCCGTTCGAGCCATTGTGCAATAGTTTTATAGTGCTGTGGTAGTATTTCTCGTTTCATCCCCTCCACTTTAGCACTAAACCTACCAAGCGTCAACAAACACACCCTCGCCGCCTTTGCGGAGCGCAAAGGGTGCTACGGCAAGGGTGTGGTGTTTCCTTTCCCGACTACCATT
>OBEQ010935884.1_pt1 | contig 10621 bp, 12 predicted proteins | sample 1670901 | NCBI WGS metagenome assembly OBEQ01 (sample SAMEA104232315, study PRJEB22302) | groundwater metagenome | biome: forest; feature: aquifer; material: groundwater | place: USA | collected 2011-08-07 | depth 5.4 m | reverse complement strand
CTTACCTTAAGCGCCGCTATTGATGGCATTGGTCAGACTAACACTCAAGTTCAGACCGATCTGGCTGGCCAGATTGCCCAAACCAAAACTCTGCAACAGCAAATGGCTCAATCCCTCACCGCACTTTTGCAAGCCCAAACTCAAACGGCCGCCGAAGTCGCCACACTAAAAACTGATGTTACTACAGTAAAACAATCGGTGGCCGATATCAAAACGGCACAACTGGCTGCTGATACAAAAGTGAATGGTTTGCTCGCCGCTTCAACTGACTGGTCAAATTTAGCTGCATCGGTGAAGGTTGATATTAATGCCCTCAATCAATTGCAAACAAACCTTAATACAGACTTTGCTGGCAAAACTGCTCAACTGCGACAACAGTTTGAATCGTATCAAGCTCATCTGAATGATGATATCAATAGGCTTACTACTACCACAGACGCCCAAATCTTACGCTTGCAACAAGAAGCAGACAAGCTCAAATTGCAACTGCAACAAACTCAAAGTCAGCTACAATCTACTACCCCATCTACAACCACCACGCCAACTACTACAACAGCACCAACAACTTCTACGACTGCGCCGACCACAACCACCCCATCAACAACGGTGCCGGGGCTATAAGCATATATTAAACAAAAGGATATCCATGAAAGCTCTGGGAGTTCTTAACACAATTGGGATCATACTGTTGATCATTTGGATCGTAGGGTTCTTCTTGCACCTATTTGGTGCATTTATCTACGTATTCTTGGTCTTAGCCATTATTGTTTTTGCCTTACGCTTACTTGGCGTTAAAATTTAACACAGCTACTTAAGATTTCGTAATATAATCCTCAACCGCTTTTACAAATCGCTTAGCCTGATTAAGAATAGTTAAGGTATCGTCTTCGCCGAACCGTTTTTCAAATTCGTAATCTGCTTCTTCACGACTTTTTTCTGCTCGAGAAAGAATCTGACCCAACTCTTGAGGAATTTTGCCAGTTTTTATAAAGTGCTCGTTGAACTTATGCGCAGTACCCGAATGGCTTTTGGGATAAATTTCATCTATTAAAAGAGCAATACGGGCGACATCGAGCATCGCGTAGTACGCTCGAGAGACGGCATCGTTGTAATATTTGGATTCATACAAGACTTCTGCTGCTCTAATACGTTCATCGGCTTTCTTAAGCAGTTGTTTGGGTTGAGGCTCGATCATATCTCAACCCCTTCTTGCTCAATCCAATGCAGCACTGGCGACCATCTTTTCCACTTTTTATAATCATCTACCGTATAAGGGATAGCAGTAATCAGCATATCCTGATTCATTAGGAAATTTCCTGCTACCTTATTTAATGCATCATCTTCGGGGCTAAAATGAGAAACTTCTTTTCTGGTCAATATAAAGATATCCATATCTGAATCTTCTTTAGCTGTACCCCGAGCACGTGAACCATACAAAACCACAGATACTAAGTTATCTCCCAGAATCTTTTGTGCTTCTTGTTTAAAAGCCTTTGCTAATACTAAATCGTTTGGTTTTACTTTCGTCGCCGGTGCCATTCGTAATCCTTAATGATCATATTGTACCATATTTTGTCCCCTTAACACAGGGTCTGATTTGCGTTAGCCTACTAGATTAGCCCTCAATATACTATTGAACCGTTAAGATATAATATCATTACTATGTTAATACTCCCTGATGAATACAAGAAGAAGATCCCTGTTGTTCTTACTTCGAGTTATTACCAAGAATGGGTCAATTATTATCGGAAAATATTAATAAAGAGTAGGCAAGAGAAATACAACACCGATCCTTTAAATCTTATTGCTATTCAAATCGGGTTAATGAGATCAATCAGAGGAATTGAAGGAAAAATCTTTGAAGCTAAGAAGGGATTACGTAAAGCGAGGCAGGAAGGGGATACAAAAGATGCAGAGGATTTTGAGAGAGGAATAACACTTAATAGAGCGGTAGTTAGGATTGCCAAAATAATAGCTGACGGAATCGCTTGGCGGACTTTAGGATATGATAGACCATTTTTGCGTGCTCTAGCAGAGCCAAAAAAACCTTCGGGTTCAGTCCAATTTGGGACAGAATATCAGACTACTGAAGATACAGCCGTTCAGATGGCTTATGAGAGAAAATCAAAAGTGCTTCTTACGGATATTACCTACTTTCTAAGAGTTGGCGATCTAATCGAGGTCACTGATCCGAGAACGCTTATCTACGAGATAAAAACTAAGTATAACCCAAATGGTAGCGTTAAGAATGTCGAGCTTATAACAATAGATCGAATTATTAAAACAAATAAGAAATCGCTTAACAAGCAAGAAGAAAAACTATTTCAAGCAAATTATCTTCGCGAACTAAGAAAGATTCCGTTACCTAATTCACAAGCAGAAATTTATATTTTTGATGTCCCCATCAAATATAAAACCAATTTAAGAAGTATTGAAGAACTAATAAATCTGGCAAAGAAAGATGTTTTTGCTACTAGAACGTTCGGTAACTATCTTACAGTTTCTTGTACAGATATTCAGCTCTTTCACAAAAAGCATAGGAAGGATGCCAGCGAGGCAATGGAGCAATATAAAGAAAATAACCCATGGGACAAATCCGATATCGTACTTCCAATGAGCAATTTAGACATATTCTACGAAGAGGATGGTGACTTTGTCAGAAATAGTACACCCTATTCTGTTTTCCCTTTTAGTTCCATTAACTGTATGCGAATTATGTCAGGTGATTTATGGCTGACGTCACGTCTAAATATCACTGAGATAATGCGGCTATTTCGAGCTCATGGCTGGACAGTGACTGAAATAGATTGGTTAAAAGGGGACAAATCCGGACAGAGGGGCTCAGTATATTACGATGATCTTGAATCTACTATTGGAAAGCACGACATATTTTCTATTTCAGGTAAGAATTTTCAAACCAACATCTCCTTAGCTTGGCTTCATTGGATAAGTTCCAATTTTATGCGGCCTGAAACACTTATTGAAATGGTTGAGTATATCTCCACTCACCCACCAAGAACACGACCGCAATATATTGAGTCTTATATATTAGGCGAAAAAAATGTATGGAAATAATAAACTATCGTTTTACCATACAGGGTCAGATTCGCATTAGGCTATCAGTCGATTAATTCAAAACAAATAAAAAGCTGGATGATGCTCTCAGAAAGATGCAACTATATTGCGTATGTAAATAAGTAAGTTACTATTATAGTCTCATGTTCCTCTTGACATAAGCAAATAGGTTGCGTTATACTCGGGACATGAAAGATTCTAATACAGCATTACAGCTTCTCAAGTCTCGTGGTCAGCGCGTTACAAAAGTTCGCACTGCGTTGGTTACCCTCTTATTTGAGCATGCACTGCCTCTCACAATATCGCAGATGCTTGATCGCTTATTTGACCTATCTCTACCAGCCAACAAGACTACTATTTACCGAGAAATGGATTTCTTGAAATCTCAAGGGATTATTCAAGAAGTAGAATTTGGCGATGGTAAAAAGCGCTACGAGATCGTCTCTGACCCTCACCACCACCATGTGGTATGTAACAACTGTGGCACTATCAAAGACGTTGTGCTTGAAGACGACATCGCACAGGAAGAAAAAAAGATAGCTCATCTGACCAAATTCCAAGTACAAAATCATTCATTAGAGTTCTTCGGTTTGTGCCCAAATTGCCAATAATGCGCTGTACATTATGTGCTCGCATTAATTTTCTAAAAGAAAATATAATATCAAATAAATAATTAGGAGAACCATGATACAAAAACCATTAGCGGGATTAGTCATCGTGCTGGCAGTTGCGGCAACCATCTACTACTTTGTAAAGCATCCTGCTGGCAATTCAGGCCAAACCGTTCAGGTAGTGGCAGCCGAAAACTTCTGGGGCAATATTGTTAGCCAAATTGGTGGAGGGCATGTTACCGTTACATCAATCATCAGCGATCCGAGTGCTGACCCGCATCAATATGAATCAGATGCACATGATGCGCTAGCTATCTCCCAAGCAAAGCTCATCATTACCAATGGTCTCGGATACGATGATTTTATGGATAAATTAATGTCGGCATCCCCTAATAGTAGTCGTCAAGTTATCTCGGTGGCAACCATTATGGACGTCAATGAAGATGGCGCCAACCCGCATCTTTGGTATAACACAGCTAATATTCCGAAAGTGACTGCCGCTTTCGAAGCAGAGCTAATCAAACTTGATCCGGCTGATCAAGCGATATTTGAGGCAAATACAAAAGCTTTTAACCAATCACTTCAGCCAATTCTTGATACAATCAATACTATCAAAACCAAATACCCTCATGCACCTGTGGCCTATACCGAGCGTGTTCCCGCCTACTTACTCACCGCAGCCAGCCTCGATATTAAAACGCCGACCGGATTTGCCAGTGCCATTGAAGATGGCAATGATCCGAGCCCAGCCGATGTGAGCGCAATGAATAATTTAATGACCAACCATCAAATTAAGGTGTTGCTGTATAACGCTCAAGCGACGAGCCCAGTTACGCAACATGTGCGCGATCTGGCAACCCAAGCTGGCATTCCAATCGTTGGGGTAACTGAAACCATTCCTTCGAATGAACAAACCTTTCAATCATGGCAGCTTGACCAAGTCAAAGCACTGCTTCACGCCCTCGGAGACTAAATTGTGACTGAATCTACAGCATCATCACTACCTACCGCGCCGCTTGTCCAACTGACCAACGCTACTTTGCGATTAGGCGATCGTATCATTTGGCAGAATCTTAATCTTGAAGTACGACCGGGCGAGTTTCTGGCTATTCTTGGACCCAATGGTGCGGGAAAAACCACATTACTTCGGGTGCTGCTTGGATTGCTTGAACTTAGTTCCGGCTCTGCCAGTATGTGCGGCGAAGCACCGAGGCGCGGAAATGATCTGATCGGATACATCCCGCAGCAAAAAAACTTTGATGCAGATTTGCCGATTCGCGGCCGTGATCTGGTAGCACTGGGACTTGATGGCCATCGCTACGGGATACCATTAGCCAATCCTCAACAAGAAAAACGGATAGCTAAAGTGATACACGATGTTGGAGCGAGCAGCTTTGCAGATTCAGCTATTGGCCACCTGTCCGGAGGAGAACAACAGCGACTGCGTGTTGCACAAGCTTTGCTTGGTGATCCACAGGTATTGTTATGTGACGAACCGTTACTATCGCTCGACCTTTCGCATCAGCAGATTGTGACAAAGCTTATTGATCAACAACGAAGAGAGCATAATAGCGCAGTATTGTTTGTCACTCACGAGATTAATCCAATTTTGTCAGTAGTAGACCGGGTATTGTATTTGGTTGATGGACGCTGGGCTATTGGCACACCCGCTGAAGTACTGACAAGCGAGCGATTAAGTGAATTATATGGTACCCAGGTTGATGTGGTGCGTGTGCGAGGCCGTGTTATCGTTGTTGGTACTGGCGAGGCTGGTATGACCGAAGATGGTACACACCATCACCATCATTAAGTAGGAAACACACATTATGGATTTACTATCATATTTAACACAACCGTTTGCCCAGCACGCTTTAATTGCCGCAGCGCTTATCGCCGTTATTACCGGCCTCATTGGTCCGTTCGTAGTAATGCGTGGCATGTCCTTTGCTGTGCATGGTACTGCCGAATTGGCTTTTACGGGCGCAGCAGCTGGATTACTGATTAACAACAATCCCGTTGAAGGAGCACTCATAGGAGCGATGATTGTAGCTGCCATTATCGGTTTTCTGGGGGCAAAAGAGCGAGAACGAGATTCTGCAATCGGAGTTATCCTTGCTTTTGGTCTAGGTCTAGGTATTTTATTTCTCAGTTATTATCACGGATTTGCCACCGAGGCGACCAATATTCTGTTTGGAAATATTTTCGGTGTTAGTAGTGGCCAGTTATCGCTACTCGTAATCATTGGCGTTTTAGTGATTATCGCCATGATGGTTCTGTATCGTCCATTGTTATTTGCCTCAGTTGATCCAGAAGTAGCTATGGCAAAGGGTGTGCCGGTGCGCTTGCTCGGAATACTATTTTTGTTCGTGTTGGCCTTTACGGTAACCGAAGCAGCCCAGATTGTGGGCACATTGCTTGTTCTGAGCTTGGCTATAACACCAGCCGCAGCAGCTCAACAGTTATCAGCCCATCCACTGGTGGTAACCGCACTATCGGTTATATTCGCTTTAATTGCGAGTGTCGGTGGTGTATTGGCTAGCCTTGAAAGCAGCACGGTCAAAGCAAGCGTTTTTGTTACCACTATTAGCTTTGCAATATATATAATTGCTCGGTTAATGAGCAAACAATTTCAACCTCACCAAAAATCATCTTCTGCTCTTTAATCTTTGCTACTATCCTATCAACTACCGACCTATCACGAACACTTGCCGAATTGACAACGGTTTTTGTTCGGTATACACTTACATTAACAACCTAAATTTCGAATAATAACTCGACTTTATTAGAGGACCTAAAGAGTCGATCCAAAAGCCTTAACGGGCTAATGGGTCGGCTCTTTTTTGTTATCCAGATTCACTAACCAACAAGGAGGGCACATGAATCATCAACCACACCAACAAGACTATCTCCGTATTCAAGACCTAGCTTTGGCTGCCGTACTCAACTTATCTATTCCGCTCGACTCGATCGAGCGAATTAATCCGCGAGATAACAAAGTGACCTTTGTTTTTGCTGACAGCTCGCATATTGATGAATTAGTTGATCAGTTTTGGAAACGGCAACTGACTGTTGAGCCGCTGGCTTATTTTAATTCCCTTAAATTCATTAAATCGAGAATTCATGAAAGATAGCGATGTTAACCGATGAGCAAATTACTACCTTTCAAAAGCTATATGAACGACGATTCGGTACTGGAATCAGTCGCGATGAGGCACGCGAAAGTGGCATGAAGCTTGTTCGTCTAATGAAAATTATTCACCAACCAACAATGAAACAGAAAGGGGCATATCATGCACCACACCACAGCAGAACCAGAGACCGAAGAAGCACGTATTAAAGATATTGGGCTAAACGAGCAGCCACTGACCTTCCCAGAATGGCAAGAAATCATCAACGAGAATTTTCCTGAATGTGCTTTTGCAGCCGAAGTAGCATTATCGGTGATAGCGCAAATTTTGATTACCGATGTTACCAACCCATTTGCCTTGGTGCTGGTTGATGTACCAAGCGCCGGCAAAACTATTACCATCAACTTTTTTACTGGTATTGATGAACTAACCTATTCCACTGATAACTTTACCCCGGCATCTTTTGTATCTAATGCGGCCAATGTGGCAACGGAAAAGCTAAAGAGCGTTGATATGCTGCCGCGCATTCGTTACAGAATGTTGCTGATTCGCGATTTGGGACCAATCTTTGGCCAGCGTGATGATGATTTACTCAAAAGCATGGGCATATTAACCCGTGTTTTAGACGGGGAAGGCTATCAAAATGATAGTGGCGTGCATGGTAAACGAGAATATGTCGGTGATTATCTGTTTATGTTACTGGCTGGTTCACCCCCAATTCAGCCAAAAGTATGGAAATTAATGGGTAACTTAGGCTCTCGCCTCTTTTTCTTAAATATGCGCACACCGGATAAAACCGATAAGGCACTGGCTGATCAATTGACGAATACAGCTTATAAATCGAAAGAGCTTATCTGCCGGGAAGCGACCAAGGACTTTCTGCATACATTGTGGGCAACGCATCCAGTTGGTATTGAATGGCAGAAACAACACGAATCACCCGAGCTGTTACAAATCATCGTAAGATGCGCTAGACTCCTCGCTCGACTGCGCGGCACTATCAACGTGTGGCAAGAGCGCTCTGAAGACGGCGTGGTCTATAGCTATAACAGCCCGGTAATTGAGAAGCCGGACAGGATTAACCAATGGTTTTATAACCTTTGCCGCGGCCACGCCCTCATTTGTGACCGAGAATACATTACCCTTGATGACATTCGACTCATTATTGAGCTGGCTATTGATAGCGCGCCCTTAACTCGCTCCCAGCTTCTCCGCGCGCTCATAGACTACGGAGGCTCAATGACCACCACCGATATAGAACAAGAGCTTAATTGCGCTAAGGGCACAGCAGGACGCGAAATGGAGACGCTAAAGATATTAAAGATCGCACGGTTAAGTACTGTGCCCGGCAATCCCGGTGATCCAGAAAAGATTATTACTTTAACTCCTGATTTTGAGTGGTTTTTATCTGATGAATGCAAAGCCATTCGTGCTGTGCCTCCTAAACCAGCACCGAGTCAAAACAACCCTGAGAGTGAAGATTTAGTAGCGGCTGCGTTAGAGATATTTGGTGGCCATATCATCAGTGAAGACACATAGCCTGCCATAAATCTGACCCTGTGTAGTTTTAAGTTCAAAAACCGACAAATCCGACAAAATGCACGAATGAATTGCGATCAAAATTATACAAATTATACAAACCACATGAGTAACCTGAGATCAAAATCTGACAAATCTGACGTTTTGAGACAAAAAGACATTACGATTTTACGCTCAAAACCTGAAGAATCTGAATAATTCAACACAAAAAAGAGGTCACAAAATGTCACAATTTGTCACAAAAATAAGCTACAAAATGATACAAAAAGCTACAGTTTTACTTGACCTTCTACGCATAAACCTGTACCAATCCACCACAAACTACTATGAAGCAAGAACCATCACCGACAATTAAATACTTTGCTTATACTCGCAAATCAACTGAAGGCGAAGAAAAACAAGCGCTCTCTATCGAATCACAAATTGATAAGATACAAGAGTATTTTCCCGACCTCATGATCGTTGAACTCTTAGAAGAGCGAAAGAGTGCTTTCGTACCGTATAATCGCTCGGTCTTTGCTAACATGATGGAGCGCATCAAGGCCGGTGAAGCCCAAGGTATTATAGCCTGGCATCCGGATCGGCTTTCGCGAAACGAAATTGATGCTGCCACTATTACCTATATGATTCGTACCGGCCATATTATTGATCTCAAATTTGGCTCGTATAATTTTGATAATTCGCCCGAGGGTATTTGGATGTTGCAAATGGCACTATCTCAATCGCAATATTCATCAGCTAAATTAAGCAAAGATGTAAAACGGGGCATGGAAAAGAAAGTAAAGATCGGCTGGTTTCCCGGCGTTGCGCCAGAAGGATACCTAAACGATAAATATGCTCAGAAAGGTGAAAAGAAAATTGCCATTGACCCGGTGCGCTTTCCTTTAGTGCGAAAAATGTTTGAGATGCTTCTCTCTGGCAACTACACTGCACCAAAAGTGGTTGAGGTAGTAAACACTGAATGGGGCTACCAAACCCTTAAACGCAAGAAACAAGGCGGCGGACCGCTTATTAGAAGCACTTTTTATACTATGATTACGAATCCATTCTATGCTGGGTTAATTCGCTATAAAGGTCAGTTATATCCGGGCAATCATCAACCTATGATTAGCCTAGAAGAGTTTGATCATATTCAAAGAATCCTTGGCCGCGCCGGTAAGCCGCGACCGTCTAAACATGAATTTGCTTTTACCGGCATTATCCGCTGCGGCGAATGTGGCTGCCGCATTACAGCCGAATATAAAACCAAATTCATCAAGCGTGACAATGCTTACAAGACTTACACTTTCTATCACTGCACCAAGAGAAAGCCCGAGGCTCGTTGTACTCAAAAGATCATCACGAAAGATGCTTTAGAAGAGCAGATTAAAGAACTGTTGAATCAATACACCATTTTGCCTGAATTTAGAGATTGGGCACTAGAGGTACTCAATGATCAAAATGACACCGAAGTTGATGAGCAAGCGAAAGTTTTTGATATGCAGCACCAAACCCTTGCTCAAACTGAAAAAGAGCTCGCTAGCTTAACCAAGATGCGTTATCGAGAACTAATCAGTGATGAAGAATTTACCATCGAGCGAAATACTTTGAAGACCAAACTATCGAACCTTAAAGAACAATTAAAAAATGTTGAAGCACGATCCGAGAAATGGTTTGAGACCACTGAAAAAGCATTTCACTTTACTACTAACGCCCTGCAAGCTTTTAATACTGATGACATGCAGATCAAACGAGAGATTCTAAACAGCCTCGGTGAGAAGTTTATTTTGAAAGATCACGTGCTAGCGTTCGAACCAAGCTCTTGGCTCGTGCCAATCGGAAAACAGTACAAAACCTTAGAAACGCAATTTAAAGCGTTAGAACCAACAAAAACAGCCCATTTTGAGCACAAAAAAGCAGCTTTAGCTGCTCTTCGTCTAACATGGCTCCCTACAAAAGACGAGTTGCGAATTGTGCTTCGCGCTCTTTCTTTATATAGGGTAGCTTTCTCCGAGTCCCTTTAACACTGGTTACGCGATAAATCGCATAACTAGGAGGGACAATGCAAAACCATCAGTTTATCGAGGACAACATTATTATGCTGTCCAAACAAACAATGGATTTGTTTCTTAAGGAGAAAAATGCCGTAGAGCTTATCGCTCTCTACAGCTTCTATTATTATACCGCAAAATGGCAAAAAACCAATCAGCCCAAAGCAACGATCTCTTATGTCGCCAAAGCACTGCATTGGAGCCAAGACAAAGTACGAAGAATTAAGAAAAAATTAAT
>OBEQ011407741.1_pt1 | contig 10622 bp, 10 predicted proteins | sample 1670901 | NCBI WGS metagenome assembly OBEQ01 (sample SAMEA104232315, study PRJEB22302) | groundwater metagenome | biome: forest; feature: aquifer; material: groundwater | place: USA | collected 2011-08-07 | depth 5.4 m | reverse complement strand
TAACGGATCGCAACAAACGGGTGGTAGTGGCCAACTACACTTATTCAAATCTGTTAGAAGGAAATTTTGCCACCTATCCCCTCAGAAGTGTGGACCAGGCCTGGAACGAATTACAACAAAGCAAGAGTTGGGTGGCCCATGAGGCTGGATCCCAAGTGACCATCCGCAAGATTTATCTGGCCTACTATGAATCTAGCCAGCCCCAGGAGTTTGTCCAGCCAGTGTTTGTATTTGAAGGTGATGGGGGGTATATGGCTTACGTTCTAGCTATTGACCCGCAGTATCTGCAGACACCTCCTGCCAATGCCAGTCCGAATACACCCAAGTAATCAGAGATGCCGTGTCGGCAAAGCGGTCGTCGCTGCCTAAAACCACCAAAATTACAGGGTGATTGTCGCGCTTGACTAAAGTGACCAAGGCTTGTTTGGCTCCCTCGGTATAACCGGTTTTGATGCCGATGACCCCCGGAATTTTTCCCAGTAGCTGATTAACGTTGGTGAGTACATGAGTGGAAATCACGGCATTTTCTGTGGCTACAATTTTGGCAAATTCTGGCTGACGTAGGGCCACATCAGCAAGTCTGGCAAGATCAGCCGCTGTTGAGTAATGGTTGTCTTCATCAATCCCAGTGGGGTTGGCAAAGTGGGTGTGGGTCAAGTGGATTTGGGTGGCCTTATCATTCATGGCAGTAACAAAGGCCGCTCTTCCCCCCGGGAAGTTTTCGGCCAGCGTTTCGGCCGCATCGTTGGCCGATTGGACTAGAAGAGCATACAAGAGCTGTTCTACGGTCAGTGTTTCTCCGGGCTTAAACCCCACAACTTGGCCAATTTTGTACTGCGCGGTTATGGTAATAAGCTCGTCTAAATGATAGTGTTCTAAGGCAACTTGTGCGGTCATCATCTTGGTAGTGGAGGCGGGTAAGACTTCCTCGTCAGCATTTTTTTGCCACAACACGCTTTTGGAGGCTTGGTCAATGATAAATACGTTTCGAGAAGAAATAGGCGGGGGGGGCAAGTTTTGGGAAATGGGTAAGGGGGCGGGAGAAAAATCTACTCGATTCGTACCTGATTGGATGATAGGAGACTGAAATGTGTTGACCACTGGAGTAACTAGTAGCAGGGCGACGATCAATACTAAACTAGCAACTACCCAGGCCGACATTAGCTAATTCTACCAATGTTTGGTTTTTCCAAAAGGACGTAATCGGAGTAGTTCATAATTATTGACCGGCGCGTGTCACCGGCGTTAAAAGCGATTTGAGACTGGCTGGAGAGAGACGTGTCTAAATAAGTAGCCAGTTTAAATAAACTGCCCCAGGGAGGAATGGAGCCAATTTCCAATCCGGTAATTTGACTCACCTCCAAAGGAGAGGCAAAGCGTAAATCCTTAACTTTAAATGTTTGTTTAAACAGCTTAGCATCTAATTTTTGGGAACAGGACAGCACAATCATGATGGGGGTTTTATCGGCTAAACACACCAAAGCCTTGGCTCCTTGATCAGCAGTTGTGCCCCGGATGCGGGCCGAATCAGCACAGGTCCTGGTCGGCTCATGCTCGAGCGCCTGATATTTGACCTGGTGGTTATCTAAGAGTTGAATAATCCGCTCGTAAACTGTCATTGTTTCTTGGACTGGAGTTCTGCCAGGCGAAAATCAACCCTTTCCATATCTCTGGGAAACAGAGAGGCTTCTCTGATATTATCTAGACCTAAAAGTTGTTTAGTTAGTCTTTCGAGACCAAACGAAAATCCTCCTTCAGGTGGCATGCCATACTCAAACGCCTGGAGATACATCTTAAAGTTTTTGGGATCCATCCCCCGTTCTTTGATAACTTTGACCAGTTGCTTATAGTCATTGACGCGCTGGCTGCCGCTAAGAATTTCTACTCCCCTAAACAAAAGATCGTAACTTAGAGAATACTCCGGATCTTTAGGGTCAGGCATGGTGTAAAATGACCTCTTCTTGGTGGGAAAGTGAGTGATGGTTACCAGGTCGGAGTCGTGTTTCTCGAGTGCCCAACGGCAAATCTCCCGCTCATCCTCGGGCATAAGATCGGGTTCTTGAGTATGGTCGACCCCCGTTCTTTCCAAGATAATTTTCTGGGCTTCACGCATGGTGAGCCTGGGAATTTTGTTTTCTACTTTTGGGGGTTCAACTCCGTACTCGGTTAATATCTCCGGGTATGACTCGGAAGCGTGTTTTAATGTCTGGCTACCTACGAGTTCTAATGAGTCCATCAACTCGTCGAAGCTTACAAACCCTAATTCACAGTCCAATTGAATGGATTCTGACAAATGACGGGTGGTCACTGATGGCTCGGCCCGGTAGGCTCGAGAGACTAAATAGACTCGTTCAAAAACCGGGACTAACATTTGTTTATAAAGTTGCGGGCTTTGAACTAAATACGCTTTATAGCCGTACCAGTCTACTGGAAAGACTTCAGTTCCTCCCTCGGTAGCGGAAGCGGATACTGAGGGGGTGAAGATTTCTACACACTCCAGTTTTTGGGCAGCTCGGCGAAATCCTTCCATAATCGATTCTTGGACCTTGAAAATGGATTTTATTCGCGGGTGACGCAGAGTTAAGCAGCGATAGTCAAGAAGAGTAGGGAGATGGACTTCTAGTTTTTGGGCCCCTATATCAAAGGGTAATTCTTCTGATTTACTAACCACCTCCACTTTTTCGGCCGCGACTTCTACAGTTCCAGTAGCCAAATTGGGGTTGACTAGTTTTTCTGGCCGGGCCTGGACTTTGCCAGTGATATAGACCACATCTTCGGGGTGCAGTTCACCTAACTGGGCTCCTCCCACAACTTGAACTATTCCTGTTCGGTCCCGTAAGTCCATAAAGACTATCTTGCCGTGGTCTCGGCGAGTATTCACCCAGCCTTTGAGTAGGACTGCTTCGCCTATTTTAGAAATTGTTTCTGCTGCGAGTGTGCGCTGCATATGTTTATACTAACAAAAAATCCGCCGATCCTTTAGTAAGGACGAGCGGATACTCGTGGTGCCACCTTATTTACTTCTTGTTACAGCTATTTCGGGCTGACCCGGGATAACTTGCTAGTTGTCAGTTAGCTCAAGCGTTATCAATTTTCTAATTTAGATTATCCCCCTTGACAAGATTGAAGTCAAGTGCATAAAATAACCCCAATGATAAGCCAGGTCTTTATTACCACCCCCAAGCTCGTCCTTTGGACGTAGCTGGAGGTTGTAAAGACCGGATAGTTAAATAAAACAAATTTACAACCTCCCCCCAACAGGGAGGTTTTTTTTTCTAAAAGGAGGTGTTAAAAAATGCACGAAATTCCAAGACCATTTGAGATGAGATTAAAAAATAAAGGTAAGGGTCCGGTGACGATTAACCTGAGCCAAACCCCTGAAGGATTGGCCGTCAGAGATACAGTAAGGAGTTTGGAACCCAAAAAGAAAGTTTAAAACTGGCATTTTAATTATTCATTTAGTTAGAAGGAGATGTTTTATGGCAGAAAAGGAAAAGAAAGGAAACTCTAGAATGATTAAAAAAGATTCGCCCCAATGGCCTGTTTTAGTGAAGGCGATCATTGCCTTTCTGCAGCAAGAAAAAGCGGCTAGTTCTTCAGAGTCTTTGCAATCTGGTGCCGAGCAGTAGTCGTGACTGCAAAATCTAGCCATTCATGACTGGGTTTGCTTCTCTTTCTGTCGATAATTATTTCTACCACATCTCCATTTGCCAACTTGTGGTGGAGGGGAACCATTTTGCCATTGACTTTGGCTCCACTAGCCTGGTTTCCCATTTTAGAGTGAACGGCATAAGCGTAGTCAATTGGAGTTGCTCCTTTGGGTAAATCATATACATCTCCTTTGGGAGAAAAGACTAAATTCCGCTGTTGCAGTGCATCAAACTTTAAGGCATCTAGATATTCTTGAGAGTTAGTGATTTGTTTTTGCCAAGCCACCAGTTGCTTAACCCAGGACAGCTTGGCTGAGTCAGCTGTTAATTTACCTTGTTCAAGTTTTTCATCACTCGCTCCGGCAGACTTAGCATGAGCGTAGTTCCAGTGGGCAGCAATACCCATTTCGGCTTGTTCGTGCATGTCGAAAGTTCTAATTTGCACTTCGACAATAAATCCGTTTGGCCCAAATACGTTGGTATGAATGCTTCTGTACCCATTGGGTTTGGGATTGGCAATAAAATCCCTTATTCCCAAATATGGTACAGGTCGATATAGTTTGTGAACTATTCCTAAAGCAATATAACACTGTTCAACGGTGTCTACTAAAATTCTTAAGGCAATTAAATCGTGGATTTTGGTGATATCTTTATCGTGCTCAGGTCGGAGCAATTTCCGATATAAGCTGTAGAGACATTTAGCTCGAGACTCTAAGCTAAAGTGTGGGATGGTTTGAGCTAAAGCATTAAGTAACGATCTACGAATTTTGGAAATAATTTTTTGGGATTTTTTAAAGTAGGGGGTGGAATATTTTTTCAACCAACTGTAGTCCTGGTGATATATGTAGGGAAAAGCCAGATCCTCTAATTGACTCTTCAGTTCACCCATACCTAGTCTTTCCGCTAAAGGAGAATAGATTTCTAATGTCTCTTTGGCATTTTCAATTTGTTTTTCCGAAGATAAGTACTGCAGAGTTTGCATATTGTGGAGGCGATCGGCTAGCTTGACTAAAACTACCCGCAAATCTTTGGCCATGACCAAAATCATTTTGCGTAAGTTTTCTACAAATTCTTCCTCGCCACTTCCTGTGAAATGGATGTGAGTAACTTTGGTCACCCCGTCCACAACTTGAGCCACTTCCTCGCCGAATTCTTTGACGATATCCTCTCGGATGGCTCCCCCGTCTTCCACGGTATCATGGAGAAGTCCAGCGATAATAGCCGTTTGATCAAGTCTCCAGTCTTGGAGAGTTTTGGCTACTGCTACTGGGTGATTTATATATGGTTCCCCTGATAGTCTAGTCTGGCCATGGTGAGCGAGAGAAGCAAACTCGAGGGCTTTTTGGTACAACTGGTCATCCATACTAGTCGGCTGATTTTAAATCTTTGATAATAAGCTGCAGTTGGGAGTTGCCGTTCCAGGTGTCTTGCTCTATTGAGTAAGTAATGTCTACAGCAGTTGAGGGAATAGTGGGTTGGTTGAAGGCGATGGCGGATAGTCCGTCAACGCTGCACTTGAGGTGTTGACCCGTCCGGCCGACTGGCCGGCAGTTGGATAAGGTAACATTTGGGGTGGAGAAGATGGGTTGAGGGTTTCCTAATCCAAAAGGGGTAAATTGCCGCAGTTTTTCCCATAGCTGTTCACCGACCAAGTTTAGTGGCATCTCTAAATCCACTCTTTGGTTTTTAATAAATAGCTGGGGATCAATTTGAGCTTGGGTAATTACTTGGGCCAGTTCATCTATTCTGTCGGTTTTAATTGTGAAACCGCAGGCCATGGCGTGACCCCCTAAGGAAATGAACAAGTTCTCGTGTTGGCGCAGAAAGTCGGTGAGATGAAATCCGGCGATTGACCGGCCTGAACCCTTACTGATGTCGTCTGCGATACTTATGGCTAGACTTGGTCGCCGGTAGCTGTCCACTAGTTTGTTGGCCACTAGCCCGATGACGCCGGGGTGGTATGAAGTGTCGGCAGAGAGTAGCATGGAAGGTAAACTTTCCAGGGTAAATTTACCTAGGGCGAGACTTACTGAGATATCAGTTTCCACCTGGCGCTGACGATTCGTAGTAGTCAATAATTGGGCTAGTTCTGCGGCTCGAACTGGATTGGGGGTACACAGGAGCCGCAGGCTATCAATAGCATGCTCCAGTCGGCCCATGGCATTTAATCTGGGACCAATCACAAATCCTGCCTCGTAAGTACCAATGTTTCCCGGCTTTATCCTGGCCTCTGCAAAAAGAGACAGTAATCCCGGGCGCTGGGTCTGATTCAGTTGTTCCAAACCAAATTTGACCAGACTGCGGTTGGTCTCTAGCAGAGGAACTATATCGCAAATGGTGGCTATGGCTACCAGAGACAGGTGCTCTAAGTTGGGAGTCTCTAGATAATCTCGACAAAACATCCAAGTCAGCCCTGCCGCACAGGCCATGGTGGAATGCAGCAACACACTGGGTTGAGGTAAAGTGGGGCCGGGTTCGTGGTGATCAATAATAATGATGTCACACCCCTGTTGTTTGCAGTAATTTGTTTGCTCAATAGCGGTAATGCCGTTATCAACTGCAATAATTAATTTTGCTCCTTGGGCCAAGCAGTGGTCGACGCCTTTGGTGGATAGGCCATAACCCTCACTTTCTCGGTGGGGAATATGGGGAAAGACATTCTTATAGTTTGAGTACAATGTCTCCCATAAAATGGCGGTGGAACAAATACCATCCACATCGTAGTCACCGTAAATGGCAATGGAGTAATTCTTTTTAATGTGGGCATTAATTAGTTTAATGGCGGGAAGGGAGTTAAATGGTGATGGAATTTTTTCTGGATGGGGGGGGGGGAAAAAATCATCTATCTGCTGTGCATTAGTCAGGCCCCGGTTTTGCAGCAGGGTTTTTATGACAGTATCTATATCCATGCTATGATTTTAGCAGTATGGTGTTGAAGCTAAATGTTCCAGCGCAAGTCCGCCAGATTTTGGACAAGTTTACGAAGGAGAGGTTTGAAATTTATATTGTGGGGGGGGTAGTCAGGGACGCTTTATTGGGAAAAGAGCTAGACGACTGGGATTTCACCACCAATGCGCACCCAGAGCAAATTTTGAATTTATTCCCGGAGGGTTTTTATGATAACAAATATGGCACGGTTGGCATTGAGAACCAAAAGGGTGGGCCTCCCTACGAAATCACCACTTTTAGAACTGAACTGGGGTACTCAGATAGCCGCCATCCCGACGAGGTAAAGTGGGGCCAAACCCTGGAAGAGGATTTGCAGCGGCGGGACTTTACTATCAACGCCATGGCCCTGCGACCCAATTTGGAGTTGATTGATTTATATGGGGGAGAGGCAGATTTGCAGGCCAAATTAATTCGAGCGGTGGGCAATCCCACCCAAAGGTTTGCCGAGGATGCTTTGCGGATGCTGCGCGCCGTTAGGTTGGCAGCCCAATTGGGATTTAGTATTGAGACCCGGACTTTGGCAGCGATTAAAGCGCATGCCCCCTTGATCGCCAAAATGTCGGCGGAGCGAATCCGAGATGAACTGCTAAAGTTAATGGGCAGTAGCTATCCCGTTGATGGTTATCTGATGCTACGCAACTGTGGTTTAGGGGCAGAAATTTTACCGGAAATGGAGCAGACCTTTGGAGTGGCCCAACAAAGCCCAGGCCGGCATCACATTTATGATGTGGGGACACATAGTGTCGAATCTTTACGACATTGTAAAAGTAATGACCCCATTACTCGGTTGGCCACTTTAATTCACGATGTGGGCAAAGTAAAAACTCAAAAGATTTACCCCGATGGCCGAATCACCTTTTACAATCATGAGATGGAATCGGCCAAGATAGCTTCTAAAATCGCTGATCGGTTACGATTTTCTAATGCCCAAACAGATAAGTTTGGCAGATTAGTACGCTGGCATCAATTTTCAGTGGATGAGCGCCAAACTGATAGTGCCATCAGAAGATTTATCAAAAATGTGGGGCTAGAAAATATCTCTGACATGCTGGCTCTGCGGGTGGGTGATAGATTAGGGGGTGGAGCCCGCGAAACTAGTTGGCGGCTGGAAAAATATAAACAGAGACTACTGCAAGTCCAAAAGCAACCCTTTTCAGTTAGTGACTTAAAGATAGATGGCAACGATGTGATGAAGATAAAAAAAGTTACCTCAGGACCGTTAGTGGGTAAATACTTAGTAGCCCTATTTAATGAAGTGGTAGAGAAAGGGCTGCCAAATGAGAAAGAAATTTTGGTGGAGAGACTAAAAGCTCTCAATTCATAACTCACCCTTAATCCCTCCCTTAATCTAAGGGAGGGACAGTACGAGAGTGAAAAAGAAAATCGTTTTCAATCATCAAAATCTTAAACTAAGGAGACAAAAATTACGACTAGATTCTACTTATTCCGAAAAAGTTTTGTGGCAGAAAATTAGAAATGGAAAATTAGGCTGTAAATTTCTTCGCCAATACAGCGTCGAGGGCTATATTTTGGATTTTTATTGCTCGGAAAAAAGATTAGCAATTGAAATTGATGGCGGATATCATCTACGTGGGGATACTAAAGTATACGATTCATATCGGACCAGATATATTGAAGCTTTCGGGATCAAAGTGATTAGATTTTGGAATTCAGACGTTGAAAACAATATTAAAGATGTACTGGCTGACTTAAAAGTGCTACTAGCGTCTGCTTTTTAGCTTATGTTAGTACGTAAAGTTTCCTTACTTAACTTCTCAAGCCTATTCCTCAGTTCCTGCCAAACCTTCTCCTTCCCAATTACTTCTTCTGTGTTTTCGACAAAATGTTTTAGCTTCCCAAATACCAACCAGTCGTACGATTCCTGGCTATCAGTAAAAGAGTAATAGCAACTGTTGTCTAAAATATCAGCGGCCTTTACTACCAAGGCGTCTTTCCCGGCCTGTATTCCTCTGTGGTAAGTCTGTGCATACCTCTGTCTTTTGTCAGAGACATTTTTATCAAAACTGGCAGCCTTAACTAATTTGGCAACGCTCTCTCCAAATCTCTGGCTGATTTCCTCTTCTGTAGTATCACTGTCTTCAAGTAAGTCATGGAGAAATCCGGCTACAACGATATCTCTTGAATATCCTTCCCTGTCCAAGTAGATCCCTACCCTTATACTGTGGAGAATTACTGGTTTAGAATTACCATTTGAATCTTCTATTTTATGAACCAGAAATTTAATGGCCTGTTCAAACTCCTGGGCAACTTTAGGGTCACAGTTATTATCCATGGCTAATATTATATCCCTATTGGGTCTCCCTCTTAAATTAAGAGGGAGAGTGAGAGGGAGTTATTTACGGCTTTCCCACAACACAAGTAACGGTGAGGCGTTGAAGATACTAGAATAAGTTCCGGAAGTGATGCCGACTAGGAGGGCTACCACAAACCAGCGGATGGACTCGCCTCCAAACAAGAGTAGTGCCAGAAGGGTGAGAAGTACCGTAATCGAGGTGTTTAAAGACCGGCCTAAAGTTTCAGACAGAGAGAAATTGACCACATCTGCAAATGAACTCTGGGGCATTTTGGGGAGATTTTCGCGCACCCGGTCAAAGACTACTATGGTGTCATGAACCGAAAAGCCGATGACTGTAAGCATGGCGGTGACAAATAGAGCGTCCACTTCCACCCCCATAAAATGCCCTAAAAGCGAGAATATCCCCAAGACTACCAAAGCATCGTGTAATAAAGCCACGACTGCTGAGACACCGAACTTCCAGGGGGAATAAGGTTTGGGGACTTGGCGAAAGGCCCAGGCAATGTATAAGACGATGGCGACCGAGGCAATGCCCACTGCAGCTAGGGCCTTGCGGGTCAGTTCCAGGCCTACCACTGGCCCCACAGTTTCAAACCTTTTTTCAGTCACTTCGCCTAAAGCCTGCTTGAACTTTTCGTTTTGATCAGCGGTCATAGGTTTAAACCGCAGCAGATAAGTTTTGTCGGCGGAATCTTGGATACTGGATAGCTCTAGATTTTGAGATTTAGCAACTTCTTGAATGGCGGAATGACTGAGGGGGCTTTTAGTTTGGATTTCTAGCAAAGTTCCGCCGGTAAAATCAATGGATAGATTAAGGCGATAAACGATTAATGAGATAACTCCCGGGATAAGAATTAGCAGCGAAAAGCCAAAATACAGCCATTTGTAACGTATGAAATCAATACTGGATTTACGCTCTATTTCGGACATACACTAGCCGCAATAAGGTGCGGGTAACCGTAGTGGAAGTAAATAAAGAAACCAAGATGCCCACGGTCAATGTCAGGGCAAAACCACGCACTGACCCGGAGCCGAACCAAAATAGAATTCCCGCCGTAATTAAAGAACTAATATTAGAATCTCGAATGGAATTCCAAGCCCTTAAAAAACCTAACTCCATGGCGGTAGCTGGTGATCGGCCCCAGCGCAGTTCTTCCTTGATCCGCTCAAAAATTAAGATGTTGGCATCTACGGCCATGCCTACCGATAGTACGAGTCCCGCAATTCCCGCTAGAGTCAGAGTAATGGGCACTAGTTTAACTACACTTAGAGAAACCAAGATATACACGACCAGTGCCAAGTTGGCCAAAAGCCCTTTTAGCCCATAATTGCCCAGCATAAATAGCCAGACTACAACCAGGCCCACTCCAGCGGCAAGCAGGCTTTTGGAAATGGACTGCTGGCCTAAAGTGGCCCCAATGTTTCTTTGCTCCACAATTTTAATGGGGATGGGTAAAGCCCCGGCATTGAGTTCAATAGCCAGTTGCTTAGCAACATCGACGGAAAAACTGCCGGTAATGATGGCTTGACCGTCGGAAATGGCGTTTTGGACTACCGGAGCAGAGACAATTTGGTTATCCAAAAATATGGCCACTTGCCGGCCAATATTGCGGCTGGTAATGTCGCTAAATTTTTTAGTCCCTTCGGAAGTAAAGTCCAGGCCGACTACGGCTTGGCCGTTGTTAAATTTGACTTGGGCCAGACGC
>OBEQ010360108.1_pt1 | contig 10622 bp, 6 predicted proteins | sample 1670901 | NCBI WGS metagenome assembly OBEQ01 (sample SAMEA104232315, study PRJEB22302) | groundwater metagenome | biome: forest; feature: aquifer; material: groundwater | place: USA | collected 2011-08-07 | depth 5.4 m | reverse complement strand
CGGGGCCTATTCGGCTTCTCCGCCTCGCACTGTTCGGGTCGTATAGCTTCTCCTGTGGAACAATATCAATAGGCAATTACGCACAAGCGCTGTTTCAGAGGATTTCTACGCGGCCGATAAAGCGTTAACTTTATATTTCACAGGTCCCTTTAAGCAAAAGGAAGCAGCATCGACTCGTTGATTCGTTGCTGCGCAAAGGTGAGAAACAAATGTCAGGCGGTCACGGTAATGAACATGGCGCAAGTCATGGGAAGAAGAAACAGACTGTTGCAGGTGAAATTCTAGAGGAAATTGCCGATGATGTGGGTCCAGAACCAAAATCGATGTCTACTGAAGATAGACTGGAAAGATATGGTACGTTAGCTAGACCAGGGAGCACTGTTAGTGAACTGGTAAAAAAACGCGCACGTGATTTTTTTCGTGGAACCCCTGACCAGGAAGGCGCATTGATGGCTGCCCAAAGGGAAGTCGAGAATGCGTACAAGGGAATGGACAACAAAGCTGGGCTAAAAGACCGGGTATCAGTTCGAAAAATGGTTAATACGTATATGGATAAAGTTTTGGTATCCGCTTACATAAACATTGATGAACTTCTCAAGCAAGAAATTGATGAAGCTAAAAAGTCGAAAGGTGGCGCTCTCACAGCAGATGAGATTTTTGATTTGAAGATGGGTCTTTTCAATCGCCTTGTTGGTTATGGAAAAAACGATAAAATACCCAACATGGAGGGTGTCTTTAAGACATTATATGGTAAAACAAAACTACAAGCATTAAACATATTGAATCAGGTAACTGAGGCATATGAAGAGGGTTTGGCTGGTGAAGTTATCGAAAAGGTTGCAAGTAAATATATCAAAGATGAAGATAAGGATGATGTGCTGAAACTAGTCAGGAAAAGACTCGCAAAAACGAACTATGAACCAACTGGAACTCTGCTTGACAAAAATGTAGGGACATTGGCATCGCTCTACGTGGATCTGGTTCATGACAGCGTAAGTCTACAAAAATATAATTTCTTGAGGAGTAAGAAAGACACAACAGGAGCGAAATACGGGAAACTGGAAGAAAAAGCAGCTTAATCTTTTGACTCTTTTGTCTCACTTTATCCCTCTCGATCCTGATGTATTTTAAAAGCATCAGAAACTTTCTCACTTGTATATGATTGCAGCGTCACAGGGATTAGAAGGAAGGTTGGGAAGCGGTGCACATTTTCCTATCCAACATCTTGCTACCATGGCACTTTCTGTCGATGGCCATGTTGTCAGCAATAGCGCGGCAGATACGGGTAATCTTTCCAATGTGATCGGGTCCTATCAGCGCATGTGGCGTACAGAAGGTATGCATCTTGAAACGCGATACGGAAAACCAAATGTTGATGTCGCTGTCCCTGGTTCTGATGACCTTGAAAAGCATGAGCCAGGCACAATAGCAGCATACGCGCAATTAAGTTCAGGACATTCTGTGTTTCTTGGTGACAGGAGATTCTCCCAGAAAGCTGGCAGGTTCGCACAGCAGTATGGCATTGATCGTGATCTTGCAGAGCGATATATCTGGTTGCATGAGATAGGACATTCAAAAGGCAGGGACTCTGAAGAAGGCGCAGAGCGATTCGTAAAAGAATACGCAGAATCACGGCTCGCTGAAGCTAAGACAGGAAAAGAGCGCGCTGATTATGAGAACCTGGTAAAAGTTGCAGAACATCGGATGCAGTTTGGCAAAAGGCTTGATGAGATGCGGAGAAAGAAATCTGCGACAATGTACAGTATGAAGCAGCAACCTGCCACAGAAACTTCAGATGTTCATCCTGCTGCCCTGGAGCGAAGGCTTAACATGCTTGCATCATCGTATGGGCTTTCTTCCGCAGATGCGCGTGATTACGCTCAGCGCGCTGCATCCATCTATTCAAGCGGCGTTAAGAGTGCTGCGGATGTTGCGCAAAAGCTTGCGAAAGCGTATTCAGTTCTGTCAACACAGCAGCAAGGGCCCATGCGCGAACGCTACGCACGGCTTGCAGAAGTTGCGCGGCGCGAAGCAGTGCATCACAAATATGGTTCCAATGGGTACTCGCAAGGAAGTGATGAGAGCAAGCAGCGCTATGCGGTGGCAGGGAGTGGAAGCGGCAGAAGATACAAGGCAAAAGCACCTCAGCAACAGCAAGCGAAAGCGGCATGATGATTTTGCAGAATGACTCTGCAACGTTTGTTCGCATCATTCAATGATCTTGTTCTCTTTGAGAAATGTTTTGATATGCTTAAACATCGCGTCGTATCCTTTTGCATTTGGATGCACTCCGTCTGCAAACAAGGTCTCATGGCCGGGTTTTAGCAGCAGTGAAAACAGATCAAGGAATGGGACGTGCTGTTCTGCGCAGCACTGTTCAAGAATTGTGTTTAACATCTTGATGCGCGCATTTGTAAACGCTGTTCCATTGAAATCAAGCGACTTCTTTTCATCAACAGGAGCGATGCTGATGCACACCAATCCTGCCTTGTATGCCTTTGCTTTCTGCAAAAGTTTTCTTACGCCCTGCTCAAAATCCTTATCGCTCGTCCTTGGCTTGTTGTCTGACACACGCCCGTCCCACCTTGAATCATTCGCTCCGATGGTGATAATGATTGCACAACGATCATCAGGATACTTATGTCGCATCCTTGCCTTGCATTCTGTATCAAAGCGTTCCAGCACTTCTTTTACACCCTGGCCAGGCACGCCAAGATTATGGACAAGGTAGCGTTCTCCTTGCGGTTCAAAATATCCTTTGAGCCTTCCAACCCAGCCTTTTGTAGGCATTTCTCCTTCACCGAACGTGATGCTGTCACCGAATGCAAGGATGGAGTACATGGAACAAAATGAGAACAGGTGCTATAAAAGTTTTACTTGTCACACTTACTGCAGCACAATTAAGGACCAGGACTCAACTCTAACTTCCCCTGCTTGCGTCCATTGGAACTATTGTATAGGGTAACAAAACGCAAGTAACCTACTGTTGGAACTTTTTGGCCATTGATGATACCGTTTCCATTCAGATCAGGAAATGCTAGTTTATCACCATATCGCAGCTCTGTAGCAGCATTGAATGTCAGCCCAGGATTCGCAACACCTAATACATCGTTGAGATTGTAGAGGGGTTCAACAAAAATTTCTCGCCCATCAGAGCTTCGATGCCTGCTTCTTGGATAGTGAAAACTAATAGTGTATTCAAGCGTACCGGGGTAATCCGGTCGGACTTGATATAAATCTGGTCGAGGAGTATCTTTCAATTCAGCTTCAAAGAGCTTAAACAGTCGGTCTCCTCTTTGTATTTTATACTCACCTAAAGGGACTGTACGTTCGACGATTCTGTGTTCAGCGACTGTATTCTTTACAGAAGGATCCTGATGAGGCTGTGCAGGAGGAGAACGAGCACACCCGCTTGCCAACGCGGTTACTATCAGGCCTTTGTACAGTCGATTTTCAAAAAAGCGCATCATAAGGGCAGGTACAACGTCATGTTTATAAATGTTTCGTTACTAAATAGTAACAATTTTTTAAGGATAGAATAATATCCCTTTGTAATGTTTGCACGCCAGTTGCTGGATTATAGGTACGAAAAAAATCCGTATATGACGCACCATCTCAAAAAACTGATGTGCTTATCTTATTATCATGCGCAACATACGCACTACTACCCTGAACAGCAGGTGACTTGAACAGTGATTTAACACCCTCTCCGATCTTGTTGAGTAACCCTCCTGATTGACTGTCTCTGATATACAAAGAGAGCGCATAGGCTGCAAGAGATGATCCGTATTTTAACGCATCAGTATCAGACGCTGATATGCCGCGTGCGATAAGGCCGATTGATCCAAGCAGGACATACGGTCGTATGATGCCTGTAAAAGACTGATGGCTAAATAGACCATCTTCAGTCATTGTTCCATCGGACTGTTGGGTGTTCCTTTTTGGTAGGTTATTTATATCTATCCTTGCATAAGCGGAAATGAGCATTAATCTGGTGATGCTTGATAGAAAAGCCAAATCTTCTTTCGCTGCGTTATATTTAGCGCTGTACAATGTAAAAAGCTCTTTTAAATCGTTCACTCCTGTCATAACCAATATACTTATACCTGATATACCCGTCAATACCGCTGCCACAACATTTCTCGGTATGCCTTTTCTTTCCACGTAGTTAGTCAATGTTTTGTCAATGAGGTTATGGATACCTTCATCCGCAACCCTTATTGTATAGGTTTCCGCTGTTACAATGGCGTCTAAAATCTTCTCAAGCATTGTTGTGGGATTTATACGATGTTAATAAAGATTGCTTATACGTCCCTTTCCCCTACCACAACATTTGCGACTTTTACCCATGCCAGATACAATGGCAGCACGATGATAATGAATGTGAACGTCAATACGATGTACTGCTGTGAAAGCCAGACAAAGATCTTGTAGAGAACAATGCCGACAATGACGACCAATGCAAATGATGGGAAAAATTGTTTCGCAGACAAGATCCCTTTACGCAATGTCTGTGCAAAAAGCATCTTGAGCGGATATCGCATCGCAAGGCTGTTTGCGACAAACCAGAAGTAGCTGAGCACGACAAAGAGCACTGCAAACAATGTGGTAAGCGCTGCTGTGCTGGTAAGCCGCAGAGTCTGCACTATGTTCGCAGTCGCAACGCTTCCAAATATCCAGATGCCAAGTGTTAGCAACACAAGAAACGCACATCCAATACCTGCGAAACGCAGCAGATAGGTTCGTATAGAGACAACATTCTTTTTTCTCTCCATTCCTTGCCGCATGCAGGCAAAACTATACCATCCATATCCTTCGATAAGTGTCCAGAGCACAAAAAATACAAGACCTTCGATGAATAGCAGCACAAGAATCTTACTGTAGAATGTCTGGAACAGATTTTGCTGTGTCATAAGAGAAGAGAGTTGATCTGTTGAGAGTGTCTCGCTGCCTGCAAAATCGCCAAGTTCGCTGCTTATCATATGTATCGCGGCAAGATGTTGCGCAACCTTGTCCATCAACTTTGTGAGCGCATATCCTGTGCACAATAGGAAGATCAGATCAAGAAATGCTATCTTGAGAAACTCTTTCTTGTGCCTTATGAAAGACATATGATCTTTTACCATCGACATGATGCATCACACCTTCGCATGCAAGATGACCCTATCGATCAGCGTGAAGCTTGGCTGCACCGCACTGCCATCTTTATCCAATGCTACATGCAGATGCGGGCTGGTTGTTACGCCGCTATTCCCGCTTTGTGCAATGCCTTCACCGCTTGTTATCGATCCGGTATCAAGCACCCTGTTCAGGTGGCACAGCACGACATCATAGTTAGAGGCACCAGTAAAGGTCATTTTCAGGCCAGTGCCGCATTGCGCATCTGAATACTGTTCAACAACTCCATCGAACGGCATATACACCACTGTGCCGACATCCATTGCGATGTCGATGCCAGCATGGTCACTTGAAGCGCCTGGAATCGGTGTTGTTCTTGGCCCGAGCACATCAGTTACTGTATATCCTTCGATGCTCTGCCCTTTTTGTATCTCGCTTCCTCTCGGCGCTTCCAATAGCGCAGCAGTTGCCTGATCGCTTGCAACAGGTGCAGTAGTAGGCGCGCTAACTGATGTTGCAGGCGCTGTTGTTCCAGGTGTAGTTACTGTTGTTGCAGAAGATACATTTGTTTCTGCTGTCGTTGATTGCTTGCACACAGCTTTGATTGGAATCTCATATTCCATCTTCTTGCCATAAGAAACGATCACACCGTCATTGACATCAGGATTTGGATTATAGTTATTGATGTCAAGGCTAAGATCAGGATTCAATTTTGCAGGCTGCAAAAGCTGCACAACAACCTTAAGATTCGCAGCCTTTACTTTCTCGTTGAAATCATTGCACTGCAATGATCCGATGTTTCCGGCGCTGATGCTTGTGATCGCGCTTCCAGTCAATCCTTTGTAGATAAAGATCGCAGCATCTCCTGCCTGCGGCGTTCCGATCAATGGCAGCACAAGTGAACCATAGCGAACTGCATTGCCATCCACTGTTCCGACTGCTTCGGGCCCAAAGCCCTTACCGATGCAGTATGGCCCTTGCTGCGCGCCATTCTGGACAGGAACTGCGTTGAACACTTTGTATTGCAGTTTGCCAGTTGTGTCCTGTCCTGTTATCACGACAGCGAGCGGCCCTTTATCAGACTCATCTGATGCAACTGTTGCAATTGTTCTTTGGATCTGGAGTTTTCCAAACGCTGCAGCCTTGTTCTCTGTTGCTTCTGTTGCTTTCATGCAGCGAAGTTCGGGCAGCGAACCAGGCATCTCAACAATGCTTAATCCTGAAGGATTAGTGATGCTTGCGCTGGTTAAGCGTTTCGTGAACAGGTCCTGCGTGATCTTAAAATTCGTAAAGCTATTGGTGAACGGGTCAGTACCTTCAGTGTAATCCCCATCTGCGATAAGGGAAAAGCATTTGCTTGGCGCGCCATGATTTGCATCTTCCAGACCGGCTGGCAAATAGATCTGTGACACACCACCCAATCTTGGATCATTATACGATACTTTGTAACACAACCATTTTGGCACCTGGTTGTATGCTGTGTTCGGGTTGTTCGGATCAGTTGCAGGACTCGCTTTTTTAAGATTGAACATGAGTTTAAGCGTGTCTCCTGTGTAATAATAATCCTGCGCCGCGCTTGGTGGCGCATTTGTGAAGCGAACGCTTCCCGAAGTTCCAAGAACCGCTCTGCAGAGGAATCCTGAGGTCACTTCAAATGCGCATTCTGCAGGCGGTAGTCCTCCTATCTGTGAGATCGCAGCTTCGATTTGGTCTGGATGTGCAACTCCTGGCCCTGCTGTCTGCTGCAGAGAACCTCCAGGCATGTATCCGGTAGATTGTTGCGATCCAGGAGCCTGTACAATCGTCGATGTTGCCGGCAGAGTCCCTCCAGTTCCAGGCTGCACGCCTTCGTACCACCACCATCGCAGCCTTACTTTGTCATAGCGCACATCATCTTGCAATGGCAGATAGATATCTCCGCTTGAACCGCCTAGTATCTGTCCCGCAGACAATCTGTTTGTAAGTGTCTCAGTTCGGTCAAGACTTTGGTAATTCCTAATCGGTCTGATGCGTTCCTGCTTGCCATAACAATCGCACTTTCCACTTTCAAATCCATCAGAGGGATTGCAGCTGACATCATTGCTGCAGACAAGATCCAGTTCATAGAACAGGTTTGTTCCTGCGACAAGGCCGACACCTGCATGGTAGATGTGCATTGTCTGTCCTGATTTTGGATCATACGCGATGAAGCGCCTTGTGTGCGGATAGAGGAATCCTGAACTCTTCAGTGGGATGCCTGCTCCTGAAGTGAGCAGTCCCTGGATATCCAGATCAAATTCACCGGTAAAAGCGAATAAGCATGCCTGATGGATGAGTTGTCGCTCATTGAACATTGTCTGATAGAGATTTTTATCTCCATACCTGTTTCTTACTTTCTTTGAGATGTCCTCTCCAGCGCCTCGCATCGCGCCGAAGAACTTTCCTATGCCGCTTTGCGACTGCGCCCTTTCGCTTTCCTGCCCATACTTATTGACAAAACATTTCACCGCATCAAGCACAAGATCGCAGATGTACTGCGTTAGTACTGCCCTGCATAATCCTGATCTTCCCTGTCCAGTCAGAAGAATCGTTTCAAAGCATAATTTGACCTGGTATAAGATGTTGCGGATCAGCGCAAGATATCCTGCGATGGCAGGAAGACACATACATTGCAATGCGCGAATGATGCCTGATGCAGGGTTGATGATGATGTTCTTGCTCGCGTCATAGTTTCGCGCGACATCTGGAGGGGGTGTTAATGCTTTTCCCTGTTCCTTGCCATACAGAATCTTTTCTCCATTAAGGCCAAGATATTCTTTTGGATGCCAATATTTCCATAGGGATGGGTCCTGTAGTGAACCTGATACCCATTGATCAACGATGCCAGGCCCTGCTGTGGATGGAGAAGTCTTGATGAATACTTCCCCTCTGTCGCTTATCGCAATAGCATAATGTCCCTGATCGCCTGGAAGGCTGCTATCTGCATTGGTCCAGATTTTTGCGGTCCTGCCTTGCCCAACTGTTACTTGTGATCCAAGTTCTGCGGATATCTTTGTGACATCGACAAATCCATCAGGTGTGTATGGCAAACTTTCATACGCATATGGACCTCCACGCAGTTTAAGATCAGCATCATGCACATCAATGACACCTTTCTTGAGATTGAAATCTCCGCCTTCGACTGGAATATATTTTACTTCTCCTACCTGCGCTACGTTCTGGTCATTAAGCTGTACGTTTCGCGCTTCTTTTGCAAGGAACCAGTTTCCTTCCTGATCTTTGTAATAGCAGGCAGACCCGCCGCCGATGCCTGCGGTACAGACAGCCTGTTTTCCTTTTGCGTCTGGCTTGTTGTTGATCAGTTTACACATCCCGCCATATGCGCTCTGCGGCGCTTTCTGCGGATCATTGGATGGCGAACGCACGCCTTCTACCTCAAGCGAACGTTGCGCTTCATTGATAAGTAAGCAACTCGTATCAAACTGGCTGACATAATCATAGATGCAAAGGTCTTCCCAGGATTTTCCGAATTCACCTGGAGTATAGATTGCAGGCCGTGTCGGCTGCAGTATAAAGTCATCGAACTCCTTATCCTTGAAGAAATCATTTGCTTCCTTTCGCACATTATCCATGTCTGCATACTCTGGCCCGCCATATGTTCGCGCGCTGAACTTTCGGCATTCCAGTGAACGATGCGTGCGCATGAAGTAGCTGATGCTCTTTACTGAAGGACAAAATACCCGGTCACAGATGAGCTTGAAATAATGCTCTTTATTCAATCTGCCCTGCTCTGCGTCATGGCAGTCCTTGTCTGTCTTTGGGTTCTTTCCAAAGCAGGCGACTCTTTCCTCAACTCTTGCTATGAACAGCACTGCCCAGCTTCCAAGACAGGTGATGAACACGAATGTGGTTATCGTCTTGAGCGGCTTTAGGATCGTATCGATGGCATTGATCGTTGTGTTTAATGCAGAGATGGATCCCTTAAGCAGTGCGCTTGGGATCGCTGTAAGCGGCACTTCGACATCGACGAATAGACTTACGTCCCAGCACTGGCGCTGCACAAGGCTTTCTGGCTTGTTGAGGAATTTTACCTGATAGGGAATCTCAATTTGCAAAGGAACGCGAATCGTTCTGTTCTTGAATGCACCCTTAATGCTTGCTTGTGTATAATTATATCTGTTGAGATTGAGGATCACATACGCGTTCTGATAGGTCTCGTCCCATCGCGCGTCAATGTTTCTTACTGCCTTTAATGGATCAAGGAAACCTTTCTGCCGAATCTCCCGGTTAAGCTCATACGTGCGGATGAATGGCGCGCTTGTGATCAATGGTTTATCTGTCGAGAATGCTCCTTGATAGGTGATCTTGAGCGGGAACGCGATTTGTGCGATGCCAAGCCGCAGCAGTTCTGGCGTGACTGCAGCAGGATTCACATCACCGACATCGATATTCCAGTCTCCCCCGATGCCGCATTTTGCGAACTTGATGATGCCCTGTACGCTTGCGATATGCCCTACATCATCAATTGCAACCAGCGTGATCCTGTTGTCAAATTCCTGATTAGGCTGGAATGGGCTGCCTGTAGGTTCACGCTGTGGTCCTGATCGTATCGTATCGACACCAATCTGCGTTTCTGGCAGGAACTGGTCATTGCTCAGTTGTTGTGAAGTCTTTGTTATCACCTGCGAAAGATACACCGGAATGGAAAATTCCCCGTTGCTATCCGCTGTTGTGGCGTAGTCCTGATCGCCAGTAATGATAGCGCCTATCTGCCGAAGGCTGTCAAGGAAACTCGTGCTAAAACTTCCTGTTGGCCTGCTGCCTGTTGTTTTCTCTGCGCTGGTGATATTGTTCGCATCCCGTTTCAGCTGTGTCTCGTCATTGACGAATGCCACGATCTTGATACCGGGCTTTGATACTTTTCCTTTCAGCACAACACGTTGTGTGTATGTTGGGCTTAACAGATCGATGTTATGCTGTATGAATACCGGCGCAGATACATCAACAAGAATGTCCTGTGAGAAGACAACGCTATTGCCTGCTGCATCGGTGAATGTGATCGTGAAATGATTGATGGTATCAGGGACAACTTTTGGATTGAGGACAAAACTTCCCTGCGGCAGATTCACTGTCTGATTTGAATTGAAATCTGTCCCAAGCTTATCTGTTCCGGTGATGGTAAACGTCACATTGACGGCTTTGCTTGTATTTCCAGTAAGTGCGAATTGTGTATCATTAAGTTTTGTCGGTATGTCGCTGATTGTGACATCAGGCTTTTGTGAGTCAGAGAGGATGGGAAATGTCTTGCTGTTCTGATTCCCAGTGCTATCCTGCGCCATGACGACGATGGTGTTATCTCCTTGCCGCAATTGCACATTCTGGAACAGGAAATCTCCTTGTGTGGAAGATTTTGCCGAAAGTGTGACACTGCCTTTTTGCGTATCTTTCGCATTGACAAAGAGCATCACGTCGATCGAAGGATCGGTCTTGCCCTGTATCATAATGTTCTGCCGTGTTGTTGCGCT
>OBEQ010993020.1_pt1 | contig 10623 bp, 12 predicted proteins | sample 1670901 | NCBI WGS metagenome assembly OBEQ01 (sample SAMEA104232315, study PRJEB22302) | groundwater metagenome | biome: forest; feature: aquifer; material: groundwater | place: USA | collected 2011-08-07 | depth 5.4 m | reverse complement strand
GACCAAACTACTGCAATCGGGTTTTGCCGTAACTCCAGATGTTTCTACTTTGTAACCATAATCTTTCTCTATCTTTTGGGATGTGTAGTGATTGTATGCCCACACAGCCAAAATAATTATAAAAATGAAACTGATCCAACCCGCAACATTTCCGTTTTCATCCATATGATTTAGTGAGAAAAGAAAATGGCCCAAGCCACGACGCCTATAAAACCTACGAAGGCCAACGCGGCGAGGGCAACCATTCCCATAACAGCAAAATTTAGTGGGGCTTTGCCACCAGTCAGAAAAAAACCTAAAACCAATAGGAAGCAAAACAAGCCGATAAGAAATAGGATAAACATAATATTACTAGGAGGGCGTACTAGATAAAAAATAAGAGAATCATTAGTTTTGTGGATACTGTTTAAAACAAAATTCTTTAGCATTGTCTCTATCGCTCTGTAGTCCTTTTATTGTAGAAACAGACAGAGTTGGGCTTGTATCACAATTTAAGTTTCTCTCTAACTTACAGTCTGCCGTGAATAATTCGTTGTAATTTATATCGGCGAGATTAAGACAAGTTTGCAATTTATTGGCATTGTTAGTTTTATCAACTGCCTGTTGAAATTCCTTATCAGATTGTTCTTTTTTAATCTGGGCATCTCGCTCAGGTAAGTAATTGGAATAGTAATTATAAATAGGATAAGCAACCATTAGAAAAATGCCTAAAATACCTGCCTTAAACCAATTTTCTGACAAAAATTTCATATAGGCTTATGTTGTTTTTAGCGGTTGAGACGGAGTTTTAAGGCTGGGCCACTTCTTACATAACCACCAATATAATGGCTACCTTTGCCGTGGCTGGTGTAACCTCCAACGCGGAAGCTACCTGTTCTACCACGGGCTTCTGCTTTGTAAGGTAATGTTACAGAAAATAAAGAAACTAAAACGATTACACTTAAAATATATATATTTTTCATATTTATTATTTGTTTATAAAAAATCACTCCAATGTTATTTTCCTACCCAACTTAAAGCTTTACCCCACCAATAATTTAACCAAGTTAGGTGTTGTATAGCAAATACTGGCTTCTCGCCATCAAAATAATTTTCAGTAATAACACCTTTGTTGGCATTTAGTCGACCATCATTGCATGTCCAATTTTTATTATCGACAACATTACATTGCGTATATGGTATGGGGCCATAAACACCATCAAACATGACTTGCTGAGTATATTTATTAACGTAATATGTTTCTTTCGCAAAATCCCAAGATTTACACTCCTGCTCTGAAACACTTATATCCTGACATTCTCTTCTGTAATCAATAATTTTATCTTTTGCATCAAAAACTCCTCTAAAAAATAGTACTACAATTAAAACTATAACGAACGAACTTATACTACCAATACTCTCCTTTATTCCTTCTAGATTGGAGTCAATTTGTTGTAAATAATCTTCTAGATTTTCCATATTTAAATAAATAATTTTATACAAAAAGCTTACCGCGTAGGCGGAGCTCCCATGTCAGTTTCCTGATATTTTGGATTAGGCGACCCCATGATGAGTTTTTTATTCCTAATTCGACCTTTCGTCATGCCAGCAATTTCTTGCTGGTTTAGGCCATATTTTATTGTGTCTTAACTATAGCTCTTTCATAATATAGATTCAACCGACTTTTCGGGTAAGGTTCTGATTTAAGTGCTCCTAACACATCGGAAGAGTTGAAATATGGCTAAAAAAATGAGATAACAAGCAAACTATAGAGATTGAAATTGATATGGATGTTAACCCGTTTGATCACATGTGGCTCTACAGAACCGACAAGAAGGGTCGAATGGTTTTTTTTGCTTCGGGATTTCAAAAACTTTTCGAGGGAACTATCGGAGGTTTCTACGACCATCCTTTTATTGATCTGATTGAATTTGAAAAAATATACAAGTGGCCAAAGCTTCAGGCCAGAAACTATAATATTCAGATAAACCCACACAAAATTAGTTTTGTTACGGACGGAAAGGTATGGCGCTACGAAAATTCCATGTACTTATCAGAAGTAAAGGGGACCTTTCCAAACGGTGCAACTAATTTGGCTTCCTATATTAACCAGAAAATAAATGAACTCAATTTAATTAATTTTCTTACATCACATAGATTAAACAAGTCTGCATCTGAAAGAATCGTATCATCGAGGAAAACCAGTATGGTCTTGAGTTCGTCACTGAAACTCGATAAAAGTTGGAATATCGTGGATGGTTGTCCTGATATATTTGAGAGTGATGACTTACTAGACCAATTACTCATCTATATTTTGGTTAAATATAGCCGTTGGGGGGACGATGGTCACACCATAGCTTTAATAACACTTATATCCCTGTTTGATGACAAGATAAACTACATTGTGAGGAGTTTGTTCAGAAATGTAAAAGAGGATGATGTTGAATTTCTGATTTCTGAAATGCGAGATTTATCCTTTCAAATCATCAAAGATGATAAGCGGCTAAAAAGAAAGGGAGATCATTTCGAATTGAATAAAGTTTATTCTTTGGGCTTCTTTATCGCGGCTCCCATACGGACAGAGAAAAACAATAAAAAGTATTTTATATCAAAAATTCAAGAGCACTTGGCTGATTATCGGCAAAATATAGAAAGAAGTGGAAAGATTCTACCGAAGACAATGGCAGTTGAAGGAGCGGAAGACGCGTCGGACGACGATTTTTTTGGCGCCGACCCTTCCTTCGATCCTAGCAAGCATTTGGATGAATTAGACACGCAAAGAGGGTATATGAAGTTGCCGCCGGAAGATAAAATCTTGTTTCAACAACGTTTTGTGAATGGTGAGACTTTGGAAGAAATTGGGAAACGCCTAAAACTATCAAGATCTGCAATCTCGAAAAGAATTGACAAAATGATATTACGATTGCGTAAATACGCGATGTAGGAAACATTTAGGAAATTTGACCCATATGTTATTGCATAACCCTAACATAGGGTTTTTTTATTTTCTAATTTAGAGATTTATGAGAGATAGATATTATAGGTCTTCATCTTTTCCACTTGTTGCTTTCTTGTTTGCTAAGGGCGAACAGGTAGCAGGGATTAACCCCACCGATAACCCCTCAAAAAAGGAGTTTTCTTTTATTTCCAGCCCTCGACTTGAGGAGCTTGTGGAACTCTTTAAATTCGGGGAACGAAGAGACCCCGAGCTGTTGGTTTCTGTGCATTTATACGAACAGGCTCGACGAGAATTATTAGACCGTCTTAATAATTAAACAATAAATTGTACTCGAAATCTTTATATGCAGCTCACAGACGAAAAACTTACCGAGTTTCAGATGCTCCATAAAAAGCATTTCGGGACCGAGATAACTAAAGCGGAAGCAATGGAGAAAGGCCTCCGGCTCGTTTGTCTGATGGAAATTGTGTTAAAGCATGAGACAAAAAGGCAAATAGCGAGTGAGAACCTGCAGTCTATTACAAAATAAAAATTACAAAAACATGGAAATGAAAATTACAAACGAACAGCAAAATGAATTAGATTATTTTGACGGGGAACTTATCCATCCATCGCTAGATTTTAAGAATGACATTTTAACCCTCGGCTTCCGCTATCGCTCAAAAACACAAGAAGAAAAGGACTTGTTTGTGATAACGCACAAAAAAGCACTGTGGCTCTGCCATAGCGACTCCTTTACTGTTGAAGAATGCACTTACCACATTGAGAAACGGAAACGTAAGTTAATCAGAATAGAGGAAAAATGGAGTGTTACCGCGCTACAAAAATTCATAAAGGACTACGTGAATCTCAAATGTACTCCAGACCTGCAAAAAACTTTTCAACATATTACCGATATTGTACGACGATATATTGAATTGGAACAAGACATAGATTATCTGCTTCTTGCCGCGTGGATTATCGGCACTTACTTTTCGCCTCTTTTCTATGCCTTTCCGTTTCTACACCTCAAGGCACCGAAACGGTCAGGTAAAAGCCAGTGCCTAAACTTGCTCACTAAACTTTGCTTCAATGCCATAAAAGCCCGCCCTAGCCTACCTGCATTAAGCGACACGGTAGATTCGCTACGAGGTACATATCTTATAGACCAAGCGGACGCTCTGCACCAAAAGGGCAAGGAGGAATTGCTTGATATTCTCGCGGACTCATATAAGCAGGGTGGCGGCAAGCGGCGAGTTTTGAACATTACCCAAAAAGGAGGGCGAGAAACCCTTGAGTTTGAAACCTATGGTCCTAAAGCGTTTGCCTCAATCAAGGAATTACCAGAAGACCTACGAGATCGGTGTTTGGTTGTTCCGCTTATCAGAAGCCAAAAGAACTTTCCGGACCCAGACGACAGCTATGAAAATTGGCGGGAAGTGAGGGGTGAAATCTATCAGATACAACTTACGGGCTATCAGGATATTGCCATGTCTTACCAGTTCAAAAAAATTACATACCGACAAAACCCTCAGGAAATATCAGGCAGAACTTTAGAGCTCTGGCTTCCGTTTGAGGTTGTTTTGGAATGTTGCGGCGTTAAGGAAAGAGTTGTGGAGGCAAAAAAGCGGTTCCTTACCCAGTACGGGTTTTCGGAGTATGAACCATCCGAACTTGAGGAAGCGGTCATCAAAATAATCGCCGACAAACTCCAAGACCAAGCAGAAATTATCTTGACCCCTAAAATGATTAGCGAATTGATAGATAGCGAGATGTTTTCTCCTATCGACAGTCCGAAACAAAAAGCATCAAAGGTCGGTTGGGCAATCAAAAAGTTTAATATGTCGTCCGAAAAAATGCCACGGACCAAAGAGGGCGTGAGGTATAAGTTTGAGAAAGGCAAACTAGAGGGGGTATACCAGAGCTACTTCAAAACCAAAGAAGACCCTGCACTCCTTACACCTGCCCCTTCTGATGGCTTAAATGCTCAACAAAATGAGGTGCAAAATAGCAATGTAGATTTCTAAAATACTATTCACTCTTACACCAATCTCCTACATCAAAAACAACCTTTTACTACCAACACAATTCGGCGCAGGTGTATGAAGTGTAAGGGATATTGACTTAAAATATATGACAAAAGAGAAAGCTAAAAAAGATGGAAGTAAGAATACACCAGCCATTGCAAACGAGCCTGTGCTTAAGAAATACTCGCGTGAAGAGATTAAAGAGATTCTGTTCAGAACAACTACCATGCAGGGCGATGCGGACAATGCGCTTTTCCAACTTGCTAACGGGCTATTCTCAAAATGGAAGAATGGCACTCCCGCAGAGCAGAGTCAGGTAAAAAAGGAATTTGAAAAACAAGCTAAAGCGGTCTTGTATGGCTTTGAAGCAGAAACTCATATCGCTTTAATGGAGTGCTTTAGCGAACGACTTAGAGGAAGTGCAAAAGAAATCTGTAAACAATTCATACGGGACTTTGAGTGCAAAAATAGTACTGAAAAAATACTGGCTGAGACTGCAGCTATTGCCTTTATGCGCTACCTTGACGCCTCTCGGCGACTCAATAATTGTTTGGACGTTAATGAGTATCTATCGCCCACTAAGACAGCGTATATGGCAATGCTCTCGAAAGAAAGGGATCGGGCACATCGCCAGTATCTTTCGACTATCTCCACACTTAAACAACTCAAAGCGCCGACAATCGAGATGAATATCAAAACAAAAAATACTTTTGTGGCACAAAATCAGCAGATAAATGCTAATAATCCAACAGAATCCAATAAAAATGAAAACAATGAGTCCAAATGATTTAGGAAAAAAATTCTTGGTCGAGGAGTGTAGTAAAATCAGTATGCGTGAGTACCTCACTCGAGCTCGCAGTAAACTCAAAGAAACGCTTCTATCATCAGAACTAAGCGTGTTTGATACTCCTGTTGGCTTTACCACATCCCGCACAGGATTTGATGGAATCCGCTACTGGTTTGTCTGTCCTGTCTGTCATCGCAGAGTAGGAGTACTATTTGCTCATCCAATTGGCCGCCAAATCGGATGCAGACAATGTTTAGGGCTTGAGTATCGAAAAAGAAGGTATAAGGGAATGGTGGAAAACAATCTTTAAATAAGATGCTATAATACCAATGCACCCAAGTTCACCTAAAGCCGGAGGAGTTTTTTATTGCCATGTTGCCCTAAAGGGGCGGTCTGCCAATGTGACTACTCCTCGGAGCAAGTGAATTGGGTGCCAGACCGTCCCTTTAGGGTTTTTATATGAATAAAGAAAACGAAAAAATTAAATACTTTTTGTACGCTCGCAAATCCTCGGAAAGTGAGGACCGGCAGGTTCAATCAATCGGAGACCAGACAAATCGCATCAAAGAACTAGCGGTGACAGAAGGACTAGAGATTGTTGAAATACTTTCAGAATCAAAATCTGCAAAAAATCCAAATAACCGTCCTGTGTTTGAAAAAATGCTTGAACGAATTGAAAAGGGCGATGCGGATGGAGTCCTCTGTTGGGAAATCAATCGCCTTTCTCGCAATCCAGTTGATAGCGGAAAAATCCAGTGGATGCTCCAACAAGGTCTCATAAAATCTATTCGGACCATCAATCGAGAATACAGACCAGATGACAATGCGCTTCTTTTGAGCGTTGAGAGTGGGTCCGCTAATCAATTCATTCTTGATTTGAAGAAAGGTGTGCGACGAGGTATTGATAGCAAGCTAGAGAAAGGTTTGGCTCCGATATTAGCTCCCCTTGGCTATCTCAATACAAAAATAGAGATACGAGGCGAAAACTTTATTACAAAGGACCCCGAGCGCTTCCCTATTATCAGAAAAATGTGGGATATGATGCTTTCGGGAAATTATACTGCTCCAAAAATACGTGACATCGCAAACGATGAATGGGGTCTACGGACACGTCAGACAAGACATAGAGGTGGCAAACCAATCTCACGAAGTACCATATATCGTATCTTCACGGACCCATTTTATGTTGGGCTATTTCAATACAGGGGTAATACATACCAAGGCAAACACGAAGCTATGGTTACACTTGAGGAATACGACAGAGTACAAATTCTTCTCGGTAGAGACGGCAAACCAAGACCAAAGGAACATGAGTTCCCTTTCACCGGCATCATAAGGTGTGGAGAGTGCGGAAGTATGATTACGGCAATTGAAAAAACAAAGATAATCAAAAAGACAGGAGAGCTCAAAACCTTCATCTATTACTTCTGCGCTCGCAGGAAAGAAAGTATAAAATGCTCTCAGCGAGTGTACCTTTCAGATAGTGAAATGAAAAAACAGATCGAGCGAGAGATAATGAAGATTTCCATATTGCCTGATTTCAAAGACTGGGCTTTGCAAATTCTTAATGAGAGTAACGACAAGGAGATTGAGAAAAGGACTAAGGTATACGAAACCCAACAAAAAACACGCAATGACGCTCAACGTCAGCTTGATACTCTAACCAAGATGCGCTACCGCGAACTAATCGATGATGAAACTTTCATCAGAGAACGCGATGAGCTCAAGGCGCAAATTGTTACACTCACAAAGAATCTAAAAGAAACGGAGAGTCGAGCTGATACATGGCTAGAACTCACAGAAAAAACTTTTGATTTTGCGCTCTATGCACACAGCGCCTTCTTGAGTGGAGACATTCAGACGAAAAAGGAGATACTAATGGCACTTGGTCAGAACTACACGCTCAAAGACCAAAAACTCCTTATAACTCCTAACGAATGGCTAAAACCAATCATTGAGAAGTATCCGGCGATGGAAAAAGAATATAAGCGGTTAGAACTGGAAAATAACAAAGACCCACAAAGACGAAAGGAGGCTTTTGCCTCCTTGAGTCCCGTCTTGCGCGGCTGATGGGTGCTGACCCCACGACCTCTCGCGTGCACTTATCCAAAACTTTCGTTAAGGCGTGGACTATATCTTCACCATAAGTTAAAAACTGTTAGGTGCTCCGGTATCTAGTCTCTACGGCGCCCCCAACGTGGTGTCGAGGTTCCCTCGGTGTTCGCATACCCTGCAATGCAGAGTTTAGCCTTCACCGATATCCCAGAGAGTTTCAATCCTACTTTAGCAGGAAAGCTGCAATTTCTTACAGGCGAGTGCTCTACCGTTGAGCTACAGCCGCAATGATAGAAATTTAACAGATTTTGAGAGAAGCAGCAAATGAAAAAGCGGCTCATTACGAGTCGCTTTGAACTGAACCAAAGAATGCAAGCCCTAAAAGTTATGCTGAAGAGAAAACCCCACCAATTGTTCATCCTTGCCCATCGGGCTAACACCAACAGGATAGCGCCAGCGAAACAATGGGAATCGAAGAGTTGCTTTAAGTCCGCCCAAGAAAAGCTTGTGATCAAAACTGAAAAAGTCTTCCCCCATTCTGCCAACGCTTGTACCAATCCATTCTGAAGTGTAGGTAGTGTTATTGAAAAGGGTCAACCCTTGCTCTTCTTCTACCCGTTTTTGCTCGCCCGAAATAGAGAACAACCCCATATCAATGTTTGTCTTCACTGTCTCTCTTTTGGGTAGATCAAGCTCAAGTTTAAGAACGATATTTGTCGGCGCAATTTTTTCAGCAACTTTTTCAACTGGAAGCACGAACGGCTTGGACCGTTCGGCTTTAACGAAAGCGAAAAGCATTTCATTTTTCCCGGGAGTTTGGAGGGACGCAGCAAGACAGGAATAGCTTGCCAAAAAAGCAAGAAATACAGGAGTCCTCATCAGTCTGATTCGCATAAGCAGTCCTTTTTGTTCGTTGTTTTGAGTCGAATTCTAAAGAACGTCTTCACGCTCTTTTCCTCACTGTATTCTATCATAAAAGGTGTCGGGGGTGAGGATTGTCCGCAACTCAAAGCTCACCGTCGCTTGCTTTGGTTTGGACACCACCTCGCGGTTCGCTCTGCTGAGCGAACAACGCTCCGGCGTTCAATCCTCACCGCATTGTGCGCAGGCACAATACTCCCCGCACAATGAAACATTGTGTCGGGGGTGAGGATTGAACTCACAACCTCAGCTTTATGAGTGCTGTGCTCTAGCCAATTGAGCTACCCCGACAATATTAAAAACTTAAAATTCAAAGCGAAAAAGGCAAAACAGGGGCCAGCCAAAATAGCTAACATCTGACAAAGACAAGTTTAAGATGAAAAGCAAAAAGAGTAAAGAAACACTTGCGAAATACCATTTGAGTTGTATACTCTCTTTACTTCTTGCATAGAAGCTCAAGAAGCTTTTGAAGCTATGAAGCTTCTCTACAGTCGCGGGGTGGAGGAGCAGTACCTCGTCAGGCTCATAACCTGGAGACCCGGGTGCGATTCCCGGCCCCGCAACAATCAAGATAAAAACCGCCTTTAAAGGCGGTTTTTATCTTAGATTTTGCGCGGGCAGCGAGGCATCTGCATGCCTCGCGTCGGGAATCGCACGGCGGAGCGATATTTTTGCAGTAGCAAAAATCGCGAGCCGGTGGCCAGGCAAACTTTTTTGACGAAAAAAGTTTAGCCGCGGCCGATTCCCGGCCCCATTCTTTGCGATTCGAGGCGGTTGGGGGAAAAGGATTCCTGACTCCTCTCCTTTATTTCCCCTCCTAAATATTGTATTGTGGAGTCACCAATGGCCACTCAATTTATCCGTAATTTCAAAGAGTTAAACAAAAGCGATGCCGCAATCGCTGGCGGCAAAGGGGCCTCTTTGGGCGAAATGACCCAAGCAAGCATTCCCGTACCGCCGGGGTTTGTTGTGCTTTCAGATGCGTTCGAACATTTTATAAAAGAAACCGATTTGATTCAGGAAATTGATTCGATTTTACATAAGGTCAATCATAAAGAAATTCACACTGTCGAGCGAGCCTCCGAAGCAATCAAAGAGTTGATTCTTAATGCAAAAATGCCAGCGGAAATTGCCAAGGCAATTTCCGCCGACTTCAAAAAACTCGGCGCACGCTACGTCGCTGTTCGCTCTTCTGCCACAGCGGAAGACGGAGCGACTGCCGCCTGGGCAGGACAACTTGAAAGTTATTTAAACACGACCGAAAACGATGTACTCGATAAAGTAAAACACTGCTGGGCTTCTCTCTTCACTCCTCGAGCAATTTTCTACCGTTTTGAAAAAGGACTGCACGAAACAAAAATTTCAGTGGCAGTGGTGGTTCAAAAAATGATTGAGTCGGAAGTGTCAGGCATTGCGTTCTCTGTTCATCCAGTGACCGAAGATTACAATCAACTCATTATCGAAGCGGGATTTGGCCTTGGCGAAGCGATTGTTTCTGGGCAAGTGACGCCCGATTCTTATGTTGTAGAAAAAGAGCCGCGAAATATTTTAGATGTAAACATTTCAACACAAGAACGGGCACTGTATCGGGGCAAAAATGGCGGAAATGAGTGGACTAACATTCCCGAACCAAAAGCCTCTTCACAAGTGCTCACCAAAGATCAAATTCTCGAACTTTCCGAACTCATTCTCAAAATCGAAAATCACTATGGCTTCCCCTGCGACATCGAGTGGGCATATGAAGCCGAAAAATTTTATATTGTCCAAAGCCGACCGATTACCACACTTTCAAAAAAAGACTCGACGTTGCAAGCTAAAGAAGGATATCCCGTTGTTTATGGAAATGAAAAACTGAAATGGGTAAAATTCATGGAGAGAAAAAGAACTCCTTTTATCTATTTTCCGTTTGTTGAAAT
>OBEQ011663884.1_pt1 | contig 10624 bp, 7 predicted proteins | sample 1670901 | NCBI WGS metagenome assembly OBEQ01 (sample SAMEA104232315, study PRJEB22302) | groundwater metagenome | biome: forest; feature: aquifer; material: groundwater | place: USA | collected 2011-08-07 | depth 5.4 m | reverse complement strand
GATAGCTCAGTTGGTAGAGCGAGGGACTGAAAATCCCTGCGTCGGCGGTTCAATCCCGTCTCCGGCCATCTAGATTATTATCGGGTTCACACATTCCGTCTCCGGCCATCTAGATCACCATCAATTAAACACCTATTTCCATCCGAATCAATCGACTTCTTGGCAAATCATTCCTTTTTTGATATTCTAACTTTCTAATCGGTTTACTTTATGGCAAAATACATTTTGGGAATTGATATCGGCGGTACTAAAATTTCAGTTTGCTTGGCACTGAAAACCGGCAAAATTCTTGAAAAACAGGTTTTGAGGACTCAGATAAGAGCGCAAACTTGGGAGTCTGTTTCCGGAATTTCAAATGCGATTTTAAATATTTTAGCGCAGCGCAAAATATTTTTCAGAGACCTTCTGGGGATTGGTGTTGGAATTCCGGGGCCGCTCAATTTCAGAAAAGAAAAAATTGAACGTTCACCAAATTTGCCGGGCTGGGAGCGGGTTCCATTAAAGAAAATTTTGAATCGCTTGTTTAAATGTCCTGTTTTTATTGAAAATGATGCGAAAGCCGCCACGCTCGGCATTAAATATTTTGGTGAAGGAAGGTCAGTTGATCATTTTGTTTATATCACCGTAAGCACGGGTATTGGATCTGGAATGATTATCAATCGACAATTGGTTCGAGGAATCATCGGAGCAGCCGGAGAAATCGGACATACGACCATTGAAATTGGTGGTGAACAATGTCCGTGCGGGAAGCTAGGCTGTTTAGAGGCTTATGCCAGCGGAACTGCCATTGCAAAATTTGCTCGGCGGGCGCTGAGAAAGGGAAATCGTTCAAAAATCTTACAATACTGTGCAGGGGTTGCCAAGGTAAGCGGTGCCGCTGTTTCTCAAGCCGCTCACAAAGGAGATGTGCTTGCTATCCAGATTCGTCACCGAGCAGCCGATTATTTAGGTGTTGCCATTGGTAATATCATTAACACCCTGAATCCCGAACGGATTGTGCTGGGCGGAGGCGTTTTAGAGCAAACGACTCATTTTTGGCAACCGATGATGAAGGCAATCCGGCGTGAAGCGTGGCCGCTTTTGTTCAAAAGCTGCAAGATTGTGAAGACAAGACTGGCGAATCGGGTTGGGGATTTTGGGACGATTGCGGTTGTGTTGGAACGCTTAAGTTTGCGCGAATAACATACTGTGCGCGAGTTTCATTGAAATCATTTTTTTAATTTATAGGAATCTCGCGCCTGTACTTACTTCATTTATATAAAGAAACAATATGAATAGGGTAGTAAGTGTTGTGCGCAAAGTTACATGGAACAAACTTATGGTACTTTGCGCCTGTAGCTCAGTTGGATAGAGCGCTTGCCTTCGAAGCAATAGGCCGGGGGTTCGAATCCCTCCAGGCGCACTTTATAATAAATATAAAACATATTTTAATTTAGGAAGTGCGCGCAGTACTGACTATCTAATTAAGATAATTGGTAACATTAATGAAAGTAAGTGCAGGCGCACTTTCATAATAAATATAAAACATATTTTAATTAGGAAGTGCACACAGTACTTACTACCTAATTAAGATAATTGGTAACATTAATGAAAGTAAGTGCAGGCGCAGAAATTAGTTTTAAAGCTAGAGAAATAATGGAAGCCATACAATAAAATGACGAGATCTTTAAAGCAAACAACCGCAGCATTATTGATTGTTATCTATCTGTCTGCGTGTGCGTCTAATTCCCGGAGCATTCAGAATTCCAGCCCGCAAAGTTCTTACAGCATGGAAGAAGTGATGCTTGGAAAACAAATCCACGAGTACATCATTTCTAAAATGCCGGCTTGTGAAAATCCCCAAGTCTTAACTTACATTCAGGGCGTGGGCAAGAAACTTGCGAAATTTGCAAAAAGACAGGATTTGCCGTACCAATTCATTGTTTTGCAGGATGAGCGGATTTACGCAACGTCGTCTCCCGGCGGCTTTGTCTATTTAACAACCGGCGCTATTTTATTTGCGCAAAATGAGGCCGAGCTTGCCGCCATTTTAGCGCACGAAATCGGAGAGCTCCAATTCAAAGATCCACGATTTTCTCATACCAAATCATTGATGAAAAAAGTGATTACAGGCGGTGCAGTCGTTGCGCCCATATTTGGAAGTATCGGAGCCTTGGCTTTGATTGGGCTCGTGGGCGCCTATACTTATATGGATCGTGGAAACATCCAAGAAGAACATCTTTACAAATCTGATAAAATTGCGCTCAAGTTGCTTCACGATGCGGAAGAAGATCCGCAAGGGCTTGTTGATTTTCTGAGAAGGCTCTTAAATGCCACGCCGAAGGAACTGATGTATCTGTACGATTATTATCAAACGAGGCCCGTGAGTGAGGCGCGTCTTACAAAATTGGAACAAGCATTTTCCGCGCTGCCTTTCGGCGAAAGGAGTTTTAACACAAACCGAAATGATTTCTTAAAAATAACAGAACCTCTTCGGCTCACACCCGCTTAACATTCCGTTATTTCCTTTGTCAAATTAAGAAAGGTTCATCCGATGATTCAGAATCAGACAAATGCACTGGGTTCGCTTCAAGATGCAGTTGATTTGGCGTGCAGAGAATTTGAAAGCAGCCACGTGTTAAAAAGATTATGGGCAAAAGATGCAACGCTCTGGAAAGAAGACCCCGCACATCAGAAAGTGATTCAGAATCGTTTGGGCTGGCTTGCGTCCGCTGACTGGCTGATGGAAAAAGTAGATGAGCTCGAGAAATTTGCACGAGAAATCAAAGAGGCGGGCTTTCAGCACGCAGTTTTACTTGGAATGGGCGGAAGCAGTCTTGCACCAGAAGTGTTTTGTCGTACCTTTGGCCCGGTTGCGGATGCGCCGGAACTCATCGTTCTTGATAGTACCGATCCTGATCAAATTTTGTATGTTGAAAAAAATATCCAACTTGAAAAAACGCTTTTTATTGTATCAACAAAATCTGGGACAACGCTTGAGACGCTTTCATTTTTTAATTATTTCTTTGAAAAAATGAAACAAAAAAAAAGAAGCAAAGCGGGTGAAAATTTTGTAGCGATTACAGATCCGGGTACGCCACTTGAGAAAACAAGCCACGAGTTGGCCTTTCGCCGCGCGTTTATCAATCCTGCCGATGTCGGCGGCCGCTTTTCCGTTCTTTCTTATTTCGGAATGGTTCCTCTGGCCGTGATGGGGGCATCGCCGAGAGAGATGATTGCCAGAATTAAGCGAGAAAGAGATCGATCGCGCGACAATTCAAATTCAATTTGCCCCGGTGCTCTTCTGGGTATTACGATGGCAGAAGCGGTCAAGCAAGGAAAAGATAAATTGACGATCGTGATGTCGCCCAGCATTCATTCGTATGGTTTGTGGATTGAGCAGCTTTTAGCGGAAAGTCTCGGGAAAGAGGGGAAAGGAATTGTGCCGATCTTCGGGGAACCGCTTACAAAGCCCGATCAATACAAAAATAACAGGCTGTTTGTTTATTTGATTAGTGACAAAGAAGAACACGACATCAAACAAAAACTGGAAATTTTGCAGCAAGCCGGCCATCCAGTTATCAAAATTCACCTATCGGATGCGTATGATTTGGGAGAACAATTTTATCGATGGTCCTTTGCGACTGCAATTGCAGGAGCCAAGCTAAAAATAAATCCATTCGATGAGCCGAATGTCCAAGAAGCAAAAAATTGGACGAATTCGTTTCTCGAGGAAGTGAAAAATCATGGCAAGTTTCCGGATGCCGAAAGACATATCCAAGGAAAAGTGGTTTATGGAACATTTGGCGCTGCAACTTGTAAAAAAATGGGACAACTGCTTGAATTGGCTTCATTTTTAAAATTGCTGACGGAAGATGATTATATAAGTCTTTGTGCTTATTTTCCGTATCAGAAACGCATCGAAGAACGGCTGCAGCAGCTTCGATTTAAATTGCAAAGCGCCACCAAAGCTGCGACCATGTTTGGGTTTGGGCCGCGTTATCTTCATTCGACCGGCCAACTGCATAAGGGCGGACCTAATTCCTGTCTGATGATTTTAATGACGGCAGATACTGCAAGGGATGCTCCAATTCCCGGGCAATTTTTTAGTTTCCGGCAATTGGAATACGCGCAGGCGGTGGGTGATTCTCAGGCGCTCGACGCCAAAGATCGACGTGTGGTACGCTTTCATTTGCAGCAACCCATTGAGAAAGCGTTTTCTGAAGTTGAACAATTGTTTGCTCAGGCTTTGTCGAAGTTGTGAACACTGAAAACAGCTTGAAAAAGGTATTTTTTTGAATACAATAAACCTTTATTCGAAAACAATCGTCTAAGGAAAAATTCAAATCTTATGATCCAAGTCAAATCAATTTCCATGAAGTACGGTTCTTTTCTGGCGCTGGAGGATGTTTCATTTGAGGCAAAAGAAGGCGAAGTTTTAGGGCTTTTGGGACCCAACGGTGCGGGAAAAACCACACTCATGAGAATTTTGACTACCTATTTATACCCGTTCAGCGGGACTGCTTCAATTGACGGTTTTGACATCATCGAAAAACCGATTAACGTGAGAAAAATCACCGGATATCTGCCGGAGACAGCACCGCTTTATCAAGACATGCGCGTGGATGAGTATTTGATATTTGTGGCACGCTCTCGTGGAATTTTGGGAAAAAAACTGACCGATCGACTTGGATGGGTGCTGGAATCATGCGGTCTAAAATCAGTTTGGAAGCACACCATTTTTGAAGTTTCAAAAGGTTATCGCCAGCGCATCGGCCTTGCGCAAGCGCTCATTCATGATCCAAAAGTTTTGATCTTGGACGAACCGACTTCAGGACTTGATCCTTTGCAAATTATCGGAATTCGGGATTTGATTCGAAATCTTGCGAAACAAAAAACCATTATATTTTCAACACACATTTTGCCGGAAGTTGAAGCGCTGGCAGATCGGATTGTCATTGTGAGCAACGGTAAAATGATTGCACAGGGAACTCGCAGTGAACTGACCGCCCAAATAATGAAGAGGGAAGAAATTCGTTTGTTCGTCAAAGCTTCAAAAACTGACGTTGAACAGGAGGTTAAATTGATTTCGGCATGCGAGGAAATTCGTTACGAAGGAAAAGAAGAGAATGGCTTTGAGCGGTTCCGGATTATTGCAAAACCAAAAGCGCAGATTGTTTCCGAAGTTGACGCGCTGATAAAAAGAAAAAATTGGCCAATGAAGCAGTTGTCGTCTCAAGAAATGGATTTGGAAGACGTGTTTATTTCACTTCTCAGCAAATCAAATCGGGACAGTCAAAATAGAAATTAATTGATCGATATAGAACTTTCTGACATGAATTTTCGAAATTTACTGACCATTACAAAACGAGAACTGAGCGCCTATTTCAATTCGGCGATCGCCTATATTTTTATTATTGTTTTCATATTTATTTCGGTCGGGCTTTACATCACTGAATTTTTCCTTGCAGGCCGCGCGGATATGCGCTCCTTTTTTAATTCACTTCCGGTTGTGCTGTGCGTTTTTTTACCCGCGGTAACGATGCGGCTTTGGGCAGAAGACCGGAGAGGAAACACGCTGGAACTGCTTCTGACGTTTCCCATGAAAACGCATGAACTTGTGCTTGGGAAATATGCCGCGAGCCTTATCTTCTATCTTCTCTCGCTCATGACCACGCTCACCATTCCGGTCATGCTGGCTTTTCTGGGAAAACCCGACTTCGGGCCAATCATGGGTTCTTACTTGGGATCACTTTTTTTGGGCTCATTTTTACTCGCACTTGGAATTTTCATTTCCGGAATTTGCCGTGATCAAATTGTGGCATTTATTTCAACGCTCGTGATTTGTTTTGCGTTCATTTTGATTGGAACGGATTTTGTCACCGCCTCGCTCGACGGCTGGATCGGCGGATTCGGCACGTTTCTTAAGAATTCATTCGGCGTCCTGCCGCATTACAGCGGTTTTGCGAAAGGAATTTTTGATACGCGGGATTTTCTTTATTTTGTCATCGGGACATTTATTTTTTTGGTGTTGAACGGGTTTTGGATGGAAGGCAGAATGCGTCCCAAAGCCAAGACCGTTTTTATCATTGCAACCACCATTTCAATTGGAATCTTCCTGCTGTTCAATTGGTTTATTTATGACATTCCGATGGGGCGTTTTGATTTAACCGACCGGAAAATTTACACCGTTTCTGACACCACCCGGAAAATTTTGAAGGGCCTGAAAGTAACCCCGCTTGTTAAATTGTACATTTCGCCGCCTGAAAAAATGCCGAGCCAAATGAAAAGTCTCGAGCAGGAAATTAAAGATAAATTGGATGAATTCAAAATTGCTTCCGGTGGGAAATTTGAATTTAAAGTTTTCCACATGGAAGCAGCCAATGTGTCGGGTATCGAAAGTCGCGGTAAAAAGTCAGGCGAATTGACTCAAGAAGAGCAGCTTGTGCGGAAGGGGATCGAACCGTTCCAAGTTCAAAGCATTGAAGCGGATCAAATGGGAGTTCGTTTAATTTATGCCGCAATGAGCATCGCTTATAAAGAGAAGCCCGAAGAAATTATTCCGCAAGTGACCCCAGCCAACATGAATGATTTGGAATATTTGGTCATGTCTAAAATTTATCGGATGACGCTCGCTGAAGTTCCGAAGATTGCTCTCATGGCACCTTACGAAGAAAAAGCACTCGATCCGAACATGGCTTCTATTTTGGCACAGCTCGGCGGCGGGAAAATTCCGGAACAGTATCGGGAGGATGAATATCGCGTTCTTCCTTCCGCGCTTGAGTATTCGGGTTATCCGAATTCACGAGTTAAGCTGACGAAAGACGAACCAATTCCGGAAGGGGTGCACACATTGATTGTTATTAATCCTAAGAATTTAAATGAAAGACAGCGTTACGAAATTAATCGTTTTCTCTACGAAGGCGGCTCGGTTCTTCTCGGCGTACAAAATTATATGTTTGATTATCGTCCGCAGGGCCGCAGCGGAATTCAAGTACAAGTGTCGCGTGAAAATCCGGGAGTCAATGAGCTGATCTCACCCTGGGGCGCATCGGTTGATGATTCCATTTTAATGGACGAACAGTCTGAGGTGATTTCAATGTCTGGCGGGGCTCGGATGGGGCCTTTCGCGGTATCAATTCCGGTCAAAACTCCGCTTCAAATGATCATTGCGCAAGACGGGATGAACGCCGATGTTTCCGTCACGTCCAATTTGTCGCCTATTTTCTATTTGTGGGGAAGTGCGCTCAATTTGGATGAAAAAAAGTTAAAAGAATTAAATTTGGCCAGTTCAACCCTTTTGTCAACCAGCAAGCGTTCTTGGAAGGTGGCGCATCAGGAGCAAGCGCCGCTTACCGCGCGGGATTTTCGTGCGGGCGTTACTCAATATGCGGGGCCATTTCCTGCCGCTGTTTTAATCAGCGGGCAGTTTCCTGATAATTTTAAAGACCGAAAAACACTCCCGCTTTGGCCTGAAGAAAGGCAGCCAAGCGCTGCAAACGGTGAAAATTCTTCTGATGAAAAAGAACTTGAGAAGAAATCAACTCCAGCTCCTAATTTAATACCAAGGCCCGGCAAGCTTCTTCTCGTGGGGGCCGCAACTATTTTTAAAGAAAATTTAATCACGGGCGGCGGCGGACATCTCAATTTCTTTTTAAATTCAGTGGATGCCATTACGCTCGGTGACGATTTAACCAAAATTAGAAGCAAACAGGAAATTAATCGATTGATTCATCGTGCGTCAGCCGCAGAAAATTTTATGTGGCGTTTTTTCACGCTGCTTTTAGTACCTCTTTTGATCATTGTGTTCTGGAGCGCTCGGTTTTTCTTCCGCCGCCAAGCCAAGCAAGCCTACCTGAAACATCTTTCGTTAAGCGCCGTTCTATGAAGCCGAAGCAACTGATTCTATTGTTGATTATTCTTGTCTTGCTGGGTGGTTTGATTTTATTAAAAACTGTGCACCGGTCTCGATCAATCGAAAAAGAGGTTGAAACCAAACTTAATTTGGTAACGGATCCTGCGAAAGTTCAAAAAGTTGAATTTTCAAAGGATGAAAAAAATAAAATTGAGCTTGTCAGACAAGGCGGCGATTGGCGAATCCCGGGATTGTGGAATGCAAAAGCCGACAGCGCAAAGGTAAACCATTTATTTGATTTTCTATCAAGCGCAGACGGCGAATTACGAGCCAATAATGCGGATGTTTTGGCGGATTTTAACGCGCTCGACAAAGATTGCTTTTCATTGGTTCTCATGGATGGTTCGAAGGAATTGCTCCATCTTTTTCTAAGCGCCAAACTTCCGGAGCATGGCGGAACTTTTATGCGGTTGAAAGGTTCAAACTCCATTTATCTTTTGACTGAAAATCTGTTTAATTTGATGGGATTTTTCGGAGATCCCAAAACCATTGAAATCAAAGCAGATTCCTGGGCCGACCTTTCGTTTTTTTCAATTGATGCGTCTAAAATAAAATTGTTCATTGCGAAACAGTTTGATCAAGGAAAAGAAAAAGAGATTTTGCATCTTGAGAGAAAAGCGGAAGAGGCAAACTCCGGAAAAGAAGAAAGATGGTTGCTGGTTGGCGAGCCGGTCCCATTTGGAGTGGGACTTGAGAAAGTTTACAGATTTTTTGAGCAGTTAAAGAGTGCGTACGCGAGCAAATTAATGGATCCGGGTGGAAATTACGGATTCGATACTTTGGACGCCGAAATGGATGTGACGTTACTTGATAATAGCCAAAAAGCATTTAAAGTGAAACATGTGAAAGAAAAAGATTCGGAACATTATCTCATTCAAACGGATGATAAAAGTATTTTCTTCATTCCGCAAAATATATATCATCTTTTTCAAGCGGGCCCAATTGATTTTCTAACTGCAACGCCAATTTCTGAAAAAGTAAGCGATTGGCTGTCTCTCCGAGTGAAGACTTCTTCCGGCGCGCTTCATTTCATACCTGAAACTGCAGCGGATGGAAAAATTGTTTGGAAAATTGAAGGGAAGGAAGGCGTTACCGATCAAGTAAAAATCTTAGATTACTTGAATCATTTTGAGCAATTTTCAATTGACCATTTTTCGAAAGAATCAGATCAGAAAAATGTGCCCAAAGATATGGGGTCTGTTTGGTTCGAGATTGAATTTAAATCAAAAGAGTTGGTTCGAATTGAAATGAGTTCCGAGGCAAATCCGCAGGGTTTTCACGCGGCGCTCCGCCAGGGATTTCCCCACGTATTTTATATTTCAAAATCAGTTTATGATTTTTTAAACCAGCCTCCCGCCGCTGCGTTGGAAGAAAAGAAACCTTCCCCAGCGCAACTCTGAGACGAAAAATAGGAAGCGCTGGGACTGTCATCAGCAACATTAAATTTTTATCTGAAGCTGATGGCTGCCTGATTTAGTTCCCACAAAAAGGCCATTAAAACCACCTTATTTTCTCCTTAAATTTTGCAAATAGACCAATCGACAGGTATACTTTATTAACTTTTAAAGAAAGTAGGTATGAGCCGGCAATTTGCCGGCACTCGATGAATCAATGCGAAATTTCCTGATTAAAACCTTCTCCCAGATTACGCTTTCCACATTTCTCTTCCATAACACTTTTGGCTTGGCCACTGTTCCGCATCCTTCTGTCGTTCCTCTTTCACTGACTGCAGCCAGGCTCACCACCAATTCTCCTCGTGCGTTATCCGAACTGAGAAGTTTAATCGAAAGACAAATCGGCCGCGAGTCACTGCGAGGCACGGTCTCAACTTCAGAGCCACAAAAACCCCGCGCTGAGCTGCGGACGGACAACAGAAAACAGCTTGTTTTTAATGAGCAATTAGTTTCCACATGGTTTGGGGTTGGTAACTTAGAATCCATTCTAAAAGGACATGCTGAAAGGTCGGCTGTTGTGGTAGAAACCGGAAATGCGGGTATTATTGAACTTGTAAATAAAATCAACCGGGAATTATCAGTTGAGGCGCAAATCACGATTCAAAAACCAAATTCTCTATCTGAAAATAAAAAACCAAAACAATTATCAACACAACCATTGGCACAAAATTCCATCCATAAAGTTTCATTAAAATACCCGAAAGCGGTTGATAATATTTCTTTTCGTTTTGAATCTTTGGAAGAATATGGCAAAAAAATGGAAGAATTTAATCAGGCGGTTGATGGTGTGATTGATCGATGGCAAAATCGAGCAGCACAACTTAAACCAATAAGTGACGATGAGTCTGATTTTAAACAAGACGTCATTGACAATGTTTTCAGGAAATTTTTCCATTATCCAATTTTAGCCTTAGATTTTTATATGCTTGCCGTAGAAGAAAGGCAAGCTGAAAATAACGGAGGTCAGTCCTATTTGCTTGCTTTGAATGATTTAAGAGATGTTGAAGGTAGGGCGTACGAAGTTGCAAGAATACGTGGTATTGGTGAGCAATTTCAAATACTGGTAAAGACAACTCGTGAAAATATTCAAGAAATAGCAACTGCACACGAAACTGCTCGGACGGCATTTATCAATATATACCTAACGAAATTGAGATTGCGAAACATTGAGCCCGATGATCTGAAAGTTTTCGGTCAATAAGGATCTTAAGGCTTGGTGATGATCCTTGATGTTGGCAAAGAAATTCAGGCTGACTTCTTTGAATCGATCAAAAGT
>OBEQ010165862.1_pt1 | contig 10624 bp, 12 predicted proteins | sample 1670901 | NCBI WGS metagenome assembly OBEQ01 (sample SAMEA104232315, study PRJEB22302) | groundwater metagenome | biome: forest; feature: aquifer; material: groundwater | place: USA | collected 2011-08-07 | depth 5.4 m | reverse complement strand
GAGTGATGATCGAGTGGACCGGGCGGGGCACGGGCGGCGTGGCCGATCGGCAGGTGCGGGTGATGTTCTCGGGCGACATCAGCCGCGCCGGCATGCCCATCCTGCGCGATCCCGAGCTGCCCGGTCCGCCGCTCGACATGGTGCTGATGGAGAGCACCTACGGCAACCGCGCCCACGGTGACATCCACAGCATGCACGACGACCTGGCGCGCGTGGTCGGCGAGACCATCGCGCGCGGCGGCAAGGTGATCGTGCCCGCGTTCGCGGTCGGGCGCACACAGGAGCTGATCTACGCCCTGGCGCAGCTGGTGGCCGAGAAGCGCATCCCCGAGGTGCCGGTGTTCATCGACTCGCCGCTGTCGGTCAACGTGACCGGCGTGTTCCGTCTGCATCCCGAATGTTTCGACGCCGAGACACGCGCGCATCTCGACGCGCACGGCGACCCGTTCGACTTCGCCGGCCTGCGCTACGTGTCGTCGCGCGAGGAGTCGATCCGTCTCAACGATCTACGTTCGCCCGCGATCATCATCGCGTCGTCGGGCATGTGCGAAGCCGGGCGCGTCCTGCACCACCTGCGCAACAACTGCGAGAACCCCAAGAACACCATCCTCATCGTCGGCTTCATGGCGCAGCACACGCTGGGCCGGCGCATCGTCGAGAAGCGCCCGCGCATCCGCATCCTGGGCGTCGAGCGCGACCTGCACGCGCAGGTCAAGGTGATGAACGCCTTCTCCGCCCACGCCGACAAGAACGACCTGCGTGCCTACGCCCACGCCTGCGGCAAGGACGCCCACTTCTGCCTCGTCCACGGCGAGCCCGAGCCCCAGGAAGCTCTGCAAGCTCAGCTCCGCTCCGACGGACTGCGCTGCGAGATGCCCACGGCGGGGACGGTGTTGCCCATTTAACTCGCGCTTGCAACTCCGCTGAGCTGGGGTCGGACGTACCAACATGGGCGTGTCGTTCGGTGACACTCCGGACGGGTCATGAGTCTCCAGCGCAGCGACGGTGCATCGACAAGTGCGCGTCGACGCTTCGCTCCCGAGATGACGCGGCGTGGCGTGCCCATTGCACTCCCGCCAAGCATGACCACGGCGACGGCGACCAAGCCCAAGGAACGACGCGGCTCGAACCGCGTCCGCATGTACCGCGAAGCCATCGTGCGCGCGGGAGCCATGAACGTGCTCGTCATGGTCCGCGATCTGAGCTCGAGCGGCCTCCTGGTCGAGACCGACTTCCTGCTGCCGGTGGGCGAGTGCGGCGTGCTCGCGCACTCGAACGTCGCCAGTCACGCGCTCGTGCGCGTCGTCCGCCACACCGTCGGGCCGAGCGGCAAGGCGGCCATGGGGCTCGAGCTGCTCTGGCAGCGAAGTGACGACGTCACGCGCGACGCGTCCGGCCTGTTCTCGCTCTAGTACGACCTGGTCACTTCCTTGACGCAGATCTCTCGGCATGATCTACCGCAGGGATGAACCGACGCGAGCTCGCCCGCCTCGACCGCGACCTGTCTGAGTTCCTCGACACCATGATGGACGGCATGGGCCGCGTCGAGCGGGTGGCCGCGATGCGGGCCTACGTGACGGGACTTCTGCTCGATGGCGAGCGGAAGAGCATCGAGCCGATGGCGGCGCGGCTTGTTGATTCGCCGCGCGAAGTAGAGGCGATGCGGCAACGGCTGCAGCAAGCCGTCTCGGTAGCCACCTGGTCGGACTCGATCATGTTCGAGAGGCTGGCAAAGGTGGTCGAGGCAGAACTGCCCGGGATCGAGGCGTTGGTCCTCGATGACACGGGCTTTGCGAAGAAGGGCAAGCACTCGGTCGGCGTGGCGCGGCAGTACTCCGGCACGCTGGGCCGAGTCGACAACTGCCAGGTCGCGGTGAGCCTGCACTTGGCCGGTGAAGGAAGCAGCGCGTGCATTGCCTTCGACCTCTACGTACCCAAGGAATGGACAGAGGACGGCGAACGTCGGGCGAAGGCGGGCATGCCGGAAGACCTCGAGTTCCGCACCAAGCACAAGATAGCGCTCGCGCAGATCGACCGTGCGCTGGCTAGCGGTGTGCGAAAGTACGTTGTCCTCGGCGATGCGGGCTATGCGCCCTGCCCTGGCCGCGCTGCTGAAGAACGTGCTTGACTGCCCGGAGAATTGGTCTTACCAATTGGTCAGACCACATGCCCCCCGTAAGCGCCAGCAAGAAAGTTTCCCCCAAGAGCGTTCCGACGACCAGCGCCAATGTGTTCGAGGCACTGCTTTCGGACATCGTTCGGGGAAATTATGGCCCTGGGGCTCGCCTCCCGTCGGAGCGCGAGCTCGCCAAGAACCTGGGCGCGAGCCGCCCGACGCTGCGCGAGGCGCTGCGCCGGCTGGGCGAATGGGGCCTCATCCAGGTCAAGCGCGGCTCGGGCGTCGTGGTCCGTCCGCGCCGCGACTGGACGCTCGATGTCCTGCCCGCCTACCTGCGCATGGGCGCGCCCGCCGAGGGCCCGGTCGCCCTGGCGACGCTGCTCCGGGACCTGCTCGGCATCCGTCGCGCCATGTTCGTCGAGGTGCTGCGCATGGTCGGCGCGCGCCTGGCCGGCCGCAACGCCCTGGCCGCGTCGCGCATGCACGCCATCGCCGCCTGGGAATCGCGCTCCGACGTGAGCGGGTTCGTGCGCCACGACTACGAGGCGCTGCGCTCGCTGGTCGAGGCCGCCGGCTTCCTGCCCGCGCTGTGGCTGCTGGGCGGCCTGGCCCCCGTCTACAGCGAGATCGCGCGCACCCTGACCGGCTCGTCGGCGGCGCCCGCCGACTACCCCGAGACCTTCACCGCCATGTTCGACGACCTCGAGGCCGGCCGGGTCACCGAAGCCGCCGACCGCCTCTCCGATTATCTCGACCGCCACGATAAGCGACTGCTCGCTGTCCTAGGAGTCACGACGCCATGAGTGAGACCGTTCTCGCCGACTTCCGCATCCCGCGCGCGCTGCGGCGCGTGCTCGCGCCCATGGTGCGCATCGTGTGCACCGACGAGGTCGAGAAGCTCGGCCTCACCGAGGCCGTCATCGACCATGTCGAGCTGTCGATGCGCTCGGTGCCGTTCCACATCCGCACCAGCCTGGTCGCCGGGTTGACCTCGTTCGAGCTGGGCGCGGCGGCGCTGCCCAGCTCGTTCGGACGCACCTTCTCCCGGCTGCCCGCGGACAAGCAGGCGGCCTACTTCCACTCCTGGTGGAGCTCGCCGCTCTTCCTCATGCGCCAGCTGGTCAAGGGCCTGAAGGGCCTCATCGCCATGGGCTTCTACGAGCAGCCCGCGGTGCTGAGCAAGCTCGAGTACCACCCCGAGCAGTGGATCGCCGAGGTGGCCGCGCGCCGCCTGCGCGACTACGCCGACGACATCGCCGCCCAGGACAAGATGGTGCTCGAACGCGACCCGCTCGTGCCGGCCTCGACCCTCACCCGGAAGGTGCGCCATGACCAGGCGGCCTGACGGCGTCTTCGCACGCGAGGACTACACCAGCGACCAGGTGCTCGCCTGCGACGTGGTCATCGTCGGCTCGGGCGCCGGCGGCGGCGTCATGGCCGCCGAGCTGGCCGAGGCCGGCCTCGACGTGATCGTGCTCGAAGAAGGCGGCTACCACGACACCTCGGAGTTCACTCCCCAGGCCACGGCGATGATCCGCAAGCTCTACCGCGACGGTGGCGCGTCGATGACCCTGGGCACCCCGCCGGTCATCTTCTCCGAAGGCCGCACCGTTGGTGGCTCGACCGTGATCAACGGCGGCATGAGCTGGCGCACGCCCGAGAAGATCCTCGAGCGCTGGCACAGCGACGACGGCGTCGACCACATCCGCGCCGCCGACATGGAACCGTACTTCGCGCGCGTCGAGAAGTACATCTCGGCCAAGCACCAGGATCCCGAGTCGATGAGCCGCGACAACGAGATCCTGCGCGAGGGCGCCGAGAAGAAGAACTGGGCGTACATCCCCAACATCCGCAACCAGAACCACTGCGCGGGCACCAACAACTGCGCCTTCGGCTGCCCGACCGCAGCCAAGCGCTCGGTGCTGGTGACCTACATCCCGCGCGCGCTCGCCTTCGGCGCGCGGGTGTACTCCGACGTCAAGGTCGACAAGCTGGTCAGCCGGGGCAAGCGCATCATCGGCGTGGCCGGGCGCACCGTGCTCGCCAACGGCAAGCCGGGCAAGAGCTTCACCGTGCACGCGCGCGCGACCGTGGTCGCGTGCGGCGCCATCCACACGCCCGCGCTCCTGTTCCGCTCCGGCTTCAAGTCGCCCTCGGGCCGCGTCGGCACCGACCTGTCGCTGCACCCGAACACCAAGGTGCAGGCCATCTTCGACGAGGACGTCAAGGGCTGGCAGGGCGTGCACCAGGCCTACCAGGTGCGCGAGTTCGAGAAGGACGGCGTGTTGTTCGCGGCCGTCAACGTGCCGCCCGCCATCCTGTCCATGGCCCTGCCCTACTACGGGCAGGAGCTCATCGACGTCATGAGCCAGTACAACAAGATCGTGAACGCCGGCCTCTTGCTCGAGGACTCGACCACCGGTCGGGTGCGCCTGGGCCCGGGCGGCGTGCCGCTGCCGACCTACTCGCTCAACGACGTCGACGCGGCCAAGCTGGTCAAGGCCACGGTCATGCTGTGCGAGCTGCTCTTCGCCGCCGGCGCCAAGAAGATCGCGCCGCCCTTCGAGGGCTGCCCGGTGCTGTACTCGATGGACGACGCCAAGAAGCTGTACACGGCCACGATCCCCAAGACGGCCATCGAGCTGTTCACCGTGCACATGATGGGCACGGCGCGCATGGGCTCCGACCCCACGCGCCACGTCACCGACTCGTACGGCAAGGTCTACGACGCCGACGGGCTGTACATCTCCGACGCCAGCCTGTTCCCCTCGCCCATCGGGGTCAACCCGATGGAGACCATCATGGCGCTGTCGACGCGCAACGCCGAGCGCCTGCTGGAGAAGCACGCGGGAAGGATCGCAGCATGAGACACCAGGCGAGCCTCGCTTCGAGCGAGTACCTGAAGGTCGGCGCGCTCTCGGTGACCGAGCTCGAGGCCATCATGCGGCGGGGCGAGGTGCCGACGCTGGCCGCCATCGTGGGTTGGGAGTGGCGCGGCCTCAACACCCAGGGCTGGGCCAAGCCGGCGGGCATCAAGAAGTTCATCAAGGGCTTCTTCGAGAGCGACGCGGGCGAGGTCTACGGCTACAACGAGCCGGTGGTGCAGAACCGGCTGGACCAGCCGTGGATCGCCAAGCCCAGCGACGTGAACCCGAAGCGCTTCGGCTACTTCCTGGTCGAGCCGGTCGACCCGACCGCGCGCGACAACGTGTACCTGAACTCGCTCCTGCTCGACTACGGCCGGGGCGGCAATGCCCGGCTCGACCCGACGCAGACGCTGCGCGACTACATCGTGCGGGTGAACCCGGGCTCGGACGAGCTCCTGCTCGGCACCGCCTACGTGGCGGTCGGGCCGGCGCGGGTGCGCGTGCCCTCGTCGTACTTCGTGCTCGAGAAGCACCGGCCGACCTCGTACAAGCGGTAAGATGCGGGCGTGCGCAGAGGCTTGCTACTCGTGGGGCTGCTCGTGGCGTGCACGGGTGAGCCCGTGCGCGTGGTCTCGCTGACGCCGCCGCAGGACACGCGGGATACGGCCGGGCCGTACGTCATCGAGGCGGAGCTGCGCGGCGAGCTCGGTGACGACCAGCTGATCGTGTGCTGGTCGACCGATGGTGAGCGCTTGCGCGCCGAGGTCACGCGCACGCGTGACGGGCGCGACGACCTGCGCTTCGCCGAGCTGCCCGGACAGCCGGTCGGCACCCGCATCGCGTACCTGGTCGCGCTGGTGGCGAAGGGCGCGCCCTGCCCGGCGGTCGACCCGTCGACCACGCTGCTCTCGTTCAGCGTCCTGCCCTCGTCGCTCGCGTGCGAGGTCGACTCCGACTGCCGCCAGGGCGTGGAAATCTGCAGCGGCGTCACCTGCCGCGCGTTCTCGGGCAGCTGCGCCGGCGCGGGCAGCTGTCCGGGCGGCTACGTCTGCGACGAGTCGCGCGCGCCCGCGGCCTGCGTGGTGCCGGCGCGGACCTGCACGAGCGACCTCGCGTGCCCGGCGCTCGAGCAGTGCGACGTCGGACGCGGCGAATGCGTCGCCCGTCCGTAGGACGTCCTATTCGTCGTCGAGGTCGCGGGACTTCGACTTCTTGACCGAGGAGCCGTCGAAGTCGAGCTCCTCGGCGAACATCTCGTCGAGCATGTCGTCGATCGATCCGCCCAGAGAGTCGAGCTTGCGCAGCTCGTCCCGCTCGAAGTCCTGGAACGACTTGTAAATCCGGGGCATTGCAGCGCGCATTCGGCCATCCTCCCGTGGTCGAAACCACTTTGTCCTACATCTACGCACCATGTAAGCTGCGAGCGCGAGCGCGGGCAAATTTTTGGCCGATCTTTTACTGCCGGTTTGTTGCCCGCGCGCTGTCACCGACGGGATTCTGTCGCTGATGTCGCGCTGTCATAGGCCACTGCTAGGTTGGCCGCTGTCATGGCGAGCGCATCCGAAAGAGGTACTCAGATGGGTCGAGTCATCGCGGTCGTCAATCAAAAGGGCGGGGTCGGCAAGACCACCACCGCCGTCAACCTCGCGGCATCGCTGGCCAACACGGGGCGAAAGACACTTCTCATCGACTTCGATCCGCAGGGCAACGCGTCCTCGGGCGTGGGCTACCCGCGCCGGCGCATCGAGCTGTCGATCTACGACGCGCTCATCGGCGACGTCGACATGCGCGATGTGATTCGCCCGACCGAGATCAAGTCGCTGTTCCTGGTGCCGGCCACAGGCGACCTGGCGGGCGCGGAGATCGAGCTGGTCGCCGCCGAGGGCCGGGAGACCCTGCTGCGCAAGCTGGTCGAGGGTGTGGCCGCCGACTTCGACCATGTGATCATCGATTGCCCGCCGTCGCTGGGCATCCTGACCATCAACGCGTTGACCGCCGCCGACGGGGTCATCGTGCCCATGCAGGCGGAGTACTACGCGCTCGAGGGTCTGGCCTCGCTGCTGTCGACCATCGAGCGGGTGCGCCGCGCGCTCAACTCCGGCCTGGCCGTCGACGGGGTGCTGTTCTGCATGTTCGATCCGCGCATGAACCTGACCCACGCCGTGGTGGAAGAGGTGAACCAGCACCTGCCCGGCAAGGTCTTCCAGACGGTCATCCCGCGCAACGTGCGCCTGTCGGAGGCGCCGTCGCACGGCAAGCCCATCCTGCTCTACGACAAGGAATCGCGCGGCTGCCAGAGCTACCTGCAGTTCGCCGACGAGCTGCAGCGCAAGAGCGCGCCCCTGCTGGAGGTCGCCTGATGTCTGACGTCAGCCCGCTCAAGCGACGCGCCCTCGGCCGCGGCCTGGATGCGCTCATTCCGGGTGGCGGCAGCGAGCGTGAGGAGCGCGAGCGCGAGCGCGTGGTGCCCATCGCCACGCCGGTCACCGTGCGCAAGGACTACTTCCTCGCCCCCATCGAGGAGCTGCACCCCAGCCCCGAGCAGCCGCGCCAGTCCTTCGACGAGGGCGCGCTCAACGAGCTGGCCGCGTCGATCCGCGCCCAGGGCGTGATCACGCCGCTCATCGTGCGCGAGCGCCCCAAGAGCGAGGGCGGCGGCTACTGGATCATCGCCGGCGAGCGACGCTGGCGCGCGGCGCAGCGCGCGGGCCTGAAGGACCTGCCCGTGCTGCTGCGCGACTCGACCCGGGCCAAGGCGCTCGAGGCCGCGCTCATCGACAACATCCAGCGCGAGGATCTGAACCCGATCGAAGAGGCAGAGGGCTACAAGCGCCTCTCCGACGAGCTCGGCTACACCCAGGAGCAGATTGCCGAGCGCGTGGGCAAGGACCGCGCGACCGTGGCCAATGCGCTGCGCCTGCTCAAGCTGCCTGGCAGCGTGCGCGAGCTGGTGCAGAAGAACGCCCTGTCCATGGGCCACGCGCGCGCCCTGCTCGGCCTCGACGAGACGGGCGCCATCGAGCGCTGCGCGCTCAAGGTCGTGGCGCGGGCGCTGTCGGTGCGCGCGACCGAGGAGCTGGTCAGACGCGAGCGCGGCGACGGTGTGGGCAAGGCCAAGACTCCGCCCGCGGCCGAGAAGAGCGCCATCGTGAAGGACCTGGAGCAGAAGCTCACCCGTGCGCTGGGCATGCGCTGCGCCGTGTCCGACCGCGGCGGCGGCAAGGGCGGCCGGATCGAGATCGAGTACTCCGACCTGGACCACCTCGATCAGCTGCTCGACAAACTGCTGTCGACCGCGCGGAACTGAGAAACGGTAGACTGGAACGGCGTGACCGACCGACCCCCCAACAGGCCAGGAGACAGGCCAGGAGACAGGCCAGGAGACAGGCCAGGAGACAGGCCAGGAGACAGAAGAGACGAGCGCATCGCTCTGGCGCTGGAGGTCGAGTTCCGCAACGCTGGCGCCTTCCTGGTCGCGTACTCGACCAACCTGTCCAAGGGCGGCATGTTCGTCGAGACCGAAGAGCAGCTGCCGGTCGGCACGGAGGTCGCCATGCGCTTCGCGGTGCCGGGCGAGCCCGCCATCGACGTGATCGGCGTGGTCACCTGGGTGCAGGCGTGGCGCACCGAGCAGCAGCCACGCGGCATGGGTCTCCGCTTCGAGCACATGGAAGCGCAACACGGCGAAGCCATCGACCGCATCGTCAGCGGCTTTCGCGGGCTGCGGGTGCTGGTGCTGAGCGGCGACTCGTCGTCGCGCTCGCAGATCACGCGCTCGCTGCGCACCATCGTCGGCACCGCCGAGCTCATCGAGGCTTCCAACGGCGAGCAGGCGGAAGAGGCGCTCAAGCGCGACTGTGACCTGGCCATCGTCGAGCTGGTGCCGGCGCAGCCCGACGTTCCCGAGGGCGACCCGGGCGCGAGCGACCCGGGCGGCTCCGCCGACGCGCTGCTTTGCATGCGTCTGGCCAAGTCGCACCAGCCGCCCGTGCCGGTGCTCGCGATCTCGCCTACCGACGACCGTCGGCGACTGGCGCTCGAGCTGGGCGCCGACGCGGCGATGACCAGCCCACCGCCGTTCCCCGAGCTGCAGTCAACGGTGCTGCGCCTGATCGGCAAGCCAAAGAGCACCGCTCTGAAGTAGCCGGCCACCGCTCTGAAGTAGCGGGCCACGGCGACTGCCACGGCGCTGCCACGGACCTGAAGTAGCCGCGACCTGGATTGCGCCCGGGCGGGCAGGACGCGGCGTTCTCTAGTTGGCTCGATCGTGATTCGCGGGGATGTGGCCGATGATGATGGTGTCGCTGCGGGTCGTCGAATCATCGGCGGCAGTTGTGGCGGCGCTGTCCCCGTCGCCTCCCGTCACCTGTGCCAGCTGCTGCGCGTCGAGCGCGCGAAGGTGGCTCTTCTTCTTCTTCTGGGCCTGGGTCTGGGTCCGGTTCGGGGTCCGCTCGTTCTTCTTCACGCGCCTACTTTCGCGTCACGCGCACACGTCGGCAATGCAGCGATATGTTGCACCCACGGCCCCGTCGTTGACTCCCGGGCTGCTGGCCTGGGATGATGCCAAGAAGCATGAGTGCGGACGTCGTCAGTGTGGGGGACGTCCTGGCCGGCAAGTACCGCGTGGAGCGTGTTCTCGGTCAGGGCGGCATGGGGGTCGTGGTCGCCGCAACGCACCTGGCCCTCGACCAGCTGGTCGCGCTCAAGTTCATGTTGCCGCAGGCGACCAGCCAGCCTGACGCGGTGGCCCGCTTCCTGCGCGAGGCGCGCGCGGCCGTGCGCCTGCGCAGCCAGCACGTCGGGCGCGTCCTCGACGTCGGCACGCTCGAGAACCGCGCGCCCTACATCGTGATGGAGTACCTCGACGGCGAGGACCTCGGCTCGGTGCTGGAGCGGCAAGGCAGCCTTCCGCTCGAGCAGGCGGTCGGCTACGTCCTGCAGGCCATCGACGCGCTCGCCGAGGCGCACGCGGCCGGCATCGTGCATCGTGATCTCAAGCCGGCCAATCTGTTCCTGACCCGGCAGAACGACGGCTCGCCGCTGGTCAAGGTGCTCGACTTCGGCATCTCCAAGGTGTCGCTCGGCAACGAAGGTCTCACCGCGACCTCGACCATCATGGGCTCGCCGTCGTACATGTCGCCCGAGCAGCTGCGCGCCTCGCGCGACGCCGATGCGCGCAGCGATCAGTGGTCGCTGGGCGTGATCCTCTACCAGCTGGTCAGCGGCCAGGTTCCCTACAGCGCCGACTCGATGCCCGAGCTGTGCGTGAGGATCCTGACCGATCCGCTGCCGCCGCTGCTGCAGGTCGCGCCGCAGATTCCGCCCGGCTTCGCGACCGTGGTCGAGCGTTGCCTGGAGAAGGATCGCAACCGTCGCTTCGCCAACGTGGCCGAGCTGGCGCTCGCGCTCGAGCCCTACGCCGCGCTGCGCGAACGCGTGCTGGCCAGCCGGGCGGCCTCGGTCATGGGCGTGCGCGCCGTGTCGGTGCCTCCGCCGGCTGCCGATGCCACGCTGCCGCCCAGGACCGCCTCCCAGGTGGGCAGCGATCTGGTCTCGAGCGGGATCACCGTGCCGCCCACGCCCGCGCGCAGCGGCTCGGCGCGGCGGCTCGCCCTGGCGCTGGGCGCGGGCGGGCTCG
>OBEQ010762359.1_pt1 | contig 10626 bp, 10 predicted proteins | sample 1670901 | NCBI WGS metagenome assembly OBEQ01 (sample SAMEA104232315, study PRJEB22302) | groundwater metagenome | biome: forest; feature: aquifer; material: groundwater | place: USA | collected 2011-08-07 | depth 5.4 m | reverse complement strand
TCCACATCGTCATCCAGCTCGAAGTCGCCGCGCGTCTCGCCGCCCGGCCCGCGCCCCGCGATTACGGCTATCTTTCCGTCCTCACCCAGTTTTTCTCGCGGCCGGAAATCGTCCTGTGCATCCCGCGCGCCGCGTTCCGCCCGCCGCCCAAGGTATCGTCGGCACTCGTCACGCTCCGCCTGCCCGGCGCCGCCCCGCGGCTTTCGGTCCCCGACGAGACTCGCTTCCTGGATTTCGCGAAGCTCTGCTTCGCGCACAAGCGCAAGACCTTGGCCAACAACCTGAAATCCTGCGCCCGCGCCGAAGCCGTCCGCCGCGCGCTCGCTGCAGCCGGTCTCCGCCCCGACGCCCGCGCCGAGCAGCTTTCTCTCGACGAATTCGCCCGCCTGCATGAACTGCTCGTGCCGTTCCAACTTGTTGCGGGGAAACAGGGCTGATCGTCCGTCAGCAGCGATAGTCGTCTGATTTTGCGAACTTGCAGGCGATTCAAGTTGGAACGGTGCTCGCCGCCGGGCCGCGCGCTTCCTGATTGAATTGGCAGTGAAATTTCAGAACTGCGGAGCCGTTGATTTTTCCTTCACCACGGCCACCAGCCGGTCCGGATAGTCCGTGATGATTCCATCGACCCCGGCCGCGTGCAGCGCCCGCATCTGCGCCGGGTGATTCACCGTCCAGCAGATCACCTGCAGGTCCTGTTTTTTCGCCTGCGCGATGAACGCCGGCGTCACCAGGTCGCCTCGCGGCCCGATCTGCCGCACCCCGGAGTTCAGCGCGCTCCCGAACGGGTCGGGATCCATCCCGTCGTAGAGCAGCGCCGTCATCAGCGTCGGATCGCTCCGCCGGAGCGATTCCAGCAGGCGCGCGTCAAAGGAGAGCACTACGGCCCGGTGAATCTCTCCCGACTGCCGCAGCGCGCTCGTCAGCGCGTGCTCCGCGCCCCAGCTCCCCGAAAGCTTCAGCTCCAGGTAGAAAACAATGTCGTGCTTCCGCGCAAAATCCAGGATCTCGCCCAGCTTCGGGATCCGCTCCCCGATGAAGTCGCTCCCGAACCACAATCCCGCGTCCAGCTTCCGCAGTTCCTCCAGCGAGTGCTCCCGCACCAGCCCGCGCCCGTTCGTCGTCCGATCGAGCGTGTCGTCGTGGATCGCCACGAAGTGCGCGTCGCGCGAAAGGTGCAGGTCGGTCTCGATAAACGTGGCCCCGCACGCCACCGCGCGCCGAAACGCGGCCAGAGTATTTTCCGGCGCGTGGCCGGAGGCCCCGCGATGCGCGATCACCAGCACGTCAGTTTTTCCGGATGCCGCAAGGCAAGAATTTTTCCGCCGTTTCCGCTCGCAGCGACGGCCGCTCCGTCCCTATGCTAGCAGAGCGCCGTCCGCCCGGACCGGCTTAGGAGCCCGCTTGCCGCGAGTCCGTCATCGCCGCGCAGGAGCTCGGCTATCGCGCCGTCACGCACCAGCGCTTTGTCGGCATCGGCTATTTCGACGAAGCCGCGCAAGTCGTCTCCGGCGGCAATGCCTCCACGACAGTCCTGGCCGGCTCCACCGAAGCCGGACAGTTCCACGGCCACGCGCCCGTTCCCGCTTCGGGAAAATCAACGGCGCCGCCAGCCACGCCTTATTCCGCCGCGGCGCGGCCCGGCATCTTTGCTTTTTCCGCGCACCGCTGTCTCGTCGCGCTCCCATTCCTCCGCGAATTGCCGCAAGATGGAACTTGGCGGCTCCCCGCTCCTCTTTGCGGCAGCGCCGCGCTCCCATGAAGGATCCTTTACCCCAACCTGGCGGCGAAGCCTCCGAAACCCGCGAGAAGCTCCTCGCGCTGCGCACCGGCCTCCTGCGTCTCCACAAAGTTCTTCTCGAGTTCGAACGCCGCGACTACGAGCGCGCCAACGGCCGCGTCTCCAGTGGTGAGCTCTACCGCCTCGTCGTCAGCGACGCACAATTCGCCTGGCTGCACAATATTTCCGAATTCGTCGTCCGTCTCGACGAACTGCTCGACGGCGAAGCCGTCAGCCCGGCCGAAGTCTCCGAGCTCTGCTCCGTCTCCCGCAAGATGTTCGCGGCTTCCGAATCCGGCGACACGTTCCAGAAAAAATATTTCCACGCCATCCAGAAGGATCCCGCCGTCGCCATGGAGCTCGCCGGCCTCGCTCGCCTGTTTGCCGAAGCCGATCCCGGTTAGCGCCGCGCTCGTCTCTGCCGCTGCTTCCTCGGCCGGCTACGCAGTCTCTACTTGTACGACACCACGATTTCGCCGTTGGCGATGCGCAGGTCGGAGATCCCCGGCGGCAACCGCAGCTTTTCCCGGTTTTCCGGACTCGCCATCAGCCGCTGCACCGCGCTCTCCAGCGTCGACCGCGGTATCGGCAGCGAGCCCAGCGATCCCGCCATCGGAATGAAATTCAGGTAGCCGTCCGCCGCGCCCAGTTTGCCCTCGAGCCGCAGCGTCATGTCTTTCCCGTGCACGTCAAACACCACATATGCCCGCACGCGGTCCTCGATCAATTCCACTTTCAGGTCGCGCACGTTCGAACGCATCTCTTCCACCGACGGCTCCCGCTTCGGAGCCGCGCTCTTGCCGGCCGGCGCGGGGGCCGCCGACGGAGCCTCCGGCTGCTTCGCCAGTTCAAGATGACTCGCCAGGTAGGAGTTCAGCTCCGATTCGTCCATCCGCAGCGTGGCCGCTTGTCCAGCCGCGACCGCCTTCGCAACTTCCTGGATTTTTTCCTCCGCGCGCGCCGCCGCCTGCGGGCTCGTCTCCACGCGCGGCGGTGGCGTCTTGTGCGCCACCAGCAGAATCGTCGCGATCAGCGTCGCGTAAGTCGTCCAGCGAATGATCCGGAAGATCAGCTTCCAGGGGCTCGCCGGAGCGGCTGCGTTCGGCGTTGGGGTCGGCTGGTTCATGTGAACTCCTGGCAAAATCGCAAATCAGAGGCGGAATCGTTCGAAAAGACTCGCTCCAACCACCGTACCCCTCGCGCGGCATCCACACAATTGCTTGGCCTGATGCGGACACGAATCGGGCACTCGGCCGGCAGGCCAGGGCATGCGAAATCCAAGCGCACGGCGCCCGGTGCTCGATTCTGCGACACCCAATCCCGGAACCGGACAGACCAGTCCGCCGCCATCGCGGCAGAAATTACCCTAACCATATTATTTTCTCGTGTTTATGCCATCCGAACTGTGGCTCGCCGCTTGCGGTGCTACCCCGCAGCCATGTGCACCGATACCATCACGCTTCCGCGGCATTTGCAGCGCGAGCTCCTGGCTCAGGCCCGCTTGGGGAACCCCGACGCCTTCGCCGGCCTGGTCCGCCCGTACCGCCAGGCCTTGTACCACAAGGCCCTTCGCCTGACGGGGAGTCCCGCGGATGCCGAAGATGTCCAGCAGGAGGCTCTCCTGCGCGCCTTCTCCAAGCTCGAGCAGTTTGCAGGGGGAGCCGACCCGGACGCCGATGAGTTCCGCGCCTGGGTGGCGCGCATCGCCGCCAACGCTTCCATCGACATTCTGCGCCGCAGAAAAATCACGCCAATCCTGAGCTACGACGAGATGTGGGGCGAAAACGAGATGCCCTGGATTTCGCGAGTGGCCGCCGCGACCGCCGATCCCGAAGACCAGTACGCGCGAAAGCAGATGCGCGACCGCATGGCCGCCGCCATCGAGCGCCTGCCCGCCGATCTCCGCACCGTCTGCCTGCTCCGCGATGTGCTGGAGCTGCCAACGCAGAAGGTCGCCCATCGCCTGGGAATCTCCGGCGTGGCCGTGCGCCTGCGGCTGTTCCGCGCCCACGCGAAACTCCGCGACGCCATGCGCTCTGCCCGCGCGAAAACTTGCCGGAAAGAAAGACCCGCCCGCGCAGGCTCGCCTCGTGCCGCATTCCGCGCCATTCTGGATCCTTGCTGCGGCGATTGAACCCACTGCAAGCCGCGTCCTTGACAAAAAACAGTTTCGCCATTTTTTTCATCCAACTGGGGCCATTCGCCGTACTATGCAGCGGCGCGGATTTCGCGCGGTGGTGAGGGCCATGGCGGTCGAGCGGCGGGTGTTTGTAACGGGAGGTACGGGATTTCTCGGGCGGCAGCTCGTGGCGGAGTTGCTCCGCCGCGGACACCGCGTGCGCGCAGTGGTTCGCGCGGGTTCGGAGAAAAAACTCCCTCCGGGTTGCGAAGCAATCGCGGGAAATCCCCTGGAGAAAGACTCGTTCGCGGCGCAGGTGACGGGCATGGACACATTTGTCCAGCTCGTGGGCGTGGCGCATCCGAATCCGTCGAAGGGAGAACAATTCCGCGCCATCGACCTGCGCGCGGGCCGCGCGGGCGTGGAAGCGGCCGCGGCCGCCGGCGTCTCCCATTTTGTCTACGTCAGCGTGGCGCAGCCCGCGCCGATCATGCGCTCCTAATATCGCCGTGCGCGCCGAAGTGGAAGCTCTGATCCGCCGCAGCGGGATGAACGCAACGATCCTGCGGCCGTGGTACGTCCTGGGACCCGGCCGCCGCTGGCCGCTGCTTCTCAAGCCCGTCTATTGGCTCCTCGAGCGGATTCCAGCCACGCGCGACAGCGCGCGCCGTCTGGGACTGGTCACGCAGCGGCAGATGCTGGCGGCGCTGGTCAACGCCGTCGAGCGCCCTGCGTCGGGCATTCGCATCGTCGAGGTCCCCGGCATCCGTTCTTCGGCGTAAGAAAAACATTTCTGCTCGGGAATGGCGTCGGCTGCCGTGTGCTATCATCGCTGTGCCGCTCGATCCGAGCCCTCCCGGAGGTCATCATGCGCCGCGCCGTCCGCGCCATTCTTATCGTTGTGGTCATCCTGGTCGTGGCCTTGATCGCCCTGCCGTTCCTCATCCCCGTCAACCAGTTCCGTTCCACCATCGAAGACCGGCTTTCGGTAGCGCTCGGCCGCAAGGTTCACGTCGGCAACCTGAGCCTCTCTCTGCTCTCCGGGGCCCTGTCCGCCGAAGACCTCTCCATCGCCGACGACCCCAAATTCAGCAATTCGCCCTTTCTGAAGGCGGAATCCCTCAAAGTCGGCGTCGAGATCGTGCCCCTGATTACGTCGCGCTCGCTCCGCGTGCGCTCGCTTGTGATTGAAAGGCCGGAAGTAACGCTTCTGCACGGCGCGGGCGACCGCTGGAATTTTTCTTCGCTCGGAGGCTCCACGAGCAGGGCGAAGTCCGGCTCGCAGTCTTCCTCCGCTGCGCCCGACTTCCAGGTGGCCTCGCTCCAGCTCAAGGATGGCCGCATCACAATCGGCCGCGCCGGCTCCGCCAAGCGCACCACGTACTCCAATCTGAATCTCCTGGCGGAAGACATTTCGCCCACGCAGCCCTTCCGCGTCAGCCTGAGCGCCGGCCTCCCCAAAGGCGGCAGCCTCCAGATGAAAAAAGCCGTCGTCGGTCCGCTCGACCGGGCAGACACGAGCCTCACTCCGTTCGAATCGGATATCATGGTGAAGGGATTCGATCTGGCGGCTTCAGGGATTCTAGATCCCGCCGCCGGCCTAGCCGGACTGATGGACCTCGACGCCAAGGTCCGCTCCGAAAAAGGCAATCTCTCGACCAAGGGCGCCATCAAACTATCGAAGCTTCTCTTGGTTGCCGGCGGCACGCCCTCGAGTGTTCCCGCAACGGTCGAGTTCGCCACGAAATCCAACCTGCGCACCGGCGCGGGCGTCCTCCAGCCTTCCACGGTCAAGGTCGGCAACGCCACCGCCCATATCTCCGGCGCCTACGAATCGCGCGGCGAATCCACCGAAGTCAATTTGAAATTCAAGGGAGAAGACATGCCGGCGCGCGACCTCCAGGCGCTTCTCGGCGCGCTCGCCATCAATCTTCCCAAGGGTTCCTCGCTCGAGTCCGGCACGCTCAGCGCCGACCTGCACGTCGGAGGCCCGACGAATCACCTCGTCACCAACGGTTCGATGGGTTTGTTCAAGGCGCGTCTGTCCGGGTTCAATCTCGGTTCGAAGTTTGCGGCCATCTCCTCGCTCGCCGGCATCAAGACCGGCTCTGACCTCGACATCGAAAAACTGACCACGAACATTCACATGGCGCCCGACGGCCTCCGCGCCGAGGCTCTCGAACTGGTTGCTCCCTCGATGGGCACGCTCCAGGGCGCCGGCACCGTGGACGCCAAAAACAATCTTGATTTCAAGATGCTGGCCACTTTGGCGGCGCCGCAGCCGGCCGCACCTTCCGGCGGCGCGAACTCCGCGCCCGCGCCGGATGCTGCCAGCGGCGGCCTCGGCGGAGTCTTAAGCGGGCTCCTCGGTAAGGCCACGGGCAGTTCGGGGCCGCAGCGGATTCCGTTCCTCATTCAGGGCACGGCTTCCGACCCGAAGTTCATTCCCGACGTGAACGGCATCGCCCGCGAGGTGTTCAAGTCCAAGCTGAACGCGCTCGCCAGCGGAGCGAAAACAGCGGGCCCGCAGGCCGCTCCGAATCAGCCCGCGAACCAGCCCGCCGATCCGCTGAAAGCACTCGGCGACCTCTTCAAGAAAAAGAAGCCATAGCCTCGTCGCCCAGCCGGAGCCGAACTCCCGGCCTTTCGCCTTGACTCTGCCGAAACGAACCTCTAGCCTCTTGCGTCTGATATCCCGAAGCCCGGGGTAGTTGTCCGTTTTCTTGCTTTTCAGGAGCTCCGCATGCGCAAAATGATGGGTTGTGGCCTGCTTGCGTACATTCTGGCCGCGGCAGTCTGCCTCTGGTTCGCTCCACAAAGCTTCGCGCAGGGAGGCGAGCCGATGCTGTTCGCCATCCGCGGCGCGAAAGTGGTTCCCGTCTCGGGCCCGCCCGTGGAAGACGCCACCGTCGTCATTTCCCACGGCGTCATCACGGCCGTTGGGAAGGGAATCGTCGTGCCCGCCGAAGCCTGGGTGATCGAAGGCAAGGGCCTGACCGTCTATCCCGGTCTCATCGACTCCTTCACGGATGTCGGGCTGACGACAACGGCGCCCGGACCCGTTGTTCCCGGAGGCCCCGGCGCTGGCGGTCCGCAACCACAGCAGATTCCTCGCGGGCCGGAGGATCGTCCCGCAACCACTCCGTGGCGCAGCGCAGCCGACGACGCCAACGCCGGCGACAAGCGCCTGGAAACCTGGCGCGGCGCGGGATTCACAACCGTGGTCTCCGCCCCGAAAGGCGGGATCTTTCCGGGACTTGCCGCCCTACTGAACACGGCGGGAGATCGCGCGGGCGATTTGGTCATCCGCGGCGAGGTCGCTGTTCCCCTTTCTCTGACTCTGAACCCGGCCGGCGGATCCGCCGGTTTTCCCGGCTCCCTGATGGGTGTTCTCACCTATGTCCGCCAGGTGTGACTCGACACGGCGTGGTACCAGCAGGCTTCCGCGATCTACGCGAAAAATCCGCGCGGGCAGGCGCGCCCGCCGTATGACCGCGCCACGGCCGCCCTGGCCGATGCGCTCGCAGACAAAGCAATCGTCCTGATCCCGGCGAACACCTCGCTGCAATTGCGCCGCGCGCTGGACTTTCCGGACCGCTGGAAGGTTTCTGCCGCGATCTACGGCGCGCAGATGGCCTACGAAGTCGCGCCGGAAATCGCCGCCAAGAAAATCCCCGTGCTCGTCAATTTGAATTGGCCCGAAAAATCCAAGGACGCCGATCCCGACGAGCCCTCTTCGCTGCAAGCACTGCGTTTCCGCGATCGCGCGCCGTCTTCCCCGGCCGAGCTCGCCAAAGCCGGGGTGAAATTTGCCTACTACTCCGGCGGGATCACCGCGCCGAAAGACATCCTCAAGGCTGCCAAGAAGTCCATTGATGCGGGCCTCTCGGCGGAGAACGCCCTCCGCGCCCTGACTCTCTCCCCGGCGGAGATTTTCGGCGTCGCCGACCGCCTCGGCTCGATCGACGCGGGCAAGATCGCCAACCTTGTCGTCACCGACGGCGACCTGTTCAACGAAAAAACGAAGATCAAATTTGTCTTCGTCGATGGACGCAAGTTTGAGATTCGCGAACCCGCGCGGCCCTCGGAGCCCCCCAAGGGCGACCTCAGCGGCAAATGGAAAATCTCCTATACTTCGCCCGAGGGCCCCGAAGAGTCCACCGCCGACGTCACGATGGCCGGCGACGGTTCACTCTTCGGCACGGTCGCCAGCCGCCGCGGCACAGCCACCATCACCGCCGGCTACGTCAGCGCCGACAAATTTAGCTTCACCATCAACATTCCCCTGGGCCCGCAGACCGCCGACGTCACGTTCTCCGGCACGTTCGAAGGCACTTCGATGAAGGGCGCGATCCACGTGCAGGGCTTCTCGATTGATTTCACCGGAACCAAACCCGGCCAGACGGCGGCCGCCAGTGGCTCCGCGGCCGAATTCCTTGGAGGTGCCCTGTGAGCTTCCGCGCTTCGCTCGCTCGCGTTTCGAACATTCTGCTGGGAGCTTCGCTTCTCGCCGCGGTGGCGCTGCCCGCTCGCGCCGCCACGCCGGGCGACGCCGCGCCCGTCCTGTTCATCCACAACGCCACGATCCTCACCGTCTCCCACGGCACGATCGAGCACGGCTCCATCCTGATCAAGGACGGCAAAATCGCCGCCGTCGGCCAGGACCTAAAAGCCCCCGACGGCGCCCAGGTGATCGACGCCGCAGGCAAGTTCGTCCTGCCCGGCATCATCGATTGCCACTCGCACATCGCCGTGGACGGCGACGTCAACGAAGGCAGCATCTCGATCTCCTCCATCGCCAACATCGCTGACGTACTCAACTCCGACGACCGCGACATCTATTACGACCTCGCCGGCGGCGTCACCTCGGCCAACGTCCTGCACGGCAGCGCCAACGCCATCGGCGGCCAGACCATCGTCATCAAGCTCCGCTGGGGCCAGCCCGCGTCCCACCTTCCCTTTGAAGGCGCTCTCCCCGGCATCAAGTTCGCCCTCGGCGAAAATCCCAAGCGGTCCAATTTTTCCATGCCCGGCGCGCCCGGCCAGCAGCGCCGCTATCCCGTCACCCGCATGGGCGTCGAAGAGACCATCCGCGCCGCCTTCACCGAAGCCCGCGACTACAAGAAAAAGTGGGACGAATTCAGCAAGCGCGCCGCCGTCGGCGAAAAAAGTCTCATTCCGCCGCGCCGCGATCTCCGCCTCGAGCCCCTGGTCGAAATCCTCGAAGGCAAGCGCTACGTCCACTCCCACTGCTACCGCGCCGATGAAATCCTGATGCTCCTCCGCGTCGCCAGGGAGTTCGGCTTCAAGGTCCGTACCTTCCAGCACGTTCTGGAAGGCTACAAGGTGGCCGACGAAATCGCGGCTGCTGGCGCGGGCGCCTCCACCTTCTCCGACTGGTGGTCCTACAAGGTCGAAGCCTACGACGCGATTCCCTACAACGCGGCCATCATGACCCGCCGCGGCGTCGTCGTCTCCATCAATTCCGACAGCGCCGAGGAAGCCCGCCACCTCAACCAGGAAGCCGCCAAGATGATGAAGTTCGGCGGCCTCACCGAGGAAGAAGCGCTGAAGCTCGTCACTCTCAACCCGGCCATCCAGCTCGGCATCGACAAGCGCGTCGGCTCGATTGACGTCGGCAAGGACGCTGACCTCGTCATCTATAACCACCACCCGCTCAGCGCCTATGCCGTTGCCCAGAAAACCCTGATCGACGGCCGCATCTATTTCGACCGCGACCGCGACATCGCCGCTCGCGCCGATCTCGAGAAGGAAAAGAAGGCGCTGATCGAAAAAGAGAAGGCCGCCGGAAAGAAACCCGAAGCTCCTCCCGCCGACAAAAAGCCCGGCATCGGCAAGCAGCCACCCGAACCGGACCCTGCCGTGACCAAACCGGGTGAGAAGAAGCCCGAGGAAAAGAAGCCTGAAATGAAAAAGCCCGAAGAGAAACCTGGTGAAAAACCCAAGCCGCCGTCGTCATCCGCCGCGGCCCTGGCCGTCTCCTCGCTCGCCGGAGGTGCGCGATGAAATTGACTTCCTCGCTGATTCGCTTGTTCGCCGCTCCGGCGCTCGCTCTGCTTCTTGCCGCTCCCGCCGGAGCCCAGTCGGCTTCGCCCTCGGCGTACGCCATCACTCACGCAAAAATCTTCACGCTCGTAGGCGCTCCGCTCGAAGACGGCACGCTCGTCATCCGCGACGGCAAAGTCGCCGCCGTCGGCGCGCAGGTGGAAATTCCCGCCGGGGCGCAGGTGATTGACGCGCACGGCCTCAGCGTTTATCCCGGACTGTTCGACGCCGTCACGCAGATGGGCCTCAGCGAAATCGCCGCCGTCAGCGCCACGGTCGATTCCTCGGAAACCGGCGCTTACAATCCCGATGTGGTCGCGGCCACCGCCGTCCACCCTGCCAGCGAGCACATTCCGGTCACCCGCGCCGCCGGCATCACCCACGTCATCGCCGCGCCCGCCAGCGGCGGCTTCGATGCCCGGGGAGAATCCGGCGTCGTTGGCGGCCAAGCCTCCGCCATCCATCTCGCCGGATGGACCATCGACGAGATGCTCATCCACAAATCCGCTGCAATGGTCATCAACTGGCCGCAGATCGAGACCCGCACCTTCGACTTCGCCACTCTCTCCTTCAAGGACAAGCCCTTCACCGAAGCCAAGCAGGAGCATGACAAGAAAGTCGCCGAACTCGGCGACTGGCTCGACCGCGCCCCCCACGCCGCCCC
>OBEQ010946302.1_pt1 | contig 10628 bp, 6 predicted proteins | sample 1670901 | NCBI WGS metagenome assembly OBEQ01 (sample SAMEA104232315, study PRJEB22302) | groundwater metagenome | biome: forest; feature: aquifer; material: groundwater | place: USA | collected 2011-08-07 | depth 5.4 m | reverse complement strand
GGCGCCGGGGGGCGGGGGGGGGGTCTGCCCCCCCGCAGAAGGGGGGACCCAGAGCAGCGCCAGAAACAACAAAAAACGGATCAACGGCGCCCGCCGGCCAGCGGAAACCCGGCCTGCATCCAGGCATTCACGCTGCCGCGGATGTTGTAGACGTTCCGGTAGCCGAGTTCGGTCAAGGTGTCTGCGGCGATGTTGCTGCGCTTGCCGGACTGGCAGTACACGACGATGTGATCGTCGGGACCGGCGCCGATCTCCTTATGGCGCTTGGCCATCTCCCGGAACTCGATGTTCGCGTCGGTGCCGGGAATCGCGCCCGTGTCGTGCTCTTCGACGGACCGCACGTCCACCAGGAAAAAGCCTTTCTCGCGCAAGCTAGGCGCCTTGTCGATCGCCCCCTTCACTTCCTGCACGCTGAGTTGCCGCGTGTGCGAGGCCGACGCCGGTTCTGCCATCACGCCGGCGCCTGCCAGGACCAGAACCCCAAGATATGCGAGCCAACGGAGTTTCATAAATCGCCTCCCTTTGTCTCGAATGAAACGTTGCCCGACATCCGTATGCTACGGCGCCTATAGGATGGTGGTCAAGTGCGGAAGGAAATCGAGTGAAGCGGCGGGATCAGTCGTTTTTGCAGAATAAGGCGATGCTGGCGGTGAAGCCGTGGAGGAAATTGTTCCCGCCGACCGGACCGATCTCGCCCATGGCGAAGAAGCCGCCCACCGGAATCCCGCCCATCTGTTCCCTGATGGTTGTGACGTCGTGATGGGGGGTGCGGAAGAACCGCTGGCCGCGTCCATTGCAGCTGAAAAGAAGCGCTCCGATCGGGGCGCTGGCGCTTGAGACCGTGCGCTCCCCGGTCAGCAGTGCGCGCAGGTCCTCGCTGGCTGAGGCGCCGTCCCGGATCTGGAACTGCACGGTCTGTCCGACCCGCACGTAATCGGCCACCGCCAGGCTGCCGGTTTTCTGATCCACCCCGACCAGGTTTCGGATCAGGAAATCTCCGCGTTCGAATTGATCCTTGTGCTCGTCAATGACGATTCCCAGATGAAGCGCCCGCTCGGCGTGGCGCTGCTCGGTGGGCGAGAGGAGCGAAAAGACTTCCCGCAGGCGGTCGAGGGCCGGTTTGCCGCTGAGTTCGTGGATGACGTTCTGATCGGCCTGGGTGATCATGAAGCGATCGCCGATCTGACGGCAGCCTTGTGAAACGATGGTGCGGATGCTTACGGCACCGGTCACGGCCACTCCGATCACGCCGCTGTCCACCACTGTTTCGTTGAAGATGAGACGGTTTGCGCCGGGTTCCTGAGCGCCGCTGACCATCCCGCCGATCACAGGCGCGCCGGGGTAGCGTGTTGCGAGGTCTTCCAGGAAGGCCTCGGCCGGCGTGGTGGTGAACGGCTCGGCGATGACCAGGAACGAGGGGTTATGCTCGAGACCGGGCATCTTGTCGGGCCAGCCCGTGAGCCTGACCCCGTCACCCGCCTCCATGTACTCAAGGTGGAACGGCGTGAACGTAGCGCCCGGCAGGTGGCCTGCCCAGAGGCACAGTGCCGGTTGGCCTTCCACCTCCTGGGCCTCGCCGATCACGCTCTCAGCGGAGCAGCCGAGCAGGACTTTGGGCCGGAGGCGCTCGCGTATCTTCGAGACGATGAGGTCAGCCGAGTCGGAATGATCTGGCGAAAAGAACGCGAACGCCAGGTCCACCGACCTCCCCGCCAATCCGGCGGAGACGTCGCGACAGACTTCCTCGAGAGCGTCCTCTGTGACCGCGGTTTTTGAGAGCGCCGTGAGGACCTGCATGGTCGGAGTGTAGCATACGGGAATGTTTGCTTGTCCAGCGAAAAGCCGGTTGCGGATCAGAGTTCGTGGGTGCTGCCTTCGAGGGTTCCGGTGCAGACCGGGCACTGTTGCGACGGGGTGGCCGGAGAAGCCAAGGGAGCCGTGATGAGCTGAGATCGCTTGATGGCGGCGACCCCGGATGCGCAGGGGGTCCACAAGGAACTGCACTCAGGACAAAAGAACCATTGGGTGTAGCCGGGCCAGTCCCGGTCGCGCTGAGCCACAGGCGGTGCACCTACTTGTAGCCCAATGAATCGGCCACGAGGAATGTACGGGAAAGCATCATGAGATTTGTTTAACACACCACTGCGTGGCATGCAATTCATCGTTCTCTTTTTCTCCCCACGTTGTCATGCTATGCTACGGATTGATGATCCCCGATCTGGTTCTCTACCATGCCGAATGCACCGATGGGTTTGGTGCCGCCTGGGCTATTTGGAAACGATACCCTGCGGCCGAATTCGTTCCTGCCGATCATGGTCACCCGCCCCCGGTCAGCTGCGCGGGACGCAAGGTCGTGATCGTCGACTTCAGTTATCCCCGGCCGATCCTCGAGCAGATGGCGAAGGCGGCGGCGGCCATCCAAGTCCTTGACCACCACATCACGGCGAAAGAGGCCCTGGACGGGTTGCCGTACGTCCACTTTGATCTGGGAAAAAGTGGCGCCGTGCTGGCCTGGGAGTGGGCCCACGGCACGGCGGCGCCCTGGTTGCTCCAATACGTGCAGGACAAGGATCTGTGGGCGTGGAAGCTTCCAGGCAGCCGTGAGGTCAGCGCTGGGTTGAATTCCTACCCGTATGATTTCAAGGTGTGGGATTCCCTGAAGAAGGACACGCTCGAGCAGGAGGGAAGGGCCATCCTCCGGTTCGAGCAGGAATTGGTGAAGAAGATTATCCGCCATACGGTGTGGGTCCGGTTCGAGGAGGAGACGGTGCCGTGCGTGCAAAGCGCGATTCTCACCAGCCAGATCGGCGAACAGCTTTCACCCGGCCGGCCGTTCTGTCTGATCTGGCATGACCGCAACGGGCGACGCCACTTCAGCCTGCGTTCGGAAGAGGGCGGCGCCGATGTCGCCAGGATCGCCGTGAAGTACGGCGGCGGCGGTCACACCCATGCAGCAGGGTTCTCGGTTCCTCTCAGTGAGGCCGGCCCACCGCCGTCTGATGGCTCGACCAAAGGTGTCCGCATCTCACCTGCCGATCCCCCGGCGGCAAAACTTTCCTAAATACATCAAGGCGATGAGCCAAGATTGTGTGCCTGCATGGGAACCCATGCATGACTGATGCACTCGCCGACGATTCTGCTCAGAAGCCGCGCATCCGCTCCCATCCGCAATCGCCTGATTTTACAAATGTTAAAGTCCTGATTCTGGTGGGCTGCGGATGGGCACGGGCCTGGTATCAGCCTTGCGTATATTAGGGTAGGGAAGAGGGGGCAGGGCTGTCGCAGAGGATTGACAAGCGCTTGCCTAAGGACGACAATGAAACGAAAAAGCACGAGGAAGAAGGCGGGGAGGATTCGATGAAGTACCCAACGTTCACACAAATCGCTTCGACGGTGTTGATGACCGGCTTTCTTTCTGGTCAGGCTTTGGCCGGGCCGCAACTGACTGTCGAGCCAGCCAGGGCCATGTCCGCCGATGGTAGCCAGGTGCAGGGTTCAGCGTGCTACCGATTGGGTGACGACGAAAGCCTCCTTTCGGCCCAGAAGAAGGCGTTGGCTCTTGCCAGGGAAGCCGCTCTGAAGAAGATCAAGGCTTACACGGAAAACGCGGACCGACTCGGTAACCGGGTGCTGGAACCGGAAGTTGTCGCGGCGGCCAGCCGGGTCGGGCTCAGCAACGAGCGCATAATCAAGCAGGAGGTGAAGGCCAGTCAGGTCTGCGTCTGGATGACCGCGACGCCGAATTCAAAGGAGGTCGCCGAGCTCATCAGGCAGCGGCTGAATGCCAAGGAACTCGCCAAGAAGGTCCAGGATCCGGCGGTCGTGCCGGCCTCTTCCAATTTCGGGTTGAAGGTCTCGACCAACAAGAAAGAAGGCGAGCCATTTGTCGAGGGCGAGCGGCTGATCATCTACGTCGAGTCCGAGAAGGACGCGTACTTGAAGCTGGATTACTACACGGCGGAGGGCAAGGTGGTGCATCTCGTGCCCAATGTGTTTACCAATGAAGCCCGCATCCAGGGTGGACAGAAATATTCGTTCGGCGACGAGGGCGCGGCGGCGGAATTCAAGATTTCTGGGCCGTTCGGCGATGAGACCATCAAGGCGATGGCCAGCACGGTACCGTTCGATGCCGCGCTGATCGGGGAGGACCAGGTCAGCGAGGCGACGGTCTATCTGACGAAGGTGCAGGGCATCCTCAAGAACAAAACTAAGGATCCCAACTGGGCTTCTGCGATGGTGCCGATCTACACGTCCAACAAGGACGATCTGCAGGTCGCGCGCGACCGCAAGAACATCACAATGCCGATCGCGAAGGTGGGCCAGCGCAATTTAGGCAAGCAGCCGGAGAAGCCGGAGCAGCCTATCGACATCATCGGCGTGCCGGGTCGCAGCAAGAGGGGCGAGAAGCCGCTCGAGACGATGGGAACCATGGGCCGGTCCAAGAGTGGCGGTGAGAAGAATCCATAACGGCGGTCCGGACTCCAGCCGTGTTTGGGTCGGGCAGCAGGTCCAGGCACATGAAGGGGCGCTATGGGAGGTCGGGTAAAGCGGCCCGACATTGCCCGGTATGGTCCGCCGTTGGTCGCTGGCTTGGCCGCGGCCTGTGTGATCGGGCTGCTGCAACTCGCGCTCCCCACATATCTCAAGGAGTTGGATCTCCGGATCAGTGACCGGATGCATCAGCTCCGTGGTCCGATTCGACAGGACCCGCGTCTCGTCCACGTTAATGTAGATGACAGCAGCGTGAGCACCCTCGGCCGGTGGCCCTGGCCCAGGGCGCTCAATGCGCGGGTGGTCGACACGCTCCGAGATCTCGGCGCTCGGGCCGTCGTCTTCGACGTCCTCTTTCCGTTCCCCACCAATCCCAAGCAGGATCCCAAGAACGAAAACGACCGCGCGTTCTCCCAGGCGCTTGCCGCGATGGGGAGCGTGTATCTCGCCAGCGCGCTGGATCTCAGTCTGAGCCTGGAGGCCCAGTCGGACGAAGAGGCGGACCTGAAGCGGGAGATGCAGTATCCGACCGAACTCCTTCGTCGCCATACGGCGCCCGCACCGGCAAATCTCCCGGCTGCCCTCTATTACGCCAAAACCCGGTTTCTCCCCATGGAGGCTTTCAGTCAGGTAGCCCGCGGCATCGGCCATATTTCGCGGACGGCCGACACCGACGGGGGCGTGCGACGCAACCCGCTGCTCGTGCAGGCCAAGGACCGCCTGTTCCCCGCCATCGCGTTCCGGGTTGTGGTCGACCTTCTGGAGAGCGACTTATCCAAGGTCCGTCTTGAGCCCGACGCCGTGATCATCCGCGATGCCCTCTTGCCTGGCGAAAGCGCGAAGCGGGATCTTCGGATTCCGGTGGATGAGCATGGCCGGCTCACGGTGAATTTCGCCAATACGTGGCAAGAAGCGTTCATGCATATCTCCGCCGCCGATCTGCTGGAGGAGGCGGACGATCCGGAGAAGCGCCCCGAGCTGGAGAAAAACTTAAAGGGCGCCGTCGCCCTGTTTGCGGCCTCCACGACAGGAGCGAGCGATACCGGCACCGTCCCCGTGGAGTCGGCGTACCCCCTCAACGGGGTCCACATGAATATGATCAATACCATCCTGACCCGGCAGTTCCTGGTAGAGTCGGAGCCGACCACCGTGATCTTGCTGATCTTGGGAATGGGGGTCGGGCTTGCCCTGCTCTCGCTCTGGCTTCAGCCTTATATTTACCTGCTCGTGGCGATCGTGGCGATCGGTGGGTATATTGCAGGCGCGTGGTTCAGCTTCATCGAGTTCGGGCGGATCCTTCCGGTGGCCCCCGTGGTGATCGTCGGCGTGCTGGCCAGCGCCGGCATGGTGACGTACCGGTATGCCGCCGGCGAGATCGAGAAGCGCAAAACCCGGGCCGCGTTCGCGCCCTACTTCGCGCCGGCCGTTGTGGACATGCTCCTGAGCGACAGTACGGATCGTCTCATGGGCGGCCAGCGCAAGGAGCTCACGATCCTGTTCTCGGACGTGGTGGAGTTCACCAGCCTCTGCGAGGGCATCGAACCGGAAATTGTGCAGAAGGTGCTCCAGGAATACTTCAACGAGATGACCCGCATCGGGTTCGGGTATCAGGGCACGCTGGACAAGTTCATCGGCGACGGCATGCTGTGGTTCTTCGGTGACCCTCTGCCGCAGGAAGACCACGCGCTCCGTGCGGTGCACACGGCCCTCGACATGCAGGCCGCAATGCATCCACTCCGCGAAAAATGGAAGCAGGAAGGGCGCCCGGAGCTGGCGATGCGGATCGGCGTTAATACGGGCGTGGTGCTGGTCGGCAACATGGGCTCGGATGCCCGCATGGAGTACACCGTGATGGGGGACGCCGTGAACCTGGCTTCCCGTGTCGAAGGCGCCAACAAGCCGTTTCATACCGAGGTCATGATGACCGAGCGGACGTACGAGATGACCAAGGACGCTGTGGAGTGGCGGGAGCTGGATCTGCTGCGGGTCAAGGGCAAGAAGCAGGGCGTACGCGTTTACGAAGTGATGGCTGCCCGGAAGGGCGAGTTGTCCGAACTGCAGCGACAGGTACTGCCGGCCTATAACGAGGGGCTGGAGGCCTACAAGCGACGGGATTGGGCTGTGGCCGCCGCCGCGTTTACCCGGGCGCTTTCGATTGACAAGACAGACGGGCCTTCGCAACTCTAACTCGAGCGGGCCGAGGAATGCTTGAAAAACCCGCCGCCAGCCGATTGGGACGGCGTGTACGAGATGAAGACCAAATGATCGAGGCTGCGGATTGTCCCAACATTCGCCGTTTGTTGCCCGCCGGGGCGGCCTGTGGGTTGTTCGTGGCGGCCCTGCTCTGGCTCTGGCCCGGGGCCTTTCAGAGCTGGGAAGACAAGACCCTCGACATCCGGTTCGGGCTTCGCCAGGCAATTCCCACGGACCCGCGTATCGTGCTCATTGACTGCGACGACACCAGCGTGTCCACGCTGGGCCGCTGGCCCTGGGACCGGGCGGTTCACGCGCTGATGGTGGAGATTCTGACGCACGCCGGTGCGAAGGCGATTGCGTTCGACGTGGTCTTCAGCGTGCCGTCGGCCGACAGCGATCTGCGCTTCATGAAGGCCATGGCTGAGTCCCAGGGTGTGTACCTGCCGATAGGCGTGGACCTCTTGCCGCCCGGCTTCGAGAAATCCAAAGACCCGGCCCACGTTCACGGACAGTCGGTGTTGGCCAACACGCTCGGGTCTGCCGGCTTGCCGTGGGAGGCCGGGCCGGACTCCGGAAGGCTTCTGGCCACCGGGCGGGTCTTTATGCCGGAAGCCGATCTGGCGGCGGTCGCGCGGGGGCTCGGCCACATCGCATCCAATCGGGATCCGGACGGCGTGATCAGGCGGGTGCCGATGGTGGTGCGGGTGCAGGACCGGCTAATGCCGTCATTTTCGTTGCGGGTCGCCATGGGCGCGTTCGACGTGCCGTCTGACCAGGTCTCCGTCGTGCCGGGTCGGTATGTGGAGTTGCGCGGGATCAACGGAGATGCCAGACGCGTCGTCCGCATTCCGGTCGACGAGCGAGGCCAGATGCTGATCAACTACGCCGGGCCGTGGACCGAGACCTTCCTTCCGCATTACGGGTTCTCGAGCGTCCTCGCCCTGGCCGCCACGCCGGAAGGCCGCCGCGAAATCGAGACGCGATTCAAGAGCGCGACGGTGATGATCCTGGCGACGGCGACCGGTTTCGATCTCAAGGCCGTTCCCCTCGGCGGGGCCGCCCCGGGCGGCATCGTTCATGCCGGCGCCCTCAATACGATCTTCACGGAGCGCTGGCTGCGCCCGCTTTCCTCGCTCGGGACGTTTCTGGTAATCATCCTCATGGGGCTGGTGGGCGCGCTGGCCGTTTCGACCCGCTCGTGGACGTTTGCCTTGTTGCGCGTGGCGGGCGCTGGACTGGTCTACGTGAGCGTGGCCTACATTCTCTTCAAGGCCTTCGGCCAGATACTGCCCATCATCGCGCCGCTGGCCGCCTTCCTCGGGGCCGTGGTCGTGGTGCCCGTGTACGAACGGACGGCTGTGCGCGTGCGGCTCGCGGCGCTGGAGAGGCAGATGCGGGAGACGGAAACCGCGCTGGCCGCCAGCCGTGCCAGCCTGGAAGCGCACGACCGAGAGTTCGATCAAGCGATCGACGAGGCGCAGAAGCTGCGTGAGGTGGCGCTGGGGTCCACTGGCCAGGTCCGCGAGATGGAGACGAAGCTGAAGGCTCTGGACAACGCGATGCACAAGGCGCACGTGGAGCGGGACCGGCTGGTCGCGCAGGTCGAAGAGTGGGAACAACGGTTCGACGACCTCCGCCCCGTGACCGCTTCGGCGCCGTCGCAGCTCAGTCACGATCAGGAAGCGGCCATGGCCGAGTGCGCGGCGCATGGGCTCATCACCGGCGACCGCCGGGTGCTCGAGGTCTTCCAGATGATCAAAAAGGTCGCGGCGACGTCCACTCCGGTGCTGCTGACGGGCGAGACCGGCACCGGTAAGGAGCTGCTGGCCCGCGCTCTCCATACGCTGAGCTCGCGGGCGGGGGGCCCGTTCGTTGCGGTCAACATGGCGGCGATCACCGAGACGCTGGCCGAGAGCGAATTGTTCGGGCACGTGCGCGGGTCCTTCACCGGCGCCTACGCGGACAAGAAGGGACGGTTCGAGCAGGCCGATCACGGGACGCTGTTCATGGACGAGATTGGCGAGCTGCCCTTCGATCTCCAAACGAAGCTGCTCCGGGTGCTCCAGTCGGGCGACGTGGATCGGGTGGGCGGCGGGACGCCGCGCAAGGTGGACGTGCGGATCATCGCCGCGACCAACCGCGATCTCGAGAAAGAGGTGGCGGCCAAGCGCTTCCGCGAAGATCTGTATTACCGGCTCAACGTCGTGCGGGTCACCTTGTCGTCGCTGCGCGAGCGGCCGGGTGATGTGGAATTGCTGGCGCAGCACTTTCTGAAACACTTCGCCGCACGGGCGGGGAAGCCGATCGTCGGCTTTTCGGAGCGCGCCATGCAGACGCTGCGCCACCAGGAATGGCGGGGCAACGTGCGCGATCTTCGCAACGCCGTGGAGCGCGCGGTGGTATTCGCCGAGGGCCAGGTGATCACCGAGGCCGACCTCAACCTCGTCGCACCTTCCCAGGCGGCGGGCCGGGCGATCATCGCAGGCCCCGGGGGACTGGACATATCGGGCGACGGGGCCTTTCTCGAGGTTATGCGGGAGCTGCGGTTTGAGATTGATGCGGTCGCCCAGCGTCTCGGGATCAGCCGGGGCACGGTCGCCTCGCGCTTCAAGGGCATCTGCTTCCAGGCGATCGTCACCCATGAGGGGCGGATGGGGGAAGCCGCGGAGGAAGTGGCCAGCGCCAAGGACAGCCGGGTTGAGTCGAAGATCCGCGAGTACTACAACAACCTACTGGAGGCGGCACAGCAGTTTCCCAACGCCGACTTGGCCGTCCTGGAGTGCCGCCGCCGCTTCAAGAATCTGCCGCAGCGGTATTTCCCCGCGGTGGAGCAGATCATTCGGACCAAGTTCCCCGTCGCCGCGCCTTGACGCGCCTTCCGAATGCCCCTTATACTGCGGGTCTCTTCAGCGATTGGGGCGGGAATAGCTCAGTGGTAGAGCATCGCCTTGCCAAGGCGAGGGTCGCGGGTTCAAATCCCGTTTCCCGCTCCAAATAATCAAGAGGTTGCCGCACTTGCACAGAATTTGCCACCGTGACATAGGGACAAGTTAGGGACAACTGGGGTCTGATTGAGCCGTATCTCTTCGCTCCCAGTGTTCCCTAAAGGCCTGAAATAGGCTTTCAGCCAGGCGGATGCCCTCCTTACCAGTGTCCTCAAGAACAAGATGCGTTCCGTAGATGATCCGGAAACCGCCATACTTCCTCAGATCCACAAGCAATTGAGCCGCAGCCGATGTGTGCATGACTAACATTGAAGGTGGTACAATTATTGGGGGCAGGTCATTGAACCTTACCGAGGAGAATCGCTGCGCTGCTGCCCTGCGGCAGCCCGGCGGCATTCTGCTCGTGTCCTGTTATGAACTCGGCCCCCAGCCGATCGGCCTCGCTCAACCCTTGGGGTTTCTCGAGCACGCCGGGTATGCACCGGCCGCCATGGACATCGCAGTTGAGGACATCGATCCGGCGCAAGTGACAGCCGCGTCATTCGTCGGAATCTCGGTGCCGATGCACACGGCCCTCCGCCTCGGTGTGCGGGTCGCCGGGATGGTTCGCCAAATCAATCCGACTGCGCATATCTGTTTCTATGGGCTGTACGCCTCCATCAATGCCGAATACCTTCTCCAGAAGGCGTCGCTGGCAGACACGGTGATCGGGGGCGAGTACGAGGCGCCGCTGATGCATCTGATTGCCGCACTGGACCGAGGGGAACCGGATGTCTACGATCTGGCGGGCGTTAGCTGCATCGCGAAGCCTGATGGCGAGGCTCGTATGGCGGCGCCGTATTTGGAACGGGCTCCGCGCCTCTTTCCGCCCGCCCGCCGCAGCCGGATGAAGTCGAAGACCTGCGTGACGCTCAACGGGCGTTCCGGCGTGACCACAACGTCGGCGCCGCCGGCGAGCCCGGCGCTCACCGCGATCCACCCGACGGTGCGGCCCAT
>OBEQ010186489.1_pt1 | contig 10628 bp, 4 predicted proteins | sample 1670901 | NCBI WGS metagenome assembly OBEQ01 (sample SAMEA104232315, study PRJEB22302) | groundwater metagenome | biome: forest; feature: aquifer; material: groundwater | place: USA | collected 2011-08-07 | depth 5.4 m | reverse complement strand
TTTGTCATCCACTTTACCGTTCAAGTTGATGTCTTCACCGAGGAAGACCTGTTGCCCGTTGCCCAGCTTCACGCGGCAGATCCCGTCGCAGAGCCCGTCGCGATCGCTGTCCCACATCCGCGGATCCGTCTCACCGCTGTTGACGCGTCCGTTCCAATTTTTGTCTTCGACGCCATCGATGAGTCCATCGCCGTCGCTGTCGCGCAGCATCGGATTCGTCTTCGTCAGATACTCGACGCCGTCCCAGAGGCCGTCCCCCTCCGTGTCGGGCGTTTCGGGATTCGTTCCGATCTCCCGTTCGAGCTCCGTGTTCAAGCGATCAGCGTCGCTGTCGAGCCCGAGCGAGAGCGATTGCTCGGTCATGATGTAACACATGAACCCGCCGTTGAATGTCTCGACCTGGTGGCGGATGATGCCCTTTTTCGTTTCGGGTAGGGTGAAATCCTCCTGTGTGGGGAAACTGAATGGGGAGAGCGTAGGGGCGGTGTGGACGGGCACTGCCGCTTCACGAATCGCGCGTTCTTTCTCGGAGAGGAAGAGGAGCCCCGGGAGCCCCTCGCGCCGCTCGACGATTTTCGGATCGTAATTTCCCGGCAAACAGTAGCCCCAGTACCGCACATCCTTCCCATGCTGCCCGAGGAGCACCTCACGATCGATCTCCGTCATGTCGACTGGCAGATGAAAGATCACGTTCGTGTTTTCTGGGATAACGACCCCCAGTCTAATCTGCTCGCTCTCAATGATTTTCCACGGCATCTGTGCCTTGTTCTTTCGGATGATGATTCCCTGGAGTGCCTCCCCCTCGGGGTTTAAAAATGCGATGCCGATCATGAGCAGACACAGTGTCCCGAGCGTCAGCGTTGACCACTTGCAGAGCCGGTGTATGCCGCGAAGGGAGTTCGGAGACATCAAGAAATTATAGCAGAAAATGGCCTCCTGTGCCATGTATTTGAGGCAATCGAAGAAATTGAAGTAATTGATGCAATGGAGGGATAAGACGAGCAACGTGCTCATCCTCTCGCTCTCTTCCTCCTCCTTGTCCATGCTCCTCCCACCGCTGCACCCGCGGCCATGACGGCGAGGGTCGCGGGGCCGGTGTCGCCGACGGGGGCATGAGATGCCATGCCGGAGGCGCCGTGCGGCGTATCCGTGAGTGATGTGTTCAGAGCACCGCCACCGGCGTTCGTTCCTCCGGCGGGCCCGGGGAGGAACGGCATCTCGAAGACATTCGCCGTGAGGGGGGCGCCCGCGGCACCACGCTCGAAGAGGCAGTGATCGGAACACCCGTCGCCGTTGCTGCGGTTGCCGTCATCGCAGGTTTCCGGCAGAAGCACGATACCGTCTCCGCAGCTCGAACAGAGCTGCTGCACACAGAGATCCGTCGCTCCGCATTCGCCGTCCGTCCGGCAGCGCTGGCTGAGGACGCACGAGCCGCTGGAGCAGCGCCCCTCCTGACCGCATGCAGCATCAGCCGTACAGGTCTTGCAGACGCCGCTACTGCAGAGAGAAGTGCCGCACTCCGCAGCGCCAGTGCACCGTTGCCCGACCGTCTTGTGACAGCGATTGCTGCACCCGTCCGTGTTGATCAGGTTCCCGTCATCGCACGCTTCGGGCTCTTGCACGATGCCGTTCCCGCACGTGGTGCAGGAACCCGAGAGGCAGAGTCGTCCCGGCCCGCACTGAGCATCATGACTGCAGCCGGTGCACGCACGCGCGAGGCAGAGATCACTCCCGCATTCGCCGTTTTGCCCACATGGTTGCCCGAGCGTCAGACGGCAGCGATTGTTGCACGTGTCGGCGTTGCTCTCGTTCGCATCATCGCAAATCTCCGGCGGCGTCACGATGCCGTCCCCACACTTTGCGCATGTTCCGAAGAGGCACAGGCGCTGGTTGCCGCACTGCACATCCTGTGTGCACGAGGTGCAGACTCTTCCACGGCAGAGATTCGTCGAGCAACCGAGATCGTTCTGACATGAGCTCCCGGGGTTCCACAAGCATTGTGTCGAGCATGCGCCGGGGAGACGGTCCACATTGCCCTCTCCCTGATCGCACGCCTCGGGCGGGTTGACGATGCCATCGCCGCAGAAACGAATCTCGATCCTGGGAGCATACCCGCGGCCATCGGAGAAGGATGATCCGATGTACCCTTCCGACCAGGAGCCGAAGCTTGTCGAGGAATCTGCCGACCAGGTGCTGCCCTCACTCCATTCGCTTCCCGCACTTCCCATGCTCCACTCGCTCCCAGCACTCCCCTCACTCCATAGACTCCCCTGACTCCCGATGGAGCCCTCCGAACCCATCGAGTACGTACTGCCGTTGGAACCTTCGGATCCGGCACTCCCTTCACTTCCGTTGCTCGCGTCGGAGGTCTGTGAACCGGTGCTGCCCTGTGATCCCATACTCTGGGAACTCGGTGGGGGCGGAGAGACCGGGGCACTGCTGTTCGTGCACGCGGCCGTGCATCTCTGCCGAATGCACGCATCACAACTTAACCGCGAAGAGACGGAGGAGGACGATGCGGACGATGTGACCCCCACCCCACCGCAGGAACCGCAGTTGCCGCCATAGTTCGGAGCCATGGGACCGCCCATGTGGACCCAGCAGCTGATCGCTGGAGAAGCGAGGGTGGGCGTCGAGCCGCCAGGGCAGGGCGAGGGACGGCCGATCGGGATGCAGGTCGGGGACGCTGTGGGACAGCCGGAAGCGCTGGATCCCGAAGATCCCGTTCCACCACTCGCGCAGGCGCCTGCCGCGCATGTTGTTCCGGCCGGGCAGGACTGCGGCAGGAACCAAATATCGCAACGTGGATCACAAACGTGCTCCATGACTTCGGTCGTGCTCCGGCAAGAATCGGTGTATGAAATCTGACTCCCATTCGCACCGTGCAGTGTTGCTGTGCCCTGGATGGTGAGGTTATTGCCGCCGTCCGTGTCCGTGCAGGAACAGGTGCCTGACGCGCCCGCGGACGATGAGCCGACCGTCAGTGCCGTGAGCACAGAGGAATTCCAGGAATGCGGGCGCAGCCAAACGATGAGCCTTGCGAAGAATGATGGTCGTGCAGCAGTAGTGGTGCTCCCACACGCGTCGGCGGGTCGGGGAATTTTAACCTTCTCCATCGTGCCGAGGTCCCGCACGAAGAGATCCCATCCGTCGCCCGTCGCCGATTTATCGGTGAAGGACAGATATTTCCCGTTCGGACTGAGTGGAGAGTACCCGCCAGCCTGATCGAGAGCGCCTTCGTCGTCCACGATGCTCCCGCCATTCGAGACGACGACGTGCTGGCCTGGGCCTCCCATGAAACTGAAGAGCCCCAAGTCGCTCGTCGCGCTAAAGAGGTAGAGACCGCCATCGTTCACCGCATTATTTCCGGGGTTAATCAACTGCGCGGGGGAGCTGAGATCCGTCGGCTGTTTGTAGATGCTGCGAGGGCCAGAGCCCTGCGCAAAGAGCATTGTCTTGGCATCCGCACTTCCCTGCGGCCAGAAGCCATCGAAACGGCCGCTCTGCACGATCCCACCGGCGGCGATCGAGTACTTATAGATCCATTGCCTGACGTTCTGGTCTTGTCCTGTTGTTGCTATGAAGTAGAGGGTACTGCCGTCTGACGATATGAATACCGCTCGTGCAATAATATCGGGGGGATTGGGAGTGCCACGGGCGCCGCCGTACCCTGCAATCGCATTATTTGTTCCGTTCTGATCGTCGTAGAGCATCAGGCAGTAGCCTTGAATATAGGCGACAAACCGACCGCTGTCATCAATGGCCCCCGGCCCGTTGAATACGGGCCCGGATGGGATTTCCTTGTAGGTGTTCGCGGCGATGTTCAACAGTATGAGCGTCTGCGAGGCGGCGTTGCCGGCGCGAGGCAGTCCGCTGAATACCACCATGTTTCCATTTCCGCTGATCTTTGGCTGCTCGCCGGCGATCGGCACTCCATTTGCACCTGTGGCATCGGTCAATTTTCTCGTCTGCCAATTGCCTGAGGTCATGAGATAGAGCTGTGACTCGCTGTAGCCATCCTGGAAGACCATACGACTGCCATCGTTGCTCCAGTCCTGCAGTTCGGGGATGTACTCGCAGGAAGAGGCGGATGCCGATCTCGACCCCCCACTGCCGACGGACCCCGATGATGCGGTTGACCCCGTGGAGCCGGTGGACCCTGTGGATCCTGTACTGCCGACGCTTCCGCCACATTCCACGGTGCATGCATCACAGAAGATCCGGGAGGACGAGATCGATGCTGCTGATGATGTCGAGGCGACGCTGGATCCAATCGATGAAGTCAGGCCTGCACTCGATGATGGTGATGATGAGCGGGAGGATGATGTGGCCGATGATGGCGAAGCTGACGACGGTGCGGACGAACTCCTCGGACTGGAGGCACCGCTGGAGCTCGTCGTCGCAATTCTGACGCACGTCGGCCTCCATCCCCTGCCGTACTGAGGACCGTTCCTGCAATACGGATCCGTGCCGAGGTAACAGTAGGGCGTCGCTTGGCTGCACGCGGAGGGTGGCTGCGGACAGTTGGCGATGCAATCGACGCGCCAGCCGGAGGCGCATGTGACAATGCTGTTGACGCAGTGGGGCACTGCTTGCGGGAAAGTCGGTGAACCTAAAGGCCCGATGATCGCTGCGAGGAAGTTCCAGAAGCGGGAGAATCCGTTCTGGGCGGTCGAGGAACGACAGGCACCATCGGAGCAGATCTTCCCGTCACCTTCGCAGTCGTGGCCCTCGGAGTAGCCGATCAACTGCGTCGTCCTTTGGCCGTCATTCCCGATGAACGCAACACTCTTGCAGTACTGCTCGACGAGGAATTGTCCTTCCCCATACTCGCAGTAATCATCATAGGTGCCTCCGTAGTTCACCGCCCCCTTCACATCGAAGACGACCCCATTATCGCTGTCGGTACAGGCCGGAGGTGCGCTTGGGCCCGGAGAGCATACGCCGCCCTGGCAGTGGGTGCCTCTGGGGCACGAGACGCTCTCGCCGCCGACCGTCCACACGTCCGCACCCAGACTGCTGTTCCATTGGCGATCTTTGCAGACCCACTCGTTCACCGTTTCACTGTTTGCGCACGTGTCGGTTTGATTGTTACTTCCTCGGATACGGATCTCCCCCTGCACGTATGGATTCACCCCACAGTCCGTATCTTGGCACTCCGATCCACCACTGGCACATCCGGTTCCTCCACCCCCTCCGCCGCTTCCCGCACTGCCGGCCGAGCTCCTATTCATGATGGAGCAGACACAGCCTGCGGCAGTGTTGCATCGGGCGGTGCAACAGTTTCCAGCTGTACCGTTCTGATTTCCGTTATCACAATCTTCTCCTGCATCAAGGAACCCATCGCCGCAAAAGACGCTCGAGGAGGAACTCGAACGAGAGCTGGATGACTGCACGGAAGAAGAGATGCTGCTCGATCTACTCGAGGAGATACTACTCGACCTGCTCGATGAAGTGGAACTCATTGAACTGCTTCTGCTGCTCGACTGAGCGCTGCTCGATGGCGCAGAGGAACTGCCAGATCGACAGTTATTCACATCCGCCGGACAACTCACACCGCTGCCCGGACAGTTTTCAGCAGGGTCGCAGCCGGCGTTGGTCGTCGCGTGGCAAACATAGGTGCTTGGCCTAAAACCATCCGTCGGACATTGCGCATTCGATCCTAAGCAGAGCTCTTCGAGGTCGCACACGCCGGCCACCGCACGACACGACGTTCCGCCTGCGACGAAGCCGTCATTCGGACAGTTGGCCGTGCTCCCGCTGCATAACTCCTGCTGATCGCAACTCCCGGCGGACGTCCGACACACCGTCGAAGAGGATTTGAAGGCATCCGTGGGACAGGCATTACTCGTCCCACTGCAGCTTTCGGCATCATCGCATGAGCCTGCCGCCGCGCGACAAACGCTTCCCGCACTAACCTTCACATCTGTAGGACATGCCGCTGAACTCCCCGTGCAGTTCTCGGCGATATCGCACACTCCGGCATTCGCGCGGCATTCGGTCGAGCTGCTCTTGAACAAATCCGCTGGACATGTGTCGGACGTACCACTGCATCTCTCGTCCAGATCGCAGGGGCCTGCCGCAGGTCTGCAGTAGAGATCTGTGGAATTCGAGGAAGTTTTAAATTTGCAGTCGATGCAACACTCGCGGAACGCGCCATTCACCTTTTCACATTGCTCGTTACCCTCGATGGTCCCGTTTCCGCAGGTTATGTTCGGCTCCGGCTGACACTTGCCCGTTGTTGCACCGCAGTAGGGCGCCGATTGATCACACGCGCAATCACTGTCTTGTGAGCAGGCTCCTCCTGGGCCGGGACATCCCCCGCCACCTCCTGACTGGCACATTCCATTCACGCATGTTAATCCTGTATTGCATGCTCCCGCTGGGCAACATGCCGAACCCTGTTGCCCGCACCCCAGTTGAGCGGTGAGGGGCGGCACGGGCATCCTCTGCGGCTGTACATTGAACACGATGATCGCCGTCATGCCTCCAATGAGCACACCGAGGATGAGTCGCTGTAGGATTCCGGGCAGCATCACGGGGCTGACTGTAGCAAATCCCCGCTCTAAGCGACAATCCGCTGCCAAAGAGCCGCGAACACGTCGATGGTTCCGATAAGGGGATTTCGCTATCCTCTCGCCATGGCCAAAGATCCCTACGCCCTGCTCGGCGTCGCGCGCGATGCATCGAGTGATGACATCAAGCGAGCGTACCGCAAGCTCAGTAAAGAGTGGCATCCCGACAAGCACAAGGGGGACAAAGACGCCGAGACGAAGTTCAAAGAGATCAATGAGGCCTACGAGATCCTGCATGACTCCCAGAAGAAGGAACGATACGATCGCTTCGGGGACAGCGCCGGTTTCAACGGCGCACAGGGGTTTCCGGGTTTCGACTTCTCCGGCTTCTCCTCGGGGGGACTCAATGACTTCGCCGATATTTTCGAAGGATTCTTCGGTGCTCGCACGAGCAGGGCAACGCGCGAAACAGGAGGAGATCTGCAGGTCGAGATCGCGATCGATCTGCAGGGCGTCTTAAACGGAACCCAGCAGTCACTCCAGCTTCGTACCCACGTCAGATGCGAAGCATGCAGCGGGAGCGGGGCGGCGCCCGGCGGGACGCTTGTCACGTGTGGCGAATGCGGCGGGACGGGACAGGTGACACGGTCGGCACAGTCATTCTTCGGGATGATCCAGCAACGTGTGATTTGCGGGGCGTGCGGCGGATCAGGAAAGGTACCGAGCGAACCCTGCGCGACGTGCCGCGGCGAAGGCCGCGTGTCGGGACGGCGCGAGGTGACGGTGCACGTTCCCGCGGGGATCGAGGACGGGCAGACGCTTCGCATTCGCGGCGAGGGCGAGGCGGGCAGGCGCTCTGAAGCGGCGGGAGATCTCTACGCCACCGTGCGCGTACGGCCCGATGCGCGCTTTGAACGTGCAGGCACGGACATTCGTTCCTCCATGACGATCCATGTTCTCGATGCAATTCTTGGGGCGGAGAAAGAAGTTGAAACGCTGCATGGAAATGTTACCCTCGCGATCCCCGAAGGAACCCAGCCGAATCAAGTCTTGCGGATCAAAGGAAAAGGACTTCCGCTGCTTAGCACCTCGCGCCATGGCGATCACTATGTGACGATCAGCGTGGAGATTCCGAGGAAATTGAGTCGTGCGGAGAGGAAGCTTCTCGAGGAGTGGAGAGAAATGCTTTAGATGTCGAGATTCTCCAACCCATCATCCGTCGCCGCCGCGATCACGGGCGATAATTCCTCCCCGCTCTTCGGCCCCTTTTTCTCGTTCTTCAACTTCAGAATGATCTGGCGGTAATCCCCTTCTCCGATGCTCTCGGTGGTGAGGTCTTGAAGATCCGGGTGACTTGCGACATGGAGGTGCACGATGCGGCGGAAGTACGGACTCATCGGCTGCAGGGCGATGCGGTTGCTGGTCCGACGAACGAAGTCGGCTTTCTGTTCGGCGATGGCGCGGACTTTGTCTTCCTGCATGCGGCGATAGCCGTCGACGTCGAGAATGATGAACGGCGTGCGCTCAAGATTTTCGGCGGTGCGCACGATCGATTTCACAAGGTGTTGCAATGCATTGAGCGTCTCACCATGCCACCCGATGATGCGACTGGCGTCGGGCGACGCGATCTCCGCGCGTGTCAGATCATCTTCCTCCGTGATCGTGATGCCGTCGACGCGCAGCCCCAACTCTTCGAGAAGCTTCTGGAGCGTCGATTTGATGAGGTCATGGTTCATGGTTGCCGGGAGTATAGCAAAAAAGCCGCCAGGCTATGGCGGCTTTTTGATTCGAAGTGATCGTCGATTACCGCACTGCGTCCTTCAGTGTCTTTCCGGCCTTGAAGGACGGGACCTTCATCGCGGGGATGGAGATCTTCTGGGAGGGGTTGCGCGGATTCACACCCATGCGGGCGGCGCGCTTGCTGACACGGAACGTGCCGAAGCCCGTGATCGTGAGGGAGTTGCCCTTCTTGAGCTCCTTGGTGATCGTGGACGTGATCGCCTCGAGAGCGTTGCCTGCTGCGCGCTTCGTGATGCCTGCGGCGTTCGCGATGGTCGCGATGAGATCCTGCTTGGACATAGAGGAACGGGGGAAAAAGGAGGTAAAGAGGAGATTCTAAACGTAGTCTATTCCCGAATTTCGCTACTGCAAGCCAAAAAAAGAGGGTCTCCACGTAAATCATCCGAAGACTGCTCCCAATGGCGTTTGTCAGCCAAAAAACTTGAATACAAACAATGATCAGGAAGAGAGTCTGCTGGAGGAAAAATAATTGATAGAAAATAAATAGTACAAGTGCGCAAGATGGGTGGATGACGCTTCGTTTCCCTCTCTAATTTTTCTCCCGCTTGCCGCATCCATTGTTGATCCCTATCCTGAAGCATCCGTTTTCATCATTCCCTCATTCTCTCCCCCATGCCCCAACACCTCGTCATCGTCGAGAGTCCCGCGAAGGCCAAAACGATCAAGCGCTTCCTCGGGAAGGATTTCACGGTGGAGGCAAGCATGGGTCACATCCGCGATCTGCCACAGAGCGGAATCGGTGTCGATGTCGAGAGCAACTTCGAGCCGACGTACGAAATTGCGAAGGACAAGCAGACGGTCGTGAAAAATTTACAGAAGGCATTCAAGCAATCCGATGATCTCTGGATCGCGACTGATGAAGATCGTGAAGGGGAAGCCATCGGTTGGCATCTCACGCAGGCGCTCAAGGTGAAGAATCCCGAGAGCGTGAAGCGTATCGTCTTTCACGAGATCACCGAGACCGCGATCAAGGAAGCCGTTCTCCATCCGCGCACGCTCGACATGCGCCTCGTCGAGGCGCAGCAGGCGCGCCGCATCCTCGATCGCCTCGTCGGGTACACGCTTTCGCCATTCCTGTGGAAAAAAGTCTTTAGTGGACTCTCCGCCGGGCGCGTACAATCGGTCGCGGTGCGCATCATCGTCGACCGCGAGCGAGAGATCCGCGCGTTCAAGGCGCGCGAGTACTGGACGCTGCAAGCGGAGCTCGAAACGCCCGAGAAAAAATCTTTCATGGCAATGTGTGATCGCAAGGATGGAGAGAAAGTCGAGATCGAGAACAAAGAGCAGTCGGATGCGATCCTTCAGGATCTCAAGGGTGCGACCTTCATGGTGAGCAACCTCGAAGAGAAGGACGTGCAGCGGAGTCCTAGCGCGCCTTTCACAACCTCAACGCTCCAGCAGGAGGCCGCGCGCAAGCTCGGATTTTCCGTGAAGCAGACGATGGTCGTCGCGCAGCAGCTCTATGAAGGCGTGAACCTCGGCAAAGGCCAGGGGCAGACGGGACTCATCACCTACATGCGCACGGACTCCGTGAACGTGAGCGACAAGGCGCTCGGTGATGCGAAGCACGTGATCGAGAAAAAATTCGGTCGTGAGTACGTGCTCGCGAGCCCCCGCAAGTACAAGACGAAATCCAAAGGCGCCCAGGAGGCGCACGAAGCGATCCGCCCGACCGAGATGGAGCGCACGCCCGAGTCACTCGCGGACGTTCTTGATCACCAACAGCTCAAGCTCTATACGCTCGTCTGGAATCGTACGCTCGCGACACAAATGCCGCCGGCGGAATTCCGCCGGGTGGCGGCTGATATCTCCGCGAAGAATTATTCCTTCCGTGCGACGGGTCAAACACTCCTCTTCGACGGCTTTCTGCGCGTCTATTCCGAGGGGCGCGACGAGTCGAATGATGAAAAGCAGCAAGCGGAGGACGACGGCGAAAAACTCCTGCCCCCGCTCACGGTCGGCGAGTCTCTCGGGCTGCTCGGTCTCACCCCCGAACAGCACTTCACGAAGCCCCCGCCGCGCTACACCGAGGCGAGTCTCGTGAAGAAAATGGAAGAGGAAGGCATCGGTCGCCCAAGTACCTATGCGCCGACGATCTCCACGATCCAGCAGCGCGGGTACATCCAGAAGGACGCCGGAAAGTTGATGCCGCTCGAAGTCGCGTTCACCGTCATCGATCTGCTCGCCGAGCACTTCCCCAACATCGTCGACCTCACCTTCACCGCCCAAATGGAGCAGTCGCTCGACGACATCGCCGAGGGGGGCAAAAAAGGAACGCAGTTCCTCAAGAGTTTCTTCACACCCTTCAAGCAG
>OBEQ012365152.1_pt1 | contig 10632 bp, 9 predicted proteins | sample 1670901 | NCBI WGS metagenome assembly OBEQ01 (sample SAMEA104232315, study PRJEB22302) | groundwater metagenome | biome: forest; feature: aquifer; material: groundwater | place: USA | collected 2011-08-07 | depth 5.4 m | reverse complement strand
GTCATCTCTGACATCGCGCCGATCATAGATGTACACCTTCTCGGTCCCTTTGTAAGCCACCGCTGTCATCTGGGCGTGACGCATGAACCGTGAAATATTTTTGGCGAAGAACAACATTCCGGCGATCTTCAACTGTGATTCGTCCGCCCCCCCCAGGCTTCGCAGGATATCCGGGGCGGCCGCTTTGCCGAATTTCGTTCGACTGTGGCACACGAAGCGGTTGGTGTTGACGACGACGTATCCGGCGTCGGTCTTTCCCAAACTCTACTTTTGAACTTTACAGGACTCTACTTTTCAACTTTTGCTAATACTTCTCAAATTGTTTCAAGGGGAGATCGGAAAGTAACCCCCTTCGAGGGTAACCAGTTGAATGGTACCCCGGTGAGGGTAACCGTCACCTATACCCGCCAATCATCACCCGGCATGATTCGCCGCATAAACTCATCAAAGAGCGGTACGGTGAACGCCATATCTCCATGTGACGGGCTGTAGATCATCCCTTTTTTCATCAGTTTGGCCCGCACCGGTCCGAGACTGGTCACCTTAACACCCAAAGCGTTCGCGATGTCGCCGGTGCGGTGATGGCCGGATCCTAAATCAGCCATCGCCCGCAAGAAATTCTTCTCGCTTGGCGTCAGGCGGTCATAGCGGACGCGGAAAAAATTCTGATCAAGACGTGAAATAACGGTCGCGGTGGCCTTCTTGACGACGTGCAACGTAATCGGACTGGCTGCCGCCAGGTTCCATGCCTGGTATCCCCACTCTTGAATAAAATACGGGTAACCTTTTGTCAGACGAAACACTTCAGCCAGCGCCGGGACATCGAACACCACTCCCGCCGCCTGAGCAGGCTCGTAGAGCGCTTGTGCAGCATCTTTCTCCGTCAGCGCACCCACATGAGGGAAGCTGAACAGCCGCTCGGCATACGATTTTGATTCTCCTGCCAAGCCCGGCAGAATCGGCAAGCCGGCCCCGAACAGCACAAGCGGGAACTGCCGCTGCTGCACTTTGTGCATCGCCATGATCAGTGCGCCAAGTTCCTTCTGATTGAAGTATTGAATTTCATCAATGAGCACGGCCACTGCACTCTTTCTTTCTTCGGCGGCTTCACCCACGGCCACAAATACGTTAGACAAATCAATCTCAATATCGCCGCTGTCGGCAGCTCCCTGTTCTGGATCAATGTCCAACCCCATCGTGACATCCCCCACCGTGACTTTGAGCCCACCAATGAAACTACGCAACACTCGGAGTCCACGTTTGACTTTGTCCCCTGCACCAGCCACGCGGTCGAGGTCGTATAAAAGTGTTTTCAGGTGAGAAGCGATGAGGGGGCCAAACGGTTTGTCTTCATGCGCTTCAATGGAGACTGTCCGATAGCCGGCCTCTTTGGCCCGCCGCTCGATTTCATTGAGGAGAACCGTCTTGCCCACTCCGCGAAGCCCTGTCAACAAAATGCTTTTCTCTGGCCGCTTCTGCTTGATTCGTCCCAGAAGAATGCGGGCCTCTTCGAGGATGGGGTCGCGACCAACCAGTTCAGGAGGCGGAGCTCCGGCGCCGGGCGAAAACGGGTTCTTGATGGGATCCATTTATAGCAATTTATATAAGGTTATATCTGATTTCAAGTATAAATAGATAAACTTGCTATAAACACTCGATCAAACCTCTAATACTTTCACTGGATGCGTTTCACCAGCTGATCTTCGTTTTTCACGCCGTCGACGTCCAAATCAAGCTCCATCACCGCGCGGACACAGGCTTTGATAATGTCCGTTTTAGGGATCCGGAACCCGCCGCTGGCCTGGGCTTCAGATTAAATTTTTCGCCTTATTCTATGATGGGTCCCGAGCAACGCGAGGGGCTTATGATGATAAAAAGCGGACTGACCCTTTTTTTCCCCTCCCCCAAATTTTATGGTTAACACTAAATCCTTAACACCTATACGGGTCCACAAGATTGAAGGAGTCCAGCCAAATGTTAACGGTTCAGTGTTAAGGATAGGGCGCCAGGGGTATAGACCACTGGGGGTATCCCCTACCCCAAAAGAGACCCGACGATTCTGACCATATCAAATCAACCAAATAGGAGGTGTGGTAATGATTACCATGAAATTTGAAAGGATGTCTGTCCGGCACTTGAAACAACTGGTGAAAGAAACTTGGCAATCAGTGGAAGTGATGGACTGTTTTGGAACTAGGGATCAGGTGGTAATGGAAAAAGCATCTGAAGAACTTGATCGACGAGGATACTCGGTCGGAATGGCCCCAAGAAAGGTGTGTTTTGTTAAACGGAACGATTACATATAGAAACGCCTATTTAAATGCTGATGCGTTAAAACTCGTTGCAACCGATTTCCCTCTAATATAGGGCATCGCTCCAGCGAACGACTTTTTGCAGTGGTATTAAAACTTATCCAATATATTCGTAAATAACTTGGTTACATTGTCCATCGTTGCTTTATCCAACCTGATCGTGGTTCCCTTTTGGCAAGTCTCTAAAAACTTTTTGGCGAGCAACACTTTATCTAATTTACTTTTTTTAATAAACTCTGAATTAGACTCAGTATATATCCTGCCTGTATCTCCCAGGACAAACTCACGGAAATTAGACGGCGAGAAAATATCCTCAACGCTCCCTTGAGTATTTAACACGGCGAGAATCACATCTTTCGTGACCAACCAATTTTCTTTTAGGTTTTTAACACCGTCCTTTTTTCCTTGATCATTGTCATAAAGATAAATAACCTTTCCGCCCCAACCATGCAATATGGTCCCGACAAACGGCATATTTCCAGCTCCACCACCGAAAATAAAACTCACGCTATCTTTGCTGAGAACTTTTTTAAACGCATTTAAATAATAAAGATCAGATGGCCCTTCAACTACTATGTTATTCACTTTGTCTAACCCAGTAATTCCAGCGGTTAATTCTAATCCTATCGCAGTCAAAATAGGCGTTAGAGTTTCCTTATCTGCCAAAGCGTGGACTTTATTTTCAATTATTGTTCCTGATTTTTTCGTACGATGAATCAATCTAATTTGATTGAGTTTATCAGCCTCCAAAAGATAGGGTGAATGCGTTGAAAATACCAATTGAACTTCCTTTGCTGAGTCTTCAAGTTTTCTCAATATATCTTCTTGAGCTTTGGCATGGAGGAATAATCCAGGTTCGTCGATCAAAATAATATTCGGGACCTTTTCATTCGCTCTTGCCGAAACCTTTATATAAAACGCCAGATGCCACTGTCTCCCCTTACTTCGTAAGCTTGGTTCATATAAATAACCGTCTTCTTCAATCCAAAAATATAGGTCCTGTGAATCCCAATCTACACTTAAATTCGTAATATCTTGAGTCCAAAACTTTTCGTAGTCTTTGTTGATACTGATGTTTACATCTTTCTTGTGTTTCTGCTTATCACGAGCGGGTGAAGTTTTAATGGTAGAAACATCCAAATCACTTATGACTGCTAAATCTTTAATCCATTCATTGGTCTCAAGATCTGCAAAAGGTATCTTGTTCGGAAAAATATCTTCAAATGAATTAAAGAATACAAAGTTCGGAATCCACTTTTTAAGAGCAATTAAAAACTTACCTTCAGTGGCAATAAGAGATTCAAGAGCTAGAATCTCCGTTTCAATCTCTTCTAAAAGTTTCGGAAAAACTTCACGATCCTTTTCATCAATTTGCGGAATATTTGGTGCAGTTGCAGTCTTAAAATTAGTAAGAAGAGTTTTCTCATTTAATAAATCAGAAAACTCAAAATCAAATGAGACACCAGTTAACTGTGGGTATTTTATGTGCAATACTTTTAACTCACCCCACTTATCCTTGATTGAAATATGGATTTTTTCAATTTCTTTTGCTCCAAAAAGGTCAATTTTACGAGTAGACTCTCCAAAAGTATAGGTTTCTGGGAAAGTTTTTATGATTTCAAGTTCAATATCAGTGACGGCATTTTGATTACCACTTATTCCCGTCATAATTTCTTTAATGGTATCTTTTTCAACTATGAAGGTAATAGAAATTACTGGTATTGAGTCTGGTGATTTAAGAGGTCTGGCACTTTCTCTTATTTTTCTGTCTGTATCAAAATCCTCCAATGCCTCAAGAATAGACGTTTTCCCAGATTCATTTTTACCCGCAAGAATAGTAACTGTATCTGTCAGGTAACAATCACCGCTATCAATGATGGATTTGAAATTCTTTATTCTAAATTTCTTAATTTTCATTCAGTTATAATGTCCCTTTCTTTAAACATTGGCAAACAACCCTCCTTCACCGCCGAAGAGTTAGCTTTAAATTTTCTTTATTGGAATTCAAATAGGCCCAGAGATACCAACTAGCAATGCTTCGATATGGCCTCCACCGATCAGAAACGGATTTAATCTTAAGGATAAAGTTTTTATTTCTAGGAATATGATAAATATTTGATATCACAGATTGAAGAGCATTATCATCAATCGGGAATACATCGGGACGACAAAGAACGAAAATTAAATACATTTCTGCTGTCCACCGTCCAATACCCTTTACACTTGTCAGGTTCTCAGTAATATCATCATCAGATAATTTAGGAAGTTTTTCGAATGTCACAGATCCGATCATTATTTTATTGATCAAATCACGAAGGTAATCAATTTTCCGACTTGAGATCCCGGCAGTCATCAGCTGATTTTTAGAAATGGTCTTGAGAACCTTCGGATTGAGTCTACGCAATCCGCATAATTGACGAACGCGCTTTATGATAGTTGTTGCAGCGGCTTTAGATAGCTGTTGATGAAGAATGGCTTCGGCAAGATAAGAAAAACCACCTTTGGTTGGTGCCAAACGACAATCACCTATTGTTTCTATTAATTTTGCCAATCTTTTGTCCTTAGATTTCAGGTAAACAATAGCCTCAGTATGCTTCTTCAATGATCCGTATAAACTTTGACGCTCGGCGACCATTCCCTCATCATGACTTTTAACGGTTTTTAATATTTGCATTGCCATGTCATTTGCATCGCTCAAAAGAGAATGATCACATATAAAATTAAAGTCCTTTATCGCCGTTTGATCTGCCATCAGATGTGGGCGACGTGAGGTAATTAATGACGTTTCAAATGAATTGAATAGGGTAAGTTCTACTTTTCCTTCTTTTTTATCTCCATTACCGTTCAAATTGGAATGATTATTTACAAAATCCCCCATCGGTTCTGTGCCATGTATGAATCGACGAAGAGTGGCCACAATTGCGGCTCTGCTGCTATCGATTCCTATCCACTTGCGCCCCAATTTTGATGCAGATACTAAAGTTGTGCCAGAACCTGAAAAACAATCCATGACCAAATCCCCGGGGTTCGATGAAGCACTGATAATTCGTGCAAGCATGGCTGCATTCTTCTCCGTGGGATACCCGGTAACATGGATATTTTGATTAAACGCATCACGAAAATCCAACCAGATATCTTGGACTGACACTCCCTCTTTTGCGTCTAAATATATCTTTCTCCGTGGATTACCAGTTGAAGACCAGTAGATCTCCCCTCGTCGATCCATTTCATCCAAGGTAGCTGGAGGATATTGCCAATGTTTTCCAGGTGGAGGATTCTTTCCCCGCCATGGCGTACCTGTAGCACCTCTCCGAACACCAGGTGCGTGCAACGGCACCTTCTTAAACTGGCGCCCTGTATTACTTTCAACACATTGATATTCCCTCTCTGCCCAATCCTTAGTCCATTTATCCATCGGTCGGTTCCACACGTAGTTACTAGATTTTGAATAAAAGAGGATGCAATCGGAGATATTCCCGTAAGATTTTCTTGTAAAGTTTTTAGGATTGCATTTTTTCCGAGTTATCCAGTTACGGAAATTCTCTCTCCCAAAAATTTCATCCATAACCAACTTAATTTCGAACGCCATATTGTAATCCATGTGGACATAAATGGATCCGTCATCTGCAAGAAGTTCTCGAAGCAAAATTAAACGCTCACGAAGAAACTCAACATATGGGGCGCCCACGAGTATATCTTTGTACGCATCTGATTGATCCCGTGACTGAAAAAGCATGCTGGTAGCATACGGGGGGTCAATATAGATCAAGCGCACTTGCCCTCTTACCGTAGAATCGGCAAGAAGGCCTGCTAATAATTTAAGATTTTCCCCAAAATACAAACGATTGCCATTCAATGATGAAGAAGTGTCATTTTTTGGCCATACCTGAATTACCATTGCCGATGGAGAAGCGATTATTTCGCTCTCGGACTTCTTACCTTCAAATTCTAAACGCGGGTAGGGTATTTTTCGAACACTGTTTTCATTTTTCTCATGAGTTTTTGATTTCCAAAAACCACTTGAGACGCCGGTCGCCATTGAATATCAGCTCCTAAGCCATTCCGATGTTAGCCTCTCCGCAATCATTCGAAGAGTAATAACTCGTATTTGATCTGGCCAACTCTTTTCGAGTGAAGCATAGTCGTTCCACATGGAACCCAACAGAAGGCCGGGACCATCATTTAAAAAGACCAGCTTGAGACGAATACCTTTTTTCTTACCATACCCCAAAACTTCATCTGCACAGTTTCTGTACCCTCCAGTTCGGTCATCTTCTTGAGCCCCACCCCGATCTGAATCATACCTCGCCAAACCCACTGCCACAATTTTATCCCTTTCGCGGATAATGAAATCTACAGGGCGATCTTTTTTAGGATAATCATTGAAAATATTCCCCAACAAAATGTCCTTTCCAGCGCGTTCTGGCCCTTCGATCTGAAAATCAGAAAATGATTCACGAACAATCTGAAAAAACCGAGAAGTCAAATCATAACCTTTCTTTCCACGATCTCTATACTCCCAAAGGACGGCGCAGATAGCTTCATCCACCTTTGGTCGCGTGTTAAATTTTTCCTGGACAATATGAATAGGTCTAAAACCTTTTCCAAATTGTTCACAAATTTGAGCAGCTTTAGATTTTTGCTTTAACATTTCCACGGGAGTTTCAGGACTCACGTACTTTCGGAATACTCTTGCAAGCTGAATTCTCATCCAACCTTCACCAATGTCTGCAATAGACATAAATAGGCGGGTTGAAGACTCCGAAGATTTCAATAATTTCCCAAACAATACGAGAACAGGTTTATAAAGTTCACAAGCATCCTTTAGGATATCGGGATAATACTCCCCTGTGGCAAGAGTGATCCAATTCTGAGCGTCACCTTTGTAATCAGCAAACCACTGACGATGAACAAGGGTTTTCTTTACCCGCTTCATTTTCCTCCCATCCCCACTTAAATGTTTCATATACGCTTCATTCAGGTTGATATTGTACTAGATATTACCTCGTCAATCCGTCATCCCTTGGACTTTACTTCAGTGGCTTCTTCAAAACAGATATCGATTCCCCGACCATAATTTAGGTTTTGAGAAATTCTAAATTTTTTCTGACCACATTGCCTAAGGTGTACCCATATCCTGTTTTTTCCTTTCTTTTTTGCTTTGCGGACACGAGTATAAATATCCAGGTTATCAATCTTAAAATCCGGTTCCCCTGTTATTTTTGTTGGCATTTCATCCTCCTTTTACGATTTTAAAAAATCCGATTCTTTCCAAACACACTACCCAGCATTTTAGACCCCATCGGCCCAACTAACGACAGGAATCACACCCCCAACCATCCCTTCCACCACCAGGACCTCCCCTAACCTCATTTTGTAGGCGGTTAATAGGGTTTTACCATCACCCATAATCAACATTGATTGAAAGGATCCAAGGGACCCAGAAGACCCTGGGCCTGGGGGGGTGGGGTACCACTATTGTTTTTTTGGGTTGAATCAAAAATTGACCACCATTGGAGCCGACGAAGGGTTTGAAAATGCCCTTCATCGACCGTCGAGTAACCGTCGAGTTTAGGGTGCGTTATCTGGCACTCACTGGCGTTCATAGACGCGTTCCAAAATCGATCAAACTGGCATCCGTTGATTCGTCAATCATGACGCGGGAAACGAAGACCCAGCCTTACTCATTTTCATTTCAATTTCCTTATTCCCGGCTGGGATTGCTTAGCAGGCAGCTGCCCCTTCGACCCTTCGACAGGCTCAGGGCAGGCTTTCGCTCAGGGCAGGCTTTCGCTCAGGGCAGGCTTTCGCTCAGGGCAGGCTTTCAGCCACTCGGCCATCTCTCCACACGTTGGAAACATTCAAGTTACCGCGTTTCCGCATTGGGTGGTAGTACAAAAGTAGTACAAAACTTTTGACTAGGAAAGACTCGTTAAGAAACTTCCGCCTGCTTTTCTCGGAAATTGATGCTGTTTTGAATCAACGAAAGGATCATTTTCTTTTCCTGTTCGTTGTCAAAACCATTAATCTTTAGATTGTCCTTGAACGATTGTCTCCCGATACTTCTCCACAACTTGCCGAACAGCTCATCCGCAAAACCACTGGAAATAACGTGAACCCCCAGAAAATCAATCAGCACCTTTTCCCCTTTCTTTAACGCCCCTTCCGCACGATCCCTCAATTGAAGGCCCAATTCCCTGGAACCAAGCGATGCGCCGAACTCTGAAAGTTTGATTGTTACGACATTATCCACCGAACCCTCCTACAAGATCGTCTATATCCATGGTCATTATAGCGCTCTCCCTTTGGAAAATGGCCTCTAAATTGACTTTGGCTTGCTCAGGGAATCGCAAAATGACCAACGTGCCTTGATACGGATAACATGAGGTCGTTGTCACCCCCTCCTGATCAACCGTCAACCGATGACCTCCAGAAATGATCACCAATTTTCCGGCGCTTCGTCTGGCCAATTCTGCACACCCATACAAACCAAACCCCATCCCCTCATCGGGATTGGCGGATTCATGAAGTTTAATCGCCATCTGTAACGCTTCTTCATTCGATAGATTTTTATACCGCCCAATCTCTGAAGAATGAAACCGACTCATAATACCTTGCCCACAATCCGCAATGGCGATTTCGATAAAATCGTCAAAGGCAAAAGCGCAAAAATACACGGGAGCAGGATACTGCCGCCCCTGGGGACCAAGATGCGCCATAATTTGATAGCCATGAATCGCCGCGTTATCAATAAGTTCCCAGAGCGCCCAATTCAAACCCTTCAGCACTGATTCCGAAGGCTGAAATTTTTCACGGATAATAGGAATGAGCCTATTTACGGCATCGAGACTTTGCTGACCATTCATACACGCTTGAACGGGCACTCGGTAGGCATCCAAGGCGTGTCGAATTTCCTCAGGCTCATCCCGCCGGACTAGCCCCATGACCTCCACACTAAACCTCAGAACCTTCTTCTCTTCCTTGGGCCAACGAACTTTTGGAATGGCCCGATCTCTTCTCACGGCACGGGAAGAACCAGGAGCGATGGAGATGACGAAGTCCACGTCTTCGCTCAGACGATAGAAGTCCCCATACGTTTTGCTCAAACAGGTCCCCCCCTTAAACACCAGGGAAGAGTCCGCCGCTGTGAAATAGCTCAGCAAAACGGTGCAAAAGTAATCTTTCTCGATGAGACGCGGGAGAAATCCAGTCTCAGCCGCCGTATAATTCACCGCCTCACGAAAGAAATCGGCATCCTCATGGAAAGGGAAGGCCACGGGTCCTGGCCTAGTCATTCAACACCACCCCCCACCGCCGATTGATTGTGCCCCGCTTCGGACGGATGGGATTCCATGGAATCAAGCCCGTGGTGGGCGGCAAGGCATGCTCCAATTGTTTCAGTAATCGCCCAGCAATACGTTCCCGTTCCAAGAGCACCCCCATCCGGCGCATGGTCCCTTTATCGCCATATCGGAGTGTGGTTGACACCAATTCAACTGGCGTCACCCGCTTCGCCGCGAGGTCATCCTGAATCCATTGATACGCACGCGGAAGACTATTGAACCGTGCCCAATCGTAAACGGCATCCACCAAGGTCCGAACCCGGGACGCATAGACAGCCGTCAATCCCTCGGTCGTTTGACCCTCTTGCGTTCCCCCGAGCCGAGTGTCTGCGACCTCGATTAAAGTCAACGCCACCGATCCAATTTGACGATCACCGGAAATCCTATTGTTATACGCATAGACCCGGGTGGGCATTTGCTCGTCGAATCCGTACCGGTTAAAGGCGTTCGGGCCGCAGATTTGGTACCGCCCTTTTCGATCCTCCATTAAGATGTTCAATGCCAAGATCTCATCCGGAGTCCATCGGCCACCCAATGGCAGCCGACCCGGGACCAAATACAGACCCCGGCGAACCCGAGCCATCATGCCAGACCGCGCCAGGCGGCTGAACAATTTGGCCTCCTGCCGAGGACTGATCTGGAGCGCGCGCACCAACTCACCGGTGTATAAGGTCTTGAGGCGACGCAATTGGACATAGGCAAAAAGCTGCGTCTCGAGTTTTCCTAACCCCCGTAGCATAGATACTTTGTATTTCCCACTTAATACCTTGTAAAGGTATGTATGAGAAATATAGTACAATCAGGCCTGACGCCTTTTTACGTCAAACTTCGACTCCTATCGGGACCCTCCATCACCGCGCGTCCCATAGGGCTCCCTTTCCTTCGCCGCTCACGAGAATTGACCCACTTCCGCTAACCTAAACTGACCCACTCGTAGCCACTTCCCCCTCGATGGACGTGTCAACATCCGTCCCAAT
>OBEQ012171761.1_pt1 | contig 10632 bp, 9 predicted proteins | sample 1670901 | NCBI WGS metagenome assembly OBEQ01 (sample SAMEA104232315, study PRJEB22302) | groundwater metagenome | biome: forest; feature: aquifer; material: groundwater | place: USA | collected 2011-08-07 | depth 5.4 m | reverse complement strand
TTCGCACTTACAACAAGAGATCATACAGCACTTGGAAAAAGAGAGAAAAAAAGAGAAAAAAATTCAAAAGAGATAGAACACTCATTATTAAAATCATTATTAAAAAAAACAGAATCATCAAAAAGAACAGAAGAAACTGCTGTTTTTTTGATGAGTAACTCTGAAAAGTATGATTGTTATGTTCTTGCAAGAAACATGCTTGAGGAAAAAGAATATGCCTACAGCAATCATGTTTTCAGTCTTTTACGGGGAGGATATCTGCAACAGAATAATATTTTTTCTGGACAAAGTCTTCTTGGTTTTGGAGTTGGAGCAAGAAGTTATGCAAAAAATATGCATGTACGAAATACGTATGATATACATGCAATGAAAGCAACAAAAGAATATATGCAAAAAATAAAAAAGAACATACGTCCCATAGAAACAGGATTTCTTTTTAATAAAGAAGAAAAAATAAGACAATATGTAATTTACCATCTTGAAAAAATAAACAAGAAAGAATTTCAAAATACATTTCAAGAAAATTTTGAGACAATCTTTTCTTCATTCAAAACAGACGCGATAACTCTTGATCTTGCGATAGATACAAAAGACAGTTTTATTCTTACAAAAAAAGGTTTACAATATAAAGATCTTCTTTGCCACGTGCTATTTTCTGAGGAAGTGAGCAAAAAAGAGAGGTGAAAAAGGCATCTAAAAATATCAATAACTAAGAAAGATAAAAAAATCGTTTTTATTCTGTTTCCCACTCACCCCACTAGACATTTCTCCGCAAGATTTATAAAATTACTTTTTTCCTACAGACACATGCAGGAAAATCTCGTTATAAAAGGTGCAAGAGAACATAATCTGAAAAATATAAATATCACCCTTCCAAGAAATAAACTTATTGTTTTTTCAGGTCTATCGGGATCGGGAAAATCTACCCTTGCATTTGACACAATCTACGCTGAAGGACAGCGAAGATATGTTGAATCACTTTCATCCTATGCAAGACAATTTTTAGGTCTTATGCATAAACCCGATATTGATTCAATTGAAGGATTATCGCCCGCAATTTCTATTGAACAAAAGACAACATCAAAAAATCCAAGGTCAACTGTTGGAACAGTAACTGAAATTTATGATCACTTGCGTCTTCTTTTTGCAAGAATTGGTACACCCTATTGTCCTGAACATAATATTGAAATAGCGTCACAATCCCCTCAGAGAATCGCAGAACAAATAATGCAAGACTTCAAAAAAGAAATAACAATATTTGCGCCACTTGTACGACAGAAAAAAGGCACGTACGAAAAACTCATTGAAGATTTACACAAAGAAGGTTTTGCAAAAGTTAGAGTAAATAAAAAAATAATACAAACAACAGAAAAAATAATTCTTGACCGTTATAAAAAACAGGATATTGAAGTAGTTATCGACAGACTGTCTACCGCGGATACTTCTCGTTTAACAGAAGCAATTGAAAATGCAATTAAAAAAGGAGAGGGTCTGGTAATTGTCGCGCAGGAAAAAATAGAAAAAATGTATTCTTCAAAGATGGCATGTCCCATATGCGGACTTACTTTTGAAGAATTACAACCACGTATGTTTTCATTCAACAGTCCCTTTGGTGCATGTAGTGACTGTGATGGTCTTGGAATAAAAATGGAGTTTGACGTAGATCTTGTTATTCCCGATAAAACAAAATGTTTAGCAGAAGGTGCAATTGCGGCATTTGGAAACACTATGGATGGCTGGCGTTTAACACAGATTGGTCATGTTGTAAAAAAAATTGGAATTTCTATGATGACTCCTGTAAAAGACATACCAAAAAATAATTTAAAAATAATTCTTTACGGAGCAGATGAAAAATTCGATTTCAAATTTGTGTCAAAAGATAAAGGATCACAATTTCAATATGAAGGAAAATATGAAGGAGTTATTCCTACACTTACAAGACTTCATAAACAAACAACTTCTGATTATGTGAGAAATAAGTTAGAGGAATTTATGCTTGTACAAGAATGTCCGACATGCAAAGGAAAAAGACTCAAAGATAAGATACTTGCTGTAAAAGTGCAAAAAAAATCAATCATTGATATAACTGATCTGTCAATTAAAAATGCACTTATCTTTTTTAAAGAAATAAATCTTTCAGAAAAAGAAAAGATTATTGCAAAACAATTGTTAAAAGAAATTATTGAAAGACTTACTTTTCTTGAAAAGGTAGGTTTAGATTATGTAACTCTTTCAAGAGCAGCAGGAACACTTTCAGGTGGAGAAGGACAACGAATTCGTCTTGCAACGCAGATAGGGTCAAATCTCGTCGGAGTTCTCTATGTTTTAGATGAACCTTCGATTGGTCTTCATCAACGAGATAATCAAAAACTCTTAGATTCATTAATTCGATTGCGTGATTTAGGAAATACACTTATTGTTGTTGAACATGATGAAGACACTATTCTTGCAGCAGATTATGCAGTAGATATTGGTCCTGGTGCAGGTATTCATGGAGGACATGTAATTTTTGCAGGAACTCCAAAAGAAATGATGAAAGATGAACATTCAATTACAGGAAAATATATTTCAGGAAGACTTACAATAGATATTCCTCATAAAAGAAGAATTGCAAAAGGTTTTATTGAAATAAAAGGAGCAAAAGAACATAATCTCAAAAATATTGATGTAAAAATTCCTGCAGGAACTCTTACTGCGATAACGGGTGTTTCTGGATCAGGAAAGTCAACACTTATTTATGATATTTTATATAATGGACTTGCAAATGAATTAAACGGTTCAAAATATACTGTTGGAAAACACGCGGAAATAAAATATGAAAACGTAATTGATAAAGTAATTGTTATAGACCAAAGTCCGATTGGAAGAACTCCGAGAAGTAATCCTGCAACGTATACAAAAATATTTGATTTTATTAGAACATTATTTGCAGAAACAAAAGAAGCAAAGATGAAAGGGTTTTCACCGGGAAGATTTTCTTTTAATGTGGAAGGTGGAAGATGTTCTGCTTGTCAAGGAGATGGTCTTATTAAAATTGAAATGAACTTTCTTCCTGATGTATATGTCGAATGTGATGAATGTAAAGGAAAAAGATATAATGAAGAAACACTTGCAATAAAATATAAAGGAAAATCTATTGCTGAAATTCTTGCAATGAGTGTTGAAGAAGCACTAAAAATATTCGTAAATGTTCCAAGCGTTGAAAGAAAATTACAAACGCTGATGGATGTTGGACTTGATTATATAAGTCTTGGTCAATCATCAACAACACTTTCTGGTGGAGAATCACAGCGTATAAAACTTACAAGAGAATTATCAAAAATATCTACAGGAAAAACACTGTATCTTCTTGACGAACCAACAACAGGTCTTCATTTCCATGATGTAAAAAAATTAATTACGGTCCTCAATAGACTTGTTGATAAGGGAAACTCAATTGTTGTTATCGAACATAATCTTGATGTTATTAAATCTGCAGATCATCTTATCGATCTTGGACCCGAAGGAGGAGATTTAGGCGGAAAGATTATTGGTGTTGGAACACCCGAAGAGATTATGAAAATAAAAGAAAGTTACACTGGTTATTTTTTAAAAAAACATCTTCAAAGTAGTTCTCAAAATAATAAAAATACATGAATCTTGAACATATTCCAACAGACTCTGGATGTTATATCTACAAAGATGCAGCTGGCAAAATAATTTATATTGGAAAAGCAAAAAATCTCAAAAAAAGAGTCTCATCTTATTTTCAGAAAAAAGATCACGATCCAAAAACAAATGTTCTCATAAATAAGATCGATTCATTTGAATATATAATCACTCAAAATGAAAAAGAATCACTTATTCTTGAAAACAATCTCATAAAAAAACATCAGCCAAAATATAATATTGATTTAAAAGACAGCAAAAGATATGCATATATTATGCTAACAAAAGAACTTTTTCCAAGAGCACTTGTTGCACGAGATAAAACACAAGTAGGAGATTACTTTGGTCCTTTTACTTCTGCAGAAGACAGAGATACTCTTCTTCGATTTACAAATAATATTTTTCAAATAAGAACATGTAAAAAACTTCCCAAGCGCGTGTGTCTTAGGTTTCACATGGGACTTTGCAGTGCGCCTTGCATTGGAAATGTAACTGAAAAAGAATATACCTTGCAAGTAGAACATGCAAAAGAACTTCTTTTAGGAAAAGAAAAAGAACTGAGTACCCAATTAAAAATAAAAATGTATGAATCATCACAAAGACAAGAATATGAACAAGCAAAAATACTTCGCGATAAAATAGAAGCAATTGAACGCGTATCAGAAAGACAATCTGTTGAAAAGACAAAAGAATATGATCAAGATGTTATACATTATATTGTTCATGAACAGAAAGTTCATCTTGCAATCTTTCATGTAAATAAGGGAATCCTCTTCGGAAAATCAGAATTTACATTCCCTGAAACAGAAGATTTTTTTGAAGAATTTATTGTACAATTTTATGCAAATGAAAAAATTCCAAAAGAAATAATTGTGCCTATACAAATGGATGAAAGTATCGATGAATATCTTAGTGAATTAAAGGGAACAAAGGCAGAATGTATACTTCCGCTTAAAGGAGAAAGAAAAGAACTTTTAAATCTTGTTTACAAAAATATAGAAAAATCATTTTTTGAAGATGTTCTTGCATTAACAGATCTCAAAGAAAAACTTTTTCTTCCAACACTTCCAAAAGTAATTGAATGTTTTGACATTTCTCATTTTAGTGGAACAAATACAGTTGCATCAATGGTGCAATTTGTAAATGGAAAACCTGAAAAAAGTGGATACAGACGATTTAAAATAAAAACAGTTGATGGAATTGATGATTTTGCAAGTATTGCAGAAGTTGTTCTAAGGCGATATAAACGATTGCAAGAAGAAGAAAAAGAGATGCCTGATTTAATCGTAATTGATGGCGGCAAAGGACAATTATCCAGCGCATGCGAATCATTAAAAGAATTAAACATAAAAATTTCGATCATTTCTCTTGCAAAGCGAAATGAAGAGGTCTATTTTCCAGGTCTTTCTACGCCAAAAGAGTTTGACAAAAAAAGCAGGGCATTACAATTATTACAACGTTTACGCGATGAAGCACATAGATTTGCAATAACATATCAAAAATTGCTACGAAATAAGAGAGTGCTTGAAAAAAAATAAGACAAATGCATTAAAAAAAAGGAAGTTTTTCTGTTTTGCGCATCTGCATTTTTAAAGGAATGAGACGAATTTTATCAAGCGCTTCATCTACAGTAATTGTGTCTTTTATGAAAGAAAAATAATGTGATTCAGACATAACTGTATCAAGAGTAAAAAAATAATACATTGACATAAGAGGATTAACAAAAATGTAAGCATCTGTTCCTTCAATATATTGTTTTCCAAATGCACCGCCAGAAGATTGAATAATTGCATTGTTTACAATACTTTTTGTATGAGGCATTCTTTTATTTGCATAGTCAACGCAATTTGTGTACATTTTTCCTTCTTTTGAATTTGAAAGAAGTGATGTTGTTCCTAAAAAACCATCTTTCCAGATGACTGATGCAACGTTTTCTAAAAACCTATAATGTGATACTTCATCAAGACCAAAACCAATTGACGCAACAACCTTTTTTTTAAGAGGAATTTGCATAACTGCTGTAAGAGAAATATAATCTTGTAAAAATGTTCCTAAATCTTCTTCATCTCCACGCATAAGACCATCTGTTCCACCATCAACCAGAATGACTGTATCGATAGAAAAAAGAGAAAGTAATTCTTGATATGCGTGTTGTAATTGTTTTACACCTGGAGAAGAAAATGCATACACTGAAGATGAAAAATTATTTTTTTCAAGCCATTCGGAGAGATATTTTTCTGGAAAATACCCATTCGTTGGTTCAGTTGTATCGGGAGTTATTTTTTTGCAAAAAGGATGAACAAGTGCAGCATTTGTTTCGTGTAAGCGAGTAAATGAATAATTTGCAAGATACACATTCTTGTTTTGATTTTTAAGATTAAGAAAAATCGGAATTCCGCAGTAAACATCAAAACCGCCGCCAATACCTGCAATAAGAATATTTTGAGAAGCTGAAAGTTCATCAAAAAAAGGAATCGAGGAAAGTGAGTACATAAAATAAAGAAAGGTGGAAGAATGTTAAAATAGTTTTGGAAAGAAAAATTAAAAAATTATTCTTTAATAATTTTAATTATTCTATTTTCAACTTCTTTCATTTTTTCTTCTTTAACTGATCCTACTTTGTAAAGAATAATGGATTTATCTGCCGTAAATAGTTTATTTGGTCGTATTCTCCTCAGGAGATTAAGATTTCCTTTCTTAAAATTATCCTCTGAAAGTACGATGGAATAATTATCAAGTCTTGCTTCGCTTGTAATCTGACAAAGAATAATATCATTCCCCTCTAATTTTGCAATAACAAGAGCAGGTCTTCTCTTTGATTTACTTAGATCTGAAAAAGGAAATGGTAGAACAATTTCACTATCTTTTACAAGGAAGAAACACCTTAAAGGGATTATTGAAAGAATATGAAGGTGAATTTATCGGAACAGGGTCTATCCTTTTACCCTTTGAAAAAGAAGATGCTATGAAAGAAGTATTTGACATGTGGAAAGTGAACTACAAAATAAAAAAAATTCTCATAAGTTAACAGTAATAACAAAAAAGGTGATTGTATAAATTTTTGTTAATATTATTAACAATCTAAAATTGATAAAATATTAAATAAATTGCTATTGTCTTTTCTAACTTATTCTTTTTTCACTTATTTTTATTTTTGAAAAGGAGATTTATAAACATCCTTGAAATATTTGTTCACAGCGAACAAGGTTTTCTTACTGGTTGATATGCATCCTTAAATAGAAACCTTTTTAAATTTCTCACCCATTCTTAGTTTTATGAAAGAAAGTTTTACAGCAGTTATTCACAAAGAAGATTCACTCTACATTGCAGATTGTCCTGAAGTTGGAACAGTAAGTCAAGGAAAAACAATTGATGAAGCACTTGTAAATTTAAAGGAAGCAACAACATTATACCTTGAAGGATTTCCAATGAAAGAAAAGAGCATGGATGACAACTTTTGAGATAGCTGTACATGGCACCAAAGTTTAGAGATATTTCTAGAGAAGTCTGTGTTAAAATTCTTTGTAACAAATTAGGCTTTTCTATTGCTGGAAGATCAGGAAGTCATGTCCGTCTTGAAAAACGAACAATTGAAGGTAAGACTGGAACGGTTGTTCCAATACATAAAGAATTAAAACGCGGAACATTAAAAAGTATTCTCAGATTAGCTCATGTTTCTGAAGAAGAATTTGAACGCTACTTGTAACAATGAATTTCAAACTCACCAGTCCTTTTGCACCAAAGGGAAGCCAGCCTGAAGCAATAAAACAGATTTTAAGTAATTTCAAAACTAAAAAGAACATTCAAACACTTCTTGGAGTAACAGGTTCTGGAAAAACATTTACGATGGCAAATGTCATTCAATCATTAAATGTTCCAACATTAGTTCTTGCACATAATAAAACTCTTGCTGCACAATTGTATGCGGAATTTAAAGAATTTTTTCCAGAAAATAGAGTTGAGTATTTTGTTTCATATTATGATTATTACACACCAGAATCGTATATTCCGCAGAAGGATCAGTATATTGAAAAGGATTCTGCAATTAATCCAAAGTTAGAACTGTTACGAATGTCTGCAACTGCATCACTTATGGCAAGAAGAGATGTTATTGTTGTTGCATCTGTTTCTTGTATTTACGGACTTGGTAATCCAAAAAATTACAAAGATCTCAGTATCACTTTTGAAAAAGGAAAAAAAATATCAAGACAAGAAATTTTAACAAAACTTATTGCAATACAATATGAGAGAAATGATACTGAACTTATGCCTGGAAGATTCAGAGTAAGAGGTGATACAATTGATATTGTTCCAGGATATTATGAAGACATCATTCGCATTCAATTATTCGGAGAAGAAATAGAAGACATTACTGAAATAAAAAAAGTTGATGGAACTTTTGTTGATTCTTTATCTTACTTTTACTTATTTCCTGCAAAACATTTTGTTATTCCTGATAGTGCAAAAAATGATGCAATAAAAAGTATTCAAGAGGAACTTGAAGAAGTTCTTCCAACACTTGGAGAATTAGAAAGGTATAGACTAAAGAAAAGAACACTCTATGATATTGAGATGATGCAAGAAACAGGCTATTGTAAAGGCATTGAAAATTATTCAAGACATTTTGATAAAAGAAAAGCAGGGGAAAAACCTTACTGTCTTCTTGATTATTTTCCTGACGATTTTCTTCTTCTTATTGATGAATCACATCAGACTATTCCCCAACTTCATGCAATGTATAAGGGAGATCATTCAAGGAAAAAATCTCTTATTGATTATGGATTTAGACTTCCGAGTGCATTTGATAATCGTCCACTTCAATTTGAAGAGTTTGAAAAATATATTAAAAAAGCAATGTTTGTATCTGCAACACCTGCAGTTTATGAACTTAAAAAATCGCAGGATGTAATTGAACAAATTATTAGACCAACAGGACTTGTTGATCCAATAATTGAAATTCGAGAAACAAAAAATCAAGTTAGTGATATTGTTGAAGAGATTAAAAAAGCAAAAGAAAAAGGAAACAGAACACTCATTACTACACTTACAAAAAAACTTGCAGAAGAACTCTCTGAATATCTCGGTGCAAAAAATATCAAAACAAGGTATTTACATTCAGAAGTACACACTCTTGAACGAACCGAAATTATAAGAGAGTTGAGACTTGGTATTTTTGATGTACTCGTTGGAATTAATCTTCTCAGAGAAGGACTTGATATTCCAGAGGTTGGTTTAATTGGCATTCTTGATGCAGATAAAGAAGGATTTTTACGCGATGAAAAGAGTTTGATTCAAACAATCGGAAGAGCTGCAAGAAATCCTGATTCAAAAGTGATTCTCTACGCTGATAAAAAAACAGATTCAATCAAAAAAGCAGTTGTAGAAACCGAAAGAAGACGCACATTACAGATGGAATATAACAAAAAAAATAATATTATTCCACAAAAGATGAGTAAACCAATTAAAGAAAAAATAGTTGCAATAACAGATATTAAATCAATTCCAAAAGCAGAAATTCCCAATATGATAATCGAACTTGATTGTTTAATGAAAGAAGCAGCAGAAAAATTGCAGTTCGAAGAAGCAATTGCATTACGAGATAGAATAAAAGAACTGGAGAAGAGAGCGAGAGAGAAATAGAAGAAAAAAGAAATTTCGGAAGATTTATATTTAACGGGATGAAACAAATCTTATAACTGTTAAGGTATAGTCAAAAGAGGTGTAGACAATGCCAGTAAAAAAACAAACAACAAAAAAAGTACATTCAAAAAATAAAAAAACAAGTACGAAAAGTTCTCTTACAAAAAAAATAATTATAACCTCAAAAAAAACACAACAAAAAAACAAAACTAAACAAATTGTTCAAATCTATTCAACACCAACTTGTCCCTATTGCAAACTTGCAAAAGAATTTTTGAAAGAAAATAACGTTGCATACAAAGAACGAAATGTTGCACAGGATCAAAAAGCAGCAGATGAAATGGTAAAAAAGTCAGGACAGATGGGCGTACCGGTAATAGAAATTGGAAAAAAAATAATTGTTGGTTTTGATAAAGAAGCAATTAAAAAAATACTTAAAGTCTGAAGGAATTATTTAATAAACAAGAGAAAAAAATCGTAACGAAAAATGATCCTTTACAAGGGTCCTATCTTATTTTTCGAAACAATCGCCGTAACTCTTCTTCCATCGAGCATACCCACATATACATCTGTTCCGTTTTCTTCATGAACCATTGTATACACAATCTCTGCAACATCGGAAGGTTCAAGAAAAGTATTTCCTTCTTTTATTTCTTTTTTAAGTTTTGTTCCATCATCCCATACTTTTGTATAAACACCTGCAGGGTACACACGATAAAAAGGGAATTTTTTCTTCTCATTTTTTTTTGTTTTACCATTCCATTCTTCTTCAACCATGATCGATGTAGCTCTATGCCCCTGTTTTGCAGCAGTATAAGGATTATCATTGGTAAAAATTTGAAATGCTGCTTGTGAAAGAACATCAACAACAATTCCCGATTGTTGCTCAAAAAAAACAGACGCGATTGCTCGATAAAAATAAAGCGGTCCGAGAAGATTTGTATCAATTGTTTTTTTGAGAATTTCTGGATCTGTTTCTGCAAGAGAGGAAAGATGAAAAATTCCTGCGTTGTTGACAAGAATATCTATTTTCCCATACTGTTCTTTTGTTTTATGTACTGCATTTTCAACTTGGGTATAATCTGAAACATCTGCTGAAATTATAAAATGATTTTTTCCAGGCAATTGTTCTACTGCACGTTGTAATTTATCAAGCGTTCGTGCAACAAGAACACAATGTGCACCTTCCTCTGCAAATTTATGTGCAATTGCATATCCTATTCCTTCAGAACCGCCTGTTACAAGCGCAACCTTCTCTTTTAAGTCATACATAAAATATATTGAATTATTTCCCCTTTTTAAATTTTCTTTTTTTGAAGGCTAATATGAAACCCTTGTTATTCT
>OBEQ011099831.1_pt1 | contig 10632 bp, 12 predicted proteins | sample 1670901 | NCBI WGS metagenome assembly OBEQ01 (sample SAMEA104232315, study PRJEB22302) | groundwater metagenome | biome: forest; feature: aquifer; material: groundwater | place: USA | collected 2011-08-07 | depth 5.4 m | reverse complement strand
TTTTGGCCACGCTTTTCTTTTTATCTCCGCAGCACTATTCCCGCTTGGCATCGGTACTTCCCTGGACGCTATAAATCTTAAAGCAATGACCTCCTCAGGTGCATCTATTAACTCTCTCGTACTTTTTATTATATTTTTTGGATCATATTTTTCTATCAAAGCGCCAATATTTTTACCATTTAGCATAATTGCCGCAACAGCATTTTATTTTTCGTTTCTGTATTTGCTGTTTCAAAACACTCCTGTTTTTCCTCACTTTGCCTACTGGGAAGTGCTTACTCTTGGTGCAAGCTATATCACACTCGGCATTTACTTCCAAAAAGAAAAGGTTTCTTATATGCTAAATTTTATGTATTTTTTTGGGGCTATTTTCATTTTAGGTTCGACAATGGCATTGCAAGGTTTTGGCCCAAACGCCAATCTCATCTGGGAATTGGTTTATCCGTTCATTCTTTCGGCAATGTTTGCAATTAGCATCAAATTACAAACCAAAACCATCCTTCTCGTAGCAACTCTTTTCACTTTTGGAGAGATTATGAAAATAACTGCCGAATACTTCTCAAAAAGTATTGGGTGGCCAATATCGTTAATCATTGCAGGTCTGGTAATTATGAGCATAGGCTACATGAGCTTTGAGTTTAACAAACGATTTTTCAATAAAATAAAAACAGACAATCCGCAAACCGCAAATAAAATAAACACTAATCCACAAAGGAACAAATCAGCAAATTACATACCACTTTTAATTGGTATTTGTTTACTGGCAGTTTTGGTAGGAGCATATTTTTTCCGTCTAGCACAAGGACCAACGCAAACTACCCAACCAGCAAGCAAAAGCGTCAATACTTATTCTGCTTCTGCTTCACCATTAACACAAACGCCTCCAAACTTTTCTACGCAGTCAGCATTAACAAATACACCTTACTTCATTGCTGTAGAAAGCCCGGCGTGTAACGCATTAACGTGTATAGTCGCCATAAAAGAAAATGTAATTGAAAAAATTACAACCTTAAACACAACAAATAATATTCAAGCTTCAACCAATTATGACGTTTTTGTATGCATGCCGAACTGTGGCACAGGAACAACTATCACCGGATGGAAGAGAAAACAGTGTCTCTCGAATCCTCAAGGAATACTGACTATCAACCTTAACAACAACTCCTGCTACTAATATTTTTCACTTCGCAATGCCCGCTTAACGTCACGCTCTACATCCTTTTTCTTCAAACTCGCTCTCTTGTCGTATTTCGCCTTCGACTTTCCAAGCGCCAATTCCACTTTCGCCAAATTGCCCTTTATATAAATTGACAAAGGTACCAATGCCAGACCTCCGGCCGATACTTTTCCCTGCAAATTCAATATCTGCTTTTTGTGCAAAAGTAATTTGCGCTCCCGCTTTGAATCACTGTATTTCTCTGAACCCATCCAAGGCAAAATATGCACATTTATCAAAAACACTTCGCCATCTCTAATTCTGGCAAACGCCTCAGAAAGATCACAACGCCCCGCCCGAATCGATTTAATCTCTGCCCCATTCAAAACAATCCCAGCCTCTACCTTCTCCAGAATCGCATATTTAAACCCAGCTTTTTTATTTGGAATTTTCACTAAAGCGGCGCCGTAAGTATTTTATTGCCGACTGCAAGATACATCTTTCCACCGGCCTCATCCACTACCAAATCAGCTACTTTTGCAAATTCCGCGCCCTGATAAACTTTTTTGTAAACTCCCTTTTTATCAATAACCAAAAGCACCGAATTAGCACTATCGACAACATATAGGTTATCAACATCCGCATTTGTATAAATCGCCCCAAGTTTAAAATTAGCATTGACTAGCCCGCTTATCTCATACGTTTCCTGCTTCCCACGGGTAAATTTCAAAATCTTGTCATCTTTAGTTACCCAAACAGACGAATCGATTGTCATCCGGCTGCTAGGCGCAAAATCAACTTTATTACTTAAATAATCACTGCCCGAATAACCGTTTTCGATAGGCACGAATTTTCGAATCCCGCTCGCCCGCAGACTATAAACATTACCAAAAAACACATCAATATCCGCTCCGCCCTCACTGGCAACTTCTTTCACTTTCTCACTCACCAAATCAACCTTCTTAATTTTGGCATCTTCTAAAACAAATGCATTATTTGAATAAACAACTGCAGATTTAACAGATTCACCAAGATCAATATCACTGGTTTTTTTATCGACTAAATTAACAGTTGATAATTTATTCCCATGCACCACAACTAAATTTTTCCCATTAAAAGCCACTCCGGTTGTATTTTCTGCAAATTCACTCAAAGTCTCCAGCTTTACCGATGTCGCCGCCTCTGTTTCTTTAAGTTTGGCACTAATTTCATCTTTAAGATTATTGACATCCGTATTCTTGGAATCAACCGCTAGCGCAGCTTTAACTTCATTGTCAGCATCGACCAGTAGAGTCCTTGCTCTCGATTGATTTATTGCCAAAATCGCTAAGGCCTCAGAATATTTTGACTTTGCACTGGCCAAATGCTCCGTAAGCTGACTAATTTTTGTCTTTTGGTTTTGTCCATAAAGCGTGTAAGCTCCCGAACCTACTAAAACCAAAATAACTACAGCAGAAAGCAGTACTATGTTGCGCCTCAGCCGAAAAATTGCGCGCAGATCACCGCTCCTTAATCTGGAAATCTCACGCACCAATATCCTAAAAATTGCAGGCAGCGGATTTTTAATCTTCAACTTAGATCCAAGTCTTTCTTTTGGAGCTTCTCTTACATCCAATTTCTCGTCTGCTTCTACTTCTTTAATTTCATCACCCTCTCCAATTTCCCCAACATCTTCAGTTTCCTCAATCGCCTTACTCTCCTTCTCCTCTTTCTCAGCCAATGCTTTTGCCTGAATAAACACCGCTCCTATTTCGCTCTGTTTTGCTAAGTCAGAAATTTGTGTAGCCAAACCGTCAATAATTTCTCCCAAATCAATTTTTTCCGTTTTCAATGAATCACGATCGAAAATATCCAAAAATTTGCGGGTGGCAACCAAAAAAATCTGACCGTCCACAATCGGCCCCGATCCTAGCTGAACATTTATTGCTCCCGTTTTATCACGATTAAAAGACAATAGCGAAACCTTATCGCCCAATCTGCAAACAAAACAAGCATCCTTATAAAAAAAACAATGGATAAAACTTACCTCAAGCGCTTTTCCGGCTCCATACTCGCGGCCGCTTTCAAGCGCCAGTTGCAGCGATTCCAAAATATCCTCGCCTGAATCTTCTAACCTTTTGATAGCCAGCTCAAATATATCTCCCAAAACAACTCCAAGATCACCGCCTGCCTCACCAGCAATTAAAATACAACTGACCAATTCACCGCCTCTTTCGCCATCTCCAAAAGTCAGTCTGCGCCTAAAAACCCCAGACGCACTATTTTCACCATGCGCTCCAGTTATTTTTTCAATCTTAAATGAATATGGCTCTTCAACCTTAGAATCTTTATCCACCTAAAATACCCCCATGACGACAAATAATAGCGCCAAAGAAACGCCAATATGCAAAACTGCCAAAAATTTTAAAAACGGCACCAACGGTGTCGGCAAGCTTCTGCCCATCAGTTGTATTTGTCTATATAAAATAAGAGTAAAAATTGCATAAAAAATTAAAAGAAGAATAAAAAATGCTTTGGCAACAAAATTTGCGCTTGCCCCAAATGTAAAGTTGTTTGTAATTGTCTCAATTGGCATTAATCAACCTATCCTCGCATTTCTTTTTCATCAAGTCGCACTTGCTCGAAAATTTTCTCGGCAACAATATCCGGTCTTGCCACATTTTCAAAATCAAATTCCGGCCTTTCACCTGCTGTCTGGATAAAAACATCACCAAAATTAAAAAATGTTCCCGCAAAACCAACTGTTTTTGGTGTCACATCCTCAATCTGCACCAAATTTGTATAAGAAATTTTTTTGCTCAATATTCCCAAAAAATCAAAATCGATAATCCGCTCATTTGTAACCAAATAAATATTAAAGTACCAAAATACAAATCTATAAAACACAAAACTGAATATCACCAAATACCAAAATATATTAATCAAAAAAAACTGTCCGGGACTAAATGGTAGATTTATGCGAAGAAGATTGTTCAAAACACCAACCAGAAAAGGTACAACCAAAAGTAAAATTGTGATAAGTAGTGCAGGAATAAGCGTAACAAGATGGGCGCGAAGAAGCAGAATTATCTTTTCTCCTTTTTCCTGATTTTCAAAACTAACCCCCGCAGGTGAAAGCGCAAATACCGCAAGCGGATTAACATTTTTTTGTACTGCCTCCAATTCAGCCATCTGCTTAATTATACGCCGAACTCCCCGCAACCCCACAATCCTATCATCATAAAGGCAGATCGCGCTTACCTAAGATACCGTTTGAATTTACTGTAGCACTGTGAATTTTGCACATTGCAAATCGCCTAAAAATCGACTATAATACGACTAATGTTCACACCTCTATATACAATTTCCGACCATCTTCTAGCAAATATTAAAAGAATTAACTCGCTTGTAAGCGAGCTCAATAATAGAAGATTCCCCAACGTAGTTTTAATTGAACTCGAGAAATCTGCTAATGCAGTTTCAAGCTACGCCTCAACAAGCATCGAAGGTAACCCACTTCCCCTAACAGAAGTTAGAAGAATCCTAAAAACTCAACCTGTTCACATTAGTGAAAGCGAAAAAGAGGTACTCAATTACAATCAAGCACTTCAGGCGCTAAATAGTAAACTTAAAGAAGATAAGGTAAAACTGTCTCTTAATCTCATCTTAAAAATTCAAAGACAAGTGATGAAAGGACTTTTACCAAAAAAAGAGATAGGCAAACTTAGACAAAGACCGGTCGTAGTCAACGACCCAAGAATACAAAAAGTTGTTTATCTGCCTCCAGATACTAAGGAAGTAAAAACTCTTTTAGAAGATCTTATTAAGTTTGTCAACGTAGAACGGAACAAAATAGATTCGTTGATCTTAGCAGGCATTTTCCACAAGCAGATGGTTATTATTCATCCTTTTATAGATGGTAATGGTAGAACCACACGCCTGGCAACAAAAATGCTTTTGGCACAATTGGGACTAAATACATTTAATCTTTTTAGCTTTGAAAATTATTACAACAAGAACATAACAAGATATTTCCAAACTGTCGGTGAATTTGGTAACTATTATGAACTAGTAAATATAATTGACTTCACTTCCTGGCTTGAATATTTCACCGAAGGAATTATTGATGAACTCTTGCGTGTTAAAAAACATCTTAGCGAAGTAGAAGTTAGTCCTAAAACACAACTTCAAAAATATCATCTAAAAATACTTGAGCATATTCAAAAAAAAGGATTCATTACAGATCGTGATTACGCAAAGCTGACTAGTCGCGCCAAGGCTACAAGGACTATTGATTTTCAAAAGCTATTGGAATTAGGAGTTCTGGAGCGCAAAGAAAAAGGTCGAGCAACGTATTATGTTTTGAAAGAAGAAAATTAAAAATTCCAATTATATGAATAAACATGTTGAAAGTAAATCAAAGTTAAAACTTATTAATAACAACGGAACACTCGGGTACACAATAAATAATATTAAAGCAGTGCTTGAGCCCAAAAAATTTGCCGCGTTTGAGAGATGGATGTACGGCCAGTTGGAGTGTATAAAAGTGAAAGTTTAGTTTATCAATATGATTTCGTGCGTTTTTTAGAAGGATTGCCTGTTCTCGACTAGATTTGTTCCTCAAGTTATAATTCTGAGATGGAACAAGTGATATCTTTAACACTATCCCTTGATCATTTCACTCCAAAAGTATGGGTTGAAGCGGTTCTCATTTATCCGAAATTCAAACGCAACATGATAGCTACGTAGATACAGACGTCAACCCACCTACTTCTGTTCCATATTGAAAAGAGGACTGCGAATCGAAACATAACCAGGTGCCCGCACATTGAAAATCGTTTTGAAATCAGATCCACCAATACTAATTCCTCCGCGGTTCGTATTGAAAGTTACATTTGCAGTCTTTCCGTCATTGCTGTAGGAAACCGAAACAGAGGAAATAGCAGTCACTGCTCCACCCGCCTCACTATTGGCCTTATCCCTTAGTTCACTTACAGAATATGGATTGCCGCCCCAACAGCTGGTCGTCACCGGCGTAATTCTTCCCCCGTCAACTCCGCTTTTCCCTTGCACCAGCCAGGCATTCAAGATATCCGCCATCTCCTCACCAGTTAGCCAGGGACTCGATTTGCCGCATTTTCCGCTGTCTGTAGAATATCTCTGCGTGTACCAACCTTTATAAAACCAGGGCGAATTAGCAATCTTTTCATAAGCGTCTGCAGTCCAGCAATCCTTTGATCCGCACTTTGTATCCCAACCAGATCCGTTCAAATAACCACCGGTAGTCGAAGAATACTGCGTCGAATAACTATTACCGCCATCAGCAACCACAATCCCTTTTGTGTCCTTTACCGCCTGCTCCCAATCTCCGCCTTTCGAATGTCCAATATAGACTTGGCAGCCTTCATTAGCACAAATAGAATTCGCCCCGTTATGGGTGTAGGCCAAAGCATAAGATCTTGCCGCCACTGCCTGTGCCTTTAAAGCTTCTTTATTCCAGCTGGACGGCATTTCCGCAATTCCATACAAATACTGCTGAAAATCAACGGACCCATATCCGTCCACTTTAATGCTACCCGGCTCACTGTAACCATCTTTTATCTCACGACCGGAAAAATAATGGCTCAGGATATCGTGAAAATTAGCGCCACCATCTGCCCGCGCTTTGGCCCCATACTGACTCATACCATTTCTATGGCTGTAGGCTCCAAACGAAAATCCTCCAAAAGCCGGCGAAAATCCGGGGTTGAACGATGGTGTCGCATTCGGGTCATCTGCCAGCGGCACGTCTCCAACCGAAGTCGTAAAAGTTCCGCTTTTGGCAGAAATAATCTCCTGCTGTTTAGCAGTCAGCGTCGCGATTTTCCCCTCCAATTCACTCTGAAATGCCTTGGCTTTAGAAATTTCGCCCTTATAAAATTGAGACTGTTTATCAATCTGCACTTTGGCAGCCGCCAGTCTCTTTTTGTCGTCTGCAAGCTTGGCAACTTTCGCAGAAATTTGGGAAATTGTATTCTTGTCCTCCAAAGATGTACTTTGCTGGTAAGCAATGTTTTTTAAAGTATCCGTAGCGTCATTTGATTGAAAAAGCGTCAAAAGCGGAATATCTATAAAGCTCCTAATATAAAAATTGCGCACAGTTTTTGCCAAAATTTTCTTCTGCTGGGCAAGATCGTCTTCACTTTTTAAAATATCCCTCTGAATTTGGGCAACTTTTGCGTTAATAGATGCAATCTGCGCATCCAAATCTTTAACCTGTCCCTCTAAAGGAGTTGTCGCGTTTTTAGACTGGTCTAATTGTTTTTGCAAATCGCCAATCTGCTTTTGCAAAACTTCTATCTCGTCCGCCCGCACATGCGGCACAACCACAAAAAAACAAAAAGAAAAGATAACCAGAAATAGACCAAGAAGTTTTCTCATTGGGAATCAGTAAGTATTATCCTATTTTTCTTTCTACAAAATCTATAACATGCTTGGCAGCATCGCACGCTTCCCGTGCTTGCACCTCATTAAGATTTTCCGAATCGCCCAAATCAGGATATCTCGTCTCTACATAGTAAAAAAAGAGCATTTGCGCAAAATTCCGTAATTCTTCAAAGCTGGAATCAATACTTATACAATCCTCCAGAAGTGCAACCAAATCATGAATCTTACGGAGAGGCAGTTTGTTTTTTAAAAGATAACTCTTTAAAGCCTTTTCTGTTGCCTGCTGTGAAGCAAAACAGGCACCATAATAAACATGAGAGTCATAACTTTGCTTCGCCCAATTTAAATCTTCTTTGGCTTTTAAAAACCATTTTTTAAATTCTTCCATAAAGGAGCTTTCCCTCTTTTATAATCTGGGAAAAAAAAGTGCTATTTTTGGGAAATTCGCGGACTTCTTCAGGAGTCAAAACTATAATATCAAGTGGCATATTTGTTCGCATCTTTGCACGCAAGTCCCCAGATCTTTCACTAATTGTCTCCTTACTATCCATCACAACAAGCAAGTCAAGGTCACTATCTTTGCCCATCTCACCCCGCGCAGCAGAACCAAAAAGAATAATCGCTTGAGGGTTAAATTTTTTTATCTGTTCAACAACTTCTTCAGCCTTGCTCATTCGTATATCTTACCATAGCCCATGAGCCAAATATTAGAAGCAAGCCTAATCTGCTTAAATAGCCTTAATTAATCTACACAATCATTCAGTTTCTATAAACCATGAACTATTGACGATGAACCTCGACTTAGTGATACACTGATATAAAAATAGAAGAAATGAAACAGATATTTTACTTAATATTGAGTTTCCTGGTCATTGTTTTTCTTTTCATATTCTCTTCTGCCAAAACAGTTTTTGCCGCAACTACCACAGATCCAGTTGCATGTTCATTAGATAGTATTACAGTCAACGGGCAGACCTTCCTTTTTGTAAATTCCTCCAACCCAATACCACAATTTCAAAATTTCTTTTTAAATATGAGCTGTATCAGTACTGACGTTATTAGAGGACGAGTGGACGCTACTCTCTTTGTAACAGTTAATGGTCAACTAAAGAATGCCTTACTCATTTCCGGGGCGGGGCAAGCGACAGCATCAATTGGACCCTATGATGGTCTACCTGGGCTGTTGGGCCCATCTTATGCCCGATACACTGTCACAACAGCATACGCTTCCATGAATACGGGAGGGGGACTCCAAATAGTCACCTGTAGTATGAGTTCGAATCCGTGCACCTTTCTTGTTTTTGGCGATGGGGTCAGACCAGCTCCAACTCCTACAATTACACCTTTCACTCCAAATTGCCCCACATTTAGAGCATTTAATCCTAATCCACCCGTTGTCAATCAATCATTCCAGCTCCAGTATAATCTACCATCAAGCGGAGTCTTTGATGGTGTCTATGAATTCGGCTGGAAAAAAAAAGACGGGACAACAGGCACAACTCCTTTGGACAAATCCACCGCTAACGCATTTGGTATCTGGGTCGGAACGTTTACTTTTAATCAGGAAACGACAATCACATTAATTCAAACCCTTGTGCCAAGAAATCAACCAGTCGAATGTAATCAGCAAACTGTATTCCAGGGAATTTCAAGTGGTGGTGGTGGTGGCACTCTTGTCCCAGGCCAAAACCCATGCATAAAAGATCTCGCAGATGGCAAAGTAAAATGCCAAACTGCTTTTGGTAATATTTCAACCGACTTCAAAGAATTCACAACCAGGATTTTACAAATAGCCATCGGCCTAGCCGGCGCCTTCGCACTAATTCTCCTGGTCCGCGGATCAATCGTTGTTTTAACTTCAGGCGGTGACCCGCAAAAACTAAACAGCGGCCGCGAAATCATAATTGCCGCAGTTGTAGGCCTTCTGTTTTTAATTTTCTCAGTTCTTATCCTGCGCTTCATAGGCTTTAGTCTTTTGGGAGGCATCGCAGGAATCTGATTCCGCAACAAAATCACAACAAATTATTGACAAAGTGTACATTTAAATGTATATTCAAGTATACAAGTATATATGAATTATATTACTACCACTGATCTCAGGACAAAATCTAAAGAACTTATAAGGGTGTTGCGGGAAGGTCGTTCTGTAGATTTAATTCATAGATCAAAGGTAGTTGGCGAAATTAGACCTGCCCAAAAAATACAAGGCAAACCTTTCAATGTCGAAGAATTTAAGAAAATACTAAAAAATCTAGCCCCGTCAAAACCTACCACTCCTAAACAAAGAGAAAAGATTTACAGGGATCATCTCATGAAGAAATATGGCAAGGGTCTTTCTTGACGTAAATATAATTATCGACTTTATAGAAGATCGTCGAGAAGTAAACCCGAGCCTGCTAGAAAATGACCTATTTGTATCTCCGCTCTCATTTCATATTTTAATCTACACGTACAAACATAAAATTCCAAGCGAAAAACTAATAAAATCACGAAAATACTTTAACATCATTCCTTTTGGAGAAAACATAAACGACAACGCGCTCCTTGGTCCCACTACCGATTTCGAAGACAATGTCCAGCTTCATAGTGCAGCGGCCGCGGAGTGTGATCTGTTTTTAACAAACGACAAACATCTCATCAGCATGAAGTTTTTCGGCAAAACCAGAATCACGCAGGAAATCACCCGCTCCTAATTAATCCTTATCATTTCCGCTTCCGTAGATACTCGTATATAAATTAGTCGGGAATCTTTACTATTCTTTAGTCGATAGTCTATATTTTTGCTTCGTCAGAAAAAGTGGTATCGTTAAATTAAGATGCGCTCTTTTCTTTTAAAAATTACCTCACTGTTTGTTTTTTTAACCGCCGCAGTTTTTTTTCTTGGTCTGATTCCAAACATATCCAAACCTGCAAATGCCGCAAGCTGTAGCATAAGTTCTGCAAGTGTAGCTGCAGGTGGACCCAAAACAGTCACATATAGCGGTTTTGCACAAGGTGAAGGTTTTGTGCTGTCTCCAGTAAACGGAAGTCCTCCGGTCCCCACCAATGTTTTAACTGCCGTATCGCCTACA
>OBEQ010737489.1_pt1 | contig 10633 bp, 14 predicted proteins | sample 1670901 | NCBI WGS metagenome assembly OBEQ01 (sample SAMEA104232315, study PRJEB22302) | groundwater metagenome | biome: forest; feature: aquifer; material: groundwater | place: USA | collected 2011-08-07 | depth 5.4 m | reverse complement strand
TATCAAAAAATATTCTTAATCGATGATCACGTAACAATGTTTGATAGAGTAGCCAATACTAGGACGATATTACAATAAATTATGCAAGTTTACGACCGAAATGACTCAACAACAAAGGAATTTTTAACTAAAATTGGTGAGCCCAATATCGCTACTTTCGAACACCTAATCCAAGATTATTATAGCCTATATCAAGAATTTTCTCCGCATATTCAATTATATGCGTTCTAAAACTATGCAAAACAAACCAACAATTAAAGCATTAGAGCAAGCATTTGATGGCGACAAGGGTCTCGTCTTGTTTTTTCTTGCTTGGATTAAAAATGGCAAGAATGGAGTAAAAGCATATCAAGAACTGCATCCTCATACTGATTATGCAACCGCAGGGGTATTAGCTTCTCGACTGTTAAAAAAAGTTAGAATTGAGGCTATTCTGGAGGTCTACGGATTAGGACTTGAAGAATACATGGAGCAACTCAAAGATGGGTTAGCTGCAACAAAACTAGAAGACTTATCAGGTGAGAAAGTACCGGATCATGCAACACGCCGTCCATATCACGACAAGTTAGGTAAGTTATTGGGTCTTGAAACAGATAAACCAGTAGTAGTGCAGCAGAATAATACGCTGGTTATTCCCAGTGAACTAGCCCAAAAGTACGGTCTTACCAAAGAGGAGACACCATGACGTTACATGAAACACAATCTGTGGTAGCAAGAGATAACCACGATTACCGTGTTGTGTGTTGCGGAAGGCAATGGGGTAAGACAACCTTAGCCGTGTGGGAAATGCTGGTATGTGCGTATGCAGGTGGTGGGAAAAAGATTATTTACTACGCTACCACGATAGATCAGGCGAGGGATATTGCCTGGGCAGCACTCAAGGAAGCAACAAAGACGATCTGGTACAAAGCTCCTAATGAAACCCGCCTAGAGTTATACATCAAAGCAAAAGACGGGCAGATGAGCGAGATATTCCTTGATGGGTTTGAGAACATTGAAACAAGCCGTGGCAAGCAGTTTGATTTTATTGTTATTGATGAGGTGGCCTATCTGAAGAACTGGGACTATGCCTGGCAGCAAGTATTATCTCCAACGCTCACATTTAGGAAAGGCAAAGCGTTATTTATTAGTACGCCACAGGGGTATAACCACTTCTACATCATGTTTACCAAAGGTGAAAAGGATAACCAATACTGGAAGTCATGGCAGTTTACGAGCTACAAGAACCCATACCTGCCAGTTGAAAAGATAGAACAAGCAAAGAGCGAAAGCACCGAGGATGCGTTTGCTACCGAGTACCTAGCAGACTTCCGTAAATTCTCCGGTCTAGCACATAAGCAGTGGAATAGAGCAATTCACCTTATTAAACCGTTTGATGTACCAAAAGAATGGCAGCGAGCACGGGGTTTTGACTTTGGATCAACAGACGGTACAGCAAGCGTGAGATGCGCTATTGATGCCGACTGGAACTGGTTTTTAGAAAGCTGTTACCTAGACAACAAGCTGTCTACAGAAGAACACGCACGAGCGATACGATCAGTAGATTACGAGTTAGGCAGTAATGTATTTATCGCAATGTATGGCGACCCTACGGCTGCCCAATGGTATAACGATATGGAACGTTTCGGCCTATTCATTCAACCGGCGAGTAAAGAGATAAAACAAGGGATGCGGGGATGGGTAGAAAACTGTGTGGAACGGGTTAATGAACTCTTGATGCCAAACGTAGGACGTACCGTGCGTTTACCGGATGGTCGGGTCATTGAGGATGCCCCTAATCTCTTTGTCTTTGATACGCCAGGCAACCAGAAGTTTGTCAAACAGATAGAAAACCTCAAGTGGAGAACAACAGCAGCAGGCGACAACTTACCGCTTCTTGATGAGACAAACGATCCTACGGGCTTTCACTACGATCTTATGGCTGCCATGCGGTATTTAGCCGTGTCATTCAAACCAACGCTCAAGTACACGCCGGATAAAAACGACATATCTCGTGGGAACTGGTCATTGGATATGAATGCGGTAGAGATAGGAAGCAGCAATGCAATTGATCCGTGGGCATTAGAAAATAGGTTATGAACTTGACCTTACCGGAAAAAGAACTGGTCTTGCTGGATATGCTGTCATAGTAGGATTTTTTTCTGTTTTGACTTGTTACCAACAATAGTTAGAAGGGTAAAATTTGAGAAGAACGGATTCCTAATGCTCTTAGAATTGCATAGAGTTTTGCCAGGCTTGGATTTTTTGCCTCTCCTCGCTCTATTTTCGCGTAATATGACGGTTCTACTCCGGCATCAATGGCAACGTCCAATTGATCCTTTCGATCCTTCTTCCTTGCTTTTCTGATGTTCTCTCCAATATCTTGGAGCATTTTTTGTGATAGCCGGTATCCCATAAGGCTATTGTGAGGTAGCCTCTCTCTTTAAGACTAGTTATGTATAACTAATCCAGCCTTGTATCCATGCGTATACAGTTATACAATACAAATAGGTAGACGCTATGGAAAAAATCCGAATAAACAAAAAAGGGATTATCTCATTTGGAGCATTAACAAGTATAATTCTGTTATTTACTATCGGTTTGGGCTTGTTGGCTTCAAACGATAAACTACTAGGGACAGTCCTTGGTGTGAAAAAAACAGCGCCAGAAATTACACCAGCTCCCGCTTTTATTCCTTCTATTCCAACGGCAATTTTCAAACCTACTGAAACCCAAACCCCGACAGATACACCTACACGACAGCCAAAGGTTTCAGAGATAAACGGTAGCTACAAAGATTGGGGAAAAGAAGTAAAGTTGGATGCAAAAACATCCGCTTCTCGTTTTGCCCCTGACGATCATATGTCAACTACAGATGAATTATTTAATGCCATGAATCAATATCGACAAGTTCATTCTCTCCCTAGTCTGAATAAAAACAATACCTTATGCAATATGGCGCAAAACAGAGCAAGGGAATTACTGAAACTTGGTCACTTAGATGGTCACGAAGGTGCATCCAAATACGCACATTCTCAGCAAGAGTTTGATACAATTGATGAAGTTTTGTTTGGAGGGATTCAACCGGTAATAGGTGTACATATTGTTGAATGGGGGTGGGACAAATCTTTAACAGGCCATCATGAAGCAATTAATGATCCCAAATGGCATGATGGTTGCGCTGGAATAGCTGGTTATTTTGCAGTATTTGAATTTGGGGCAAGATAAGGATATTAAAACAACGTAATCAAAAAAGAGGCAAACTTTCCACACTATTTATAATGCTTTTAATCTGCGCAGATGCATGATGGTCTATGAACTTCAAAAAAATATTAATTGGCTTTATTTTTTTATTATCTCTATTATTTTTTTCAAATTCAAAAGTAAACGCACAAATTATTTATAATTATGATACAGGGGATTACTATATTCCTCTTCCTCCACTTCCTCCTCCTATCCCGCCCGCCCCAAAGTCAGATGCTACAACGAACTTTACTGCTAATGATGATGGAACATACGACGTTTTATTTAAATGGACTGATGATCGAGCAAGAAGATATAGTCTAGCTATCAGTAAATATCAATGGGCTGATCCAGGGTCAAATCCAGATACCACTATACCAACTTGGACTTTTCATCATGTACCACCAGGAATATGGTACGTGAATATGAAGTTTGAAGTGAATGGTGTTTGGTCACAGGTTACCGCTTGGAAAGTAGAAGTTCCTCGATGGGTTGCTCCTACGCCTACACCCATAATTACGCCCCCTCTCATAACAGAATCATTTATTGCTACGCAAGACTCAGGAGGGAAATTTGTTTTGTTTTTATCCTTAATCATAGGATTGCTATTTATTGTCTTTTTCGTACAGAAATATAAAGAGAAGTTAAAATCCGTTGGACTGAAAAAAGGAATTTTATTTATAGCAGTTTGTCTTATATTAATATTTTTTTTATTCCCAAGAAGCTCTGAAAATAGCCCTTGTAATAGATCGTCACCTTATCCAATGCCTCCAGAATTTCAAAGAGCGTTAAGCCTAAGAGATCAACGACTTATTGAAAATGGTACTGTATTTCTTAAACGTGATATTAGGAATTGTCTTGATATTCAATACGCAGACTTGAGTAACACTAGCGGGGTAGAGGGGGTTTTCTTATTTGATCCAAAATCTACAATCAATGATTTACATATTTATGTAGATAATTCCTATCACGGGTACGATGATATCCTTACTGCGATTTTGTTATCTCACGAAATGACTCATGTGAGTCAGTTTATTAATTACAAAACTACAAGTAAACAAATTTCTTGTGTAGACAAAGAAGTAGAAGCATTTCAAAACGAATTATATTTCATCCTATCTCTAAACTCAGAAGAGAAAAAATCAATAATTGATAGAGTAAGTAATAATCCTTACTCAAATAATGCTTATTTTGGAGTCTATCAACTATTGCAAGTCTACCTCAATTCTCAAAATAATTGCGGTAGTATTTCAAATAACATAAGCCGAAATAGCGATGAGTTTAAAAGTTACTCACAATGTTATTGGAATAGCTCTAAAAGTCAACTTCAATCATTAGTGGAACAAAGCCCCTATTATCAGAAGCAATGCAATAACAGAATTCAATCTACGCCTTAGTTAAATTGCGGCTCTGTTTGTTATGATACGGGGAATCGTAGGGGGGCGGTGGAAGGACGTTTATTAAACAATGTAAATACGATCAAAGATTATGGAAGAACCACGAGATGATATGCCTGAAATAACGACAGGCAATGGGATTGACAGAGATTTAGCAGCAACAACCAATGACAGGCTCAAAAAAGCTGTCTGGGAGATAAGAATCCTTAATGCCACAATGGGTAGCGAAGTTGTTCAACAACTCCGAAAAACTGTTGCATCTGAGGAAGAAACAAAGAAATCTTTGGATAACTTAACCTCCACAATAAAATCTCTCGACGAAAAGAATGGACGTCTTCAAGATAAAATACTTTTGTTAACGGGAGCAACAGTATTTTTAGCATTAGTTCAAATTGTAGTTGCGGTTTGGCCACGCCACTAATAAATCATGTGGCATCCAATTCAGGTAACAGTTCAAAAATTGAACTACCAACTTGACACACGGGTTGTCAGAGAGTATGATTGAGTCATGAAGTTTCTACAACTGGAATACGCATTGAATGAAATAGCGGGGTATGGCGTGATAGATGGGCCTTTTTATGGTATGGCTGGGGCATTGGAAGGAATCTTGAAGGATAAATCTACCAATGGCCAGCAAAAGGCTACAGAACTCGCGGAAATTATCAAATCTTGCTTCAGGGATCATACCCAGAAGTTAAGAGAAGATAATATCATTACGTCAGAGGAATACGCTAAAAAAGTTGGACGGAGCATAGAAACGGTAAACCGTTGGATGCGCGCCGGTAAAGTACCTGGAGCGTTTCAATTGGGGCATGGGAAAAGTAGCCGGTGGGGTATTCTTGCTAAGAAATAACTGCTTGTTGACAACGAGATGTCATCTGGTGTATATTTAATTTGCACATTGAAAACATAATCCTCACCTGCTTACCGAGAGGTAAGACCGCCGAAAGGCAGAAAAATAGGATAACGAAGGCGAAAGCCGGTACGGACAAAGAAAGTTTGTCCAGGGAAACGCTCCTTTTGAGATAAGCTCTTAAAGCTGATGCCCAAAGGGGAAGTTGCAACTTTGCAGCTTGTACGAAAAATAGACCGTTGTTGATTCATTCTTTATTTGTAAAGTAGAGAACGAATTGGCAACGGTTTTTTTATTAGAAAAAAGGATGCGTATGAAATACGATGATATGGAATTAAAGATAGATTACGATGAGATTCCTCATTCCCCATTCAATTATGAGGCGATGCGCGAAGCAATTGCGGAATCAGAACAACAAGAATACGCTGCTGCGCTGAAAGAAGAGCACGACATATTATCCCCGCGACATACACCTACCTATTTGATCGAAACATCTGGAAAAACCACTATCCTCGAAATCATCCACGAGAAGGTTGTTGAATTAACTAATCGACGACGAACGCTTCCTGACAGCTTCAAAAAGAAAATAGAGTATTTTTCCTACAAGCACCACTGGGTTTATCTGGATTTCATAAAATATCAATTGAAGACAAAGATTGCGGGCATTGACGCGGAATTAGACCGTTTATCGGGTATTTATTCCGCCCTTACCCAAACCAAAGAAAATCCCAATAAACTCACCGATACCCAGATTCAGCAAGCCCGCGAATATCCGACGTGGGAACTTTTTAGTGATCGCTTGATACGGTCAGGCCGCAATTTCAAGGCCAGATGCCCGTTTCACCAAGAACGGACGCCATCATTTGTTTTTTATTCAAACGGAAGCTATCACTGCTTTGGTGCGTGTGGAGCGCATGGCAACAACGCAATTGACTACTTGATGAGGTTAGAGAAGTTGACATTCCCTGAAGCGGTACGGAGGCTTCAGTGAGAATAGGAGGTGAATAAAAATGAAAAAATTTAATGATCTTTGTGATAGCTGCCATAGATCACTTTGTGTAAGAAGTGAAAGATTGTGCAATGAGTGTGCGTATGATGCTGATGAAGGCCCATCGCGCGAAGACATGTTTGCACACGAATTAAAAAACGAGATTCAATCATTGATGCGTGTAGTTGACTACGAATTGAGCAATAAGAAAAATGTAACCCAGCCAACACGGTCATTTATAGAAGGTGAGAAAGCGGTACTTGAAGTATTAAACAGCAAGGTGAAAGAGTTTTTTAATGAAGATGGAGATATCAAGTTTTGAGGCTTGAGTGGTGGCTGGTTGGTAAAGTCTCCAACCACCACATGAGGTCTTAATTATGAAACCGCAAACGGCAAAAATGATAAAAGAAATCACTTTCGGTGATAAAAGTAAGCCAAAAAACACCCTGGCGCTTGATCTGGAAGGCGTTGTGGACGTTCTGGATGCCGGCGATCACCTTGTATACCTGACTACTTCCGGTGAAGTAGTAGACAACATGGTTATTGATGACGTTACCTACACACCGCCTTCTAAGAGTGAAACGCCCTATTTATTCCCAGACAAGCAAAAGGTGTTAGACCTTATTAAAAGTGGCACAAGTGGCACAAGTGGCACAAGTGGCGGTAGTTTGTACACACACCTACTAGAATACCATAAACGCATTTCAGACCTTCCTGATGCTCTATACTACGATTTATTAGCATTGTGGGATTTTCACACTTACTTTTTAGACAAACTTCATTTTTCACCTATTTTGTACCTCTATGCGGTGAGAGAAAGAGGTAAATCTCGGACAGGGAAAGGTTGCTTGTACATTTCTAGGCGTGGTGTGTTTACGGAAACCGTAAGAGAGCCGGACATTATTAGGTGGGGCAACGATCACAAGGCTGCGCTAGGCTTTGACGTAAAAGATTTTCCTAAAAAAATAAAATATGCCAATTGCGATGATTTAATCCTTGCCAGGTTTGAAAAAGGCTCTACTGCATCGCGTACTCTATTCCCAGACCGAGGAGCATTTCGAGATACAAAGACGTTTAGACTTTTTGGCCCAACCGTCGTGATGACTAACCGACCCGTTGATGACATTGTTGAGTCGAGGGCCATTTCCATTGACATGAAGCCCACGACACGAATGTTCCATGATCCGGTGATTCCTGAAGATGCACTTGAGTTGAAAGCTGATCTTACCGCGTTTCGATTCCTCAACAAAGATACAAAACTAAAAAAGCCAGATAAGCCTTTGTCTGGCAGATTAGGGGATATTGTCAGCCCGTTGCAACAAATAGTGTATACATTTTTTCCTGAAAAGCTAGATAACTTTACCAAACTGCTTCATTTGATTGCTGAAAAGAAACAAGAAGATGCCCTAGACAGCCTTGAGTCACAAATTGTTGATGCGGTTATTGCCGGAGAAGCGCAGGTGGTTGGAGGGTTTTTGTCTGTTGAGGAAATAAGTAACACCTTTAATCAAGGGAAAAGCGAAAAGTTTGTACTAAGTAATGAAATTATCGGAAGAATCCTCAAAGGACTAGGGTTTACCTTGAGAAAAACTACCGGAGGGAAACGAGGCATCTATTATGATACCAATTTGATTCAAAATATCACTTCTCAATACGGCTTAGGGTGTACCCCTAAAAGTCCGCCACTTCCGCCACTTCCGCAATCTTCAAAGGGTGAAGTTGAGGCTAAAAATGAAGAATGGAGGGCTTTGGGCGATAAGCCAGGAAAGGAATCGTATGAGTGATTTTTTTGCTACGAGGGATCAAATGACGACGGTGTTTTTGCTCCTGAGGAGAAAAATGGGCGAGGTCAATCTTGAGGACTACAAAAACACCGGCGGAGTCATCTATTTCTATTTTTCACCAAAAGACGCGTGCGAGCGGCTCGTGCATGAGTTTGTTACGCGTAAAGCGAAGTTTGTTCAACCTCTGGATTTTTCCAACGCCTTCGACGAATTCAAATCTCTCCTAATTACGGCAAAAAGGGGGCAAGATGAACGTTAAGCAACTATCACTTTTGACCATTCTGGAAGAAAAAGAGCAAGTAGATATGCCATATAGGAACGCCGATGGTGAATTGTTGCCATGGGAAGAACCGGAATACTTAAAAGAATTGAAATATAAAGAAAATTTTAATCAAAAGGAAAAAATTTATGATTGAATAGTCGTTAAGCTATTGGGCGGTTTTTTGTATCTAAATCATCATCAAAATGGCTAGTTTTGAAATATAAATCAGTCGAACCAAACGGGGAAAGATAAATAAATTTTCTTTCTAGCGCGGGCGTCTATCCAAGAGAACAAAACGTTCTTTTTGGGCAGGAGGCCCGCTTTTTTTGGCTATGAAAGGAAAAAAATTATGACAGTAAAAGAAGCAAGAGAAATATTACAGGAAGAAAGTTTAGGTCTAACAGACGATCAAATTATTGAGTTAATTCGTCAAGTCGGTGCTATTTGCGATGGAATTTTGGATTTATGGGTTGACACCCAAAAACAGATATGGGTACACTAAATGAAGTGAGGCAAAAACAAGCAGTCATATATACTCGTGTGAGTTCAGATAAGCAGGTGGATGGTTATTCCCTGGACTCACAAAAAGACCTGTGCGAGCAAAAAGCTAAGCAGATGGGCTATGTAGTGGTTCGAACATTCCGAGAAGAAGGCATATCCGCAACCACTACAAACCGGCCAGAACTTCAGGACTTACTCACCTATTGCCGGAATAAACAAAATGCTATTGATGCGGTTTTTGTCTATTCCTTTTCGCGCTTGAACCGGAATACGATAGATTTTCTTACGCTTCGTCATCTGCTTTCTAAAAGTGGTATCACGCTAGAATCGTGTACGGAGCCAACGGGAGAAAGTCCCGAACATCAACTGATTGAAACAATCCTAGCCTCTATGGCAGAGTATGAAAATAAGTCCCGTGCAAGGAATGTGGCTAATTCGCTTAGAAAGCGGTTTATGGAAGGAAATATCACCTCTCGACCAGCGTTAGGGTATATTATGCAGAAAGTAAACGGCAAAAGTACCGCAGTAAAAGACCCTGATACATTCGATATTCTCAAGAATCTTTGGCAGAGAGTGCTTCGCGAGAAACTTTCATTATCAGATGTAGCAAGAGAGCTAAATAGACTGGGTGTTAAATCAAAATTTAGTGTGAATTTTACAAAATTTACTCCGCAATCCGTATCTAACATATTCAGCAATAAGTTTTTCATGGGTACGTTGGTGAGTAAAAAATACGGAGAGATACAAGGCCAACATGAGCCTATGGTTGATGAGGACGTGTTTTATCAGGTGCGGGCAATTATCACAGGGAGAAAACCACACGGAAAAACACGCTACGCACTTCGTGAAGACTTTGCATTGCGGGGTATTTTGAACTGTGAGTATTGTGATAGAAAAGCCTCCGGTGCGTGGTCTAAGGGCAAAAATAAAAGGTATGCGTATTACTGTTGTTCTGCAAGAAAGGTACACAAAGTAGTTTCGCATCCGGTAGGAATTTTAGATGACAAGTTTTTAGAGCTTCTTCAAACGATTAAACCTACGAAAAAGTTTATGCTGTTTTTTTCTGCCATACTCAAAGAAAAATACCACGCGCGGTTTGCACAGCTCACGATGGCACAAGACAAGATTCTCAAAGATATTGATGTACTCAAAAAAACAAAAAAGACGCTATCAGAGAAACACCTTGCGGGTATTTATTCCGATGAGGACTATCTGGAAATGAAAGAAGAAATAGTGTCAGAAATCGCTATCAAGAACGGGCTACTCAATGAAAAGAAGATGGACAAGATTGATATAGAGACCGTGTTGGAGTTTATGGTCTACTACCTTACCCACCTTGATAAGATATTCCTAAAAGCATCTCCACAGCTTCGTCTCAAGATAGGGTGTTCGTTGTTGCCGTTTGGCATTGTTTTTGAGAACGGTTCTTATCGAACACCACTACTAGGGCGTGGTTACAAGCTAACTAATGAGTTTTATACCACCCCTATCAAACTCGGTGAGTCGGCTGGGATTCGAACCCAGAACCAATAGCTTAAAAGGCTACTGCTCTACCATTGAGCTACCGACCCATTCTGGGACGAAACCTTACGGTTTCTTCCCAACGATTTTCCCTAATAAGTATCG